>OLOX01000072.1_pt1 | contig 90926 bp, 75 predicted proteins | sample 1672091 | NCBI WGS metagenome assembly OLOX01 (sample SAMEA3136644, study PRJEB25190) | human gut metagenome | reverse complement strand
TCTCCCATGGCGCGTCGAATGGGATTAGCCATCAACACGTTTTGTCCTATAACCCAAAATGTGTCATATCGATTCCAGGAGCGCTCCAAGGAAAGAGCGAACATGGACGAGATGAAGAGAAAGCAGCTTTGGTATGCGGCGTCCTCGGAATCGAGGTGCAAGTATGAGCGAGAGAACAACTGACACTGAGCTCCCTGCTTTCGAAGCGGGAATCGAGTATGCGAAAAGCGGAAACATTCTCAACGATGCCCGCGCTATCATCGACGCCGCGCAGGGTTTTGCTCGGCAGGCTGTGAATGTCGCGTTGGTGCGTCGTAACTGGCTTTTGGGTCGACGCATCGCCGAGGAGGAACTGGACGGCGAGGACAGGGCAGAATACGGCACCCAGGTAATAAAAAGACTGGCAAAACAGCTGACTGAAGCATACGGCAAGGGATTCTCCAAGACCAATCTCTACCAGTTCAGGCAGTTCTATGAAATGTTTTCCGAGATTTTCCACGCACCGAGTGGACAATCTCTTCGGCTGCTTTCATGGACGCACTACCGTTCGCTCATAAGGGTGACAAATTCCAAGGCCCGCGTATGGTACGAGAAAGAGGCCTTGGAGCAAGGCTGGAGCGCACGTACGCTCGATCGCAACATAAGCACGCTGTACTATGATCGTTTGTTGCTGTCGGGGGATAAACAGCCGGTTATCCAGGAGATGGAGGAGAAGACAGCCGTCTATCAGGAGGCTGGATTCGATAAGCTGGAGTTCGTGAAGAATCCCGTGGTTGCTGAGTTTCTGGGATTTGTTCCCGATGCTGCGGTGTACGAGTCCGAATTGGAGCAGGCAATTCTCACGAATCTCCAGCAGTTCCTCATGGAGATGGGTAAGGGTTACGCGTTTGTTGCGCGGCAGCAGCACATCCGCACCGAGTTGGATGACTACTACATCGACCTGGTGTTTTACAACTATATCCTGAAGTGCTTCGTACTCATCGACTTGAAGACTACCAAGGTCACCCATCAAGACGTTGGCCAGATGGACATGTATGTGCGCATGTACGATGACCTTAAGCGCGGTGAGGGAGATAATCCCACGCTGGGTATCGTTCTGTGTGCAGAAACCGATGCGGATATCGCTCGCTATTCGATATTGCATGGCAATGAGCAACTTTTTGCCGCTAAATACGAGTTGTATCTTCCCACCGAAGAGCAACTGCGAGCCGAGATTGAGGCTCAGAAGGCCATGTTCGAGGCTCAGCATGGCAAGAATGGCGATGACTAGCATGAAGGTGCAGGCTTAAGACCTTTGACCTCATAACCATAACCCGGAGGTCGCCAGTTGAAATCCAGTCCCCGCGACCAAAACTTACGAGGTCAGAGGTTGTTTTCCCTGACCTGCTTTTTCTTCTTTCCTAACAACACTAATAAAACAGGGCAAAAATGGGGCAAATAACCAAAGAGAAGGCGGACTGTCGGGGAATTCCCCGACAGCCCGCCTGCTTGAGTTTGGGCACCGGTGATTACCGGCTTGCGTCCTATTAGTCGCGGAGCTCCTCGGCCTTCTTCTCCTTCTCCTTGGCCTCGTCGACGGAGATGGTCTCGTCAGCGTCGCTTTCGAAGCTCTCGAACTCCACGCTCTTGCCCTTTTCTTCTGCCATGATAATCACCCTTCCAAATCATCGTGCATACATTTGATGCCAGTTGCACTGGGTGCCTTGACCGTCTGTAAGCCGGATTGTCATCCCCTCCAATGACTGCCGTGGCGCTCCTGTACTCGCACCGATAATATAATACCACTTACGGAATATTTTTGAGAAAAAGTATTGAAATTATTTAATTTTTCATGTCTCAATGCGCTTCGGTTTACGACACAGGGGTGCGAATGACGGTCCTAAGCTTTTGGGGTGCGCAGCGGCGGGGGTCAGAGAGATAGATCTCATGGTGCAGGCGCGTGTCCGTCAAGTCGATGGCGTGGCCCTGCTCCTCGACAAAACGATGCATGGCCTCGATGGTTGCGGGCTCGTCGTCATAGGGGCCGATGTGCATGCACTGGACGCAAAGCCCCTCGTCGACAGTCAGGAATTCGGCAGACGAGTAGTCTTCGCCCTTCTTCTCTGTCGCGATACTCTTGGTCTGCTCGAAGATGCCCAAGGTCACGAATTCGGGAAGCCGAATGCAGCTTGTCCATTCGAATTCGTCCTTGCGTGACAGGTCGAATGCCCCATCAGCGCCAGCCTGCTTCCAGAAGCCCTCGAGAGGTGGCACGACATAGGGGAAGTAGCCGTCGATGTCCCAGCCCGATTTGGGAGACATCTTGATGGTGAAGGAAATGCCGTAGAGCAGCTGCATGGCATGTTGGTATGCGCCGCCCTCGACGTTGGGGTTGCCTGTCCCGCGCACGGCGACGTAGTTGATAGGGGGCACGTCGATGAGCGAAGGCGTCTTCCTGGGCTGGTAGAGGTCCTTGTATTCCTTCTTGTAATCGAACGCCATGTGAGTCACCCCTCCGTGATGCCTTGGATACGCGCAACCAAGGCGCGATTGCATGTCGTGTCCATGATACACAACGGGATGTTGCGGAGCGCTTTGCCGACAAATACCGCCTACCGTCAGTCGCGCTTCCTTCCGATGAACGCAAGACAGCAGACGAGCGTCAGGACACCCATCACGCCCGAAAAGCCGAGCGCCCAATGGTGGCCCATGAGGGGCATGCCCACTGCGGGCGCCATACGCGATGAGCATCAATGACCTGATCGAGAACTTGCGCTGGAGAAACGATGCCAACGGCACGGCGGCCCCCATCGAGAAGATGTAGAGCGTCGTGAGCCACTGGCCCCAGCCGATGTCGGCACCGAGGTCCGCCAGCACCACGGCGGCAACTGTGTTGAGCACGGTCTGCGTCATTCCGCCAAGGCCGGTTCCGATTACCACGATGGCGAATAGCGCACAGACGTACGTACTCACCTTTTCCGTGGGACAGGCGTTCTTCTCATCGGACATGAGTCACCATCTTTCTTCGAGACACGCGTCACGAGCGTGCTTTGTCTCGAATCAAGATATAGGTGTCATCGGATGCGGACTCATCCCAAAAGGATGAAATAACCGAAACATACAGGTTCGCATCCGCCTTGTAAATGGTGCGATTATGAAGCAGGCGCAGTTCCTCGCCTGTAATGGTTTGGGGGTAGTTTGGCCCTTGACTTGGAGTCGGCTCGAGGTGCTATAAGGGTTTCGTTTGACGGTGGAGCACACGTTCTTTCCCGACGAAAGGAAACGGCAATGGAAAACATCCTCGTGGCATATTTCAGTGCGACGGGCACGACCAAGCGGGCTGCCCTGGCGCTGTCAGATTACCTGGACGCGGACACCTTCGAGATCGTTCCGGAGATTCCCTACTCCTCGGCAGACTTGAACTGGAATGACCGGCAGAGCCGATCAAGCAAGGAGATGAACGACGAAGACTCACGTCCCGACATCGCCGGGCAAGTTGACGACATGAGCGCATACGAAACCATTTACGTGGGCTTTCCCATCTGGTGGTACGTGGAGCCGCGCATCATCGACACGTTTTTGGAATCCTATGACATGTCGGGCAAGACCATCATTCCCTTTGCCACGTCCGGAGGCAGCGGCCTGGGAAAGACTGCCCAGCACATGCAGGGAGTCTGCTCGCATGCAATCGTCGAGCAGGGCTTCATGCTCAACGATTATTCCGCAGGTAAGCTTGCGTCATTGCTTGGATAGAGGTATCGAACGACTGCCGTGCACGTTTTTTCGATTTTGTGAGATTGAGTCCTTGCTCAGTCTCACAAAACCGCAAAAAACAGGTCTTCATGTCCCTTTGACTTCACAAAATCGCAAAAAACGTGCAAGCGCAGAGACCCTGTCTCACAAAATCGCAAAAAACGTGCAAACATGGGGCGAAGGCGCGAGCGTTTCTCCGATCACACGAAAGCAGAAGCTTCGGCAGCGCGATTTCCGCCAGCTTCCGATGTCTGCAGGCGCTTGCGTCCGGCAACGAGCGAAACGCATAGCAACGCTAGAGCGAAGAGCAGCAGCACGCCGACGTGACCGAGGACGAGCCCCAAGGTAGCGGAGTCCATGATGGCGGGGGCATGTGCGGCAGCCGAGCACGCCGACGAGTACCAGTATCCCGGCAACAGGTGTGCCAGCGTCACGATTTCGGGTGTCATGAGGTCAAGGGAGATCCACGCGCCTCCGAAGAACGAGATCACCATGCCGACGATGTTGCCCGTCGCGTTGCAGACGATGCCGTTTGCCCCGACCTGTCCAAGCAGGAAGCCAAGCGCAAGGGGCACCATGCAATAGGCGAGCATGCTCAGGGCACACAGCGCGAGGCCGCCGGGTTCAATCTGGGCAGCCGCGTCGGGAAACGCGACGAGGCCCAGGCAGAACGTCCATGCCCATGCAAGTAAGGTGACGGCCATGCAGGCCGCGCCCAATTGCAGGTTGTAGGAGGCGAAGCTCAGCGGTGACGAGAGGTTGCGACGGCGCACGTCGACGCGACCGAGCGTGGTCACGAGAAGTCCCACGCACACGGTGATGCCGGCAAAGAGCGTGTAGGTACTCCACTGCAGGTAGAAGACGAAGCGATCGGATTTCGAAATGGCGGTCGATTGCTCGATTACCGCAACCTGGGCCTGTTCGGACGAGTAGTCCGCAGCACGGTCGATGACGTCTGCCACGGGCGTCTCTGGGTTGACCGCGGCAAGTGAGCGCACCATGCCCACAAACCCATTGACGCTTTGGTCAACGAGCTCGCCTTCCATGGAATAGTAGCTGAACACCGTCTCCATGGCGGGGATGTCTTCACCGGCATGCGATGCCTCGGCGAAGTTTGCCTCGTAGCCTTCGGGAATGATGAGCAGGTAGTCGGTGGTGCCCTTGGCTACGGCATCCTGGATGGCTAGTGGCGTGTCTTCAACGACGACCTGCGTTCCGTGTTGCGCGAGTTGACTTGCAATGGCGCTGGACAACTCGCTGCCGTCGCGGTCGATGACGGAGAAGTTGCAGCTATATCGTTCCAGGCCGTTCTCGTTCATATCGAAATCAAACGACGCTGCCATGAAGATGCCCATGAAGCTGAGTCCGATGATGTAGATGATGGGAAAGACGATGTTGCCGCGTATGATGCGCATGGCGCACTTAAAGACTTGCATAGCGCTGCCTCCTCAGGGATTGCGCCGACAGCGCGAACAGGACGAGTGCCATGACGAGCAGGATGGTCAGGTGGCCTGCCATGGGTGCGAGCGAGTCGTAGTACATGATGCTATAGAACGCCTGGGATATCTGGACGGCGGGGTTGATGTAGTCGAGTGCGGGGAAGTTGGCCGAGATCATGTCGGCAAGCTCCATCGTGGGTTCGCCGTAGAGGCCGGCAAAAAGCGATGCGAAGCAGACGATGCCGGTGAGGATACCGCTCTTGCCGCTTTCGGGAACCTTGGGAATGGCGGAGATGGCGCATCCCAGCGCCGTGGCCGTGAGTGCCGCCACCGCCGTCGTGAGCAGGCACGCGCCATCGCGGTTGCCGAAGTCGACGCCTGCGACGTAGCGCATGTAGAGATACGTGACGCACAGGCAGGCAAAGGTGATGGCCCAGCTCGCGGCCACGGTTGCAGCCACGGTGCGCCCGTGACTCGTCGCGCCGAGTGCCCTGCGCGCGCCAAGGGACGAGGTATTGGGCTTGAGGCGCTGAAACGCGATCATCCCAAGGGTGCCGCCGAAGAGCGCGGCCATGCCGAGCAATGCGAAGTAGAAACGCACGGATTCTTTCGGCTGGTTTGCCGTGACCGTCGTCTGGACCGTCGCCTCGATGGGCTCGGTCATGGATGTGAGGGTTTCCGCCATGTCTGGCTGGGCGAGCAGACTGGGATTACCACTCATGAGGTCACGTATCATGGCGGCATTGGCGACGTAGTTATCCATCGCCATGATGAGGACGGAGGTTTTCAGCTGCTCCATGCCGGTCAAGTCGCTGACGCTCGTCACGTGGACATCTGGGGTGCCCTCCGAGAGCTGCACGTAGCCGACGTAAGGGCTTTCTCCCGTCATGTTCTCCTCGACAAGGGCCAGGGCCTCCTCGGCGTTCGGGGCATAGGTGATGGCGAAGAGGGGCTCCCCGTCCTCGTCATCGCTCAGGGCATCGAGAAAGGCCTGGAACGATTGGCCGTCGACGTCATCGGCGGGGTTGACCACGACGAGGGGTATGGGGTCGATTTCGGCTTGGTCGTCGAGAGGTCCGAACATCATCATGAAGACGGTCGACAAGATGAGGGGAAATGCCAACGCCCAGACGAGCACGCCGGGCATGCGAACCAGCTCGAGAATCGTGTATTTGAACGTGTTCCACATGGGACATCACCTGCGCTAGTCGCGAAGCTCGCGGCCGGTGATTTCCAGGAACACGTCGTTGAGCGTCGGCGGCTCGGCCCAGATGCGCCCGGCGCGCACATGGGCCTTCGCGAGCTCGTCGAGCACATCTGCGACGTTATGCTCGCCGTTCTCGCAGGTGATGGAGAGCTGGCCGGCATCGTATTGAGCGCCCAGCACGTGGGGGAGGGACTGGATGCGCACGAGCGCGCCCTCGGGCACCTCGGCCTCGATGACGATTTTCTCGCCCGCGGCGACGATTTGCTTGAGCTCCTCGTTGGTGCCGCACGCGAGCGTACGACCCTTGTCCATGATCATGATGCGCGTGCAGATTTCCTCGACTTCCTCCATGTAGTGACTCGTGTAGACGATGGTCGAGCCATTTGCGTTCATCTGCTTGATGCCATCGAGAATCGACGCACGGCTCTGCGGGTCGACCGCGACCGTGGGCTCGTCGAAGAAGACGAGCTCGGGCTTGTGGGCGATGCCGCAGGCGATGTTCAGGCGCCTGAGCAGACCGCCGGAGAGCTTCTTGGGATGGGATTTCTCGTAGTCCTCGAGACCGACGAATTCGATGGCCTCGCGCACGAGCTTCTTGCGCGTCGCGCTGTCACTCACGTATAGCCCACAGAAGTAGTCGATGTTCTCGCGCACGCTGAGTTCCTCGAATACGGCGACGTTTTGCGGGATGATGCCGATTTTTCGCTTCAGGTCGTAGCTCGACTGCGTCATGGGTTGTCCGAACAGGCAAATCTCCCCGCGATCGTAGGTAAGCAGCTGGAGTATGCAGTTGATGGCGGTGGTCTTGCCGCTGCCGTTTGGTCCGAGCAATCCGAATATCTCACCACGTTCGATTTTCATGGTGAAGTGGTCGAGGGCGATCATGTTGCCATAGCGCTTGACCAAGTCGACTACCGAAACGATGTCTTGCATGTCCTTCTCCCGACATGTCCGAGGGGTCCGAATGCCTTCATTTAATCTTTTGCGGCGTGCGGAGTAAACATGACATTTGTCATAGGTTTGCAAATGTCCCGCTCAGGGGCATGTATGGGAGCTGTGTGGGGTGGCATGACGAGGGGAGCGGTATAATTGCCCTCATGGAAGAATACGTCGACGAAATCATCCTAATGGCCGCCTGCGTGGCCACATCGCTTCTCGTCGCCGATGCGAATCTTGTCATTGTCGGGCTCCTGCTTTCCGTTGCGCTCGTGAGCATATGCAGCATTGCCGCGACTTTCTACCGAAATGTGGCCCAGGTCACTTTCCTCGTTTGCGCACTCGTTCTTTCTCCTGCGTTTTTCTTTCTGCCGGTTTGCGCGTACGCCATGCTGCATGAGCGCAGGTGGCTTTTGCGCGTCATTTGGGTCGCGCCGCTCGTGGCCGCGTTCTGTCTTGGATTGGTGTCGTCTGTCGGGTGTGCGGCAAGCCTGCTTGTTTGTGCCGCCGCCGTGTTACTCGGCGTAAAGGATGCGCGCGTGCGTGCGGGATACGCGGGCATGCAGTTCGCCTTCGACGATTTGCGCGAGCGTAACCTCAAGTTGCTTGCCGATCATGATGCACGGCTGACGGGCAAGGAAGCCGTCGGTACCGAAGTAGCTGCGCGGGATGCGCGATTGGAGGCAATGGGGCCGTTCGGTAGTCTCACGGAGCGGGAGTATGCCGTGGCCAAGCTCGTTGCCGAGGGCATGGACAATCGCGATATCGCGGCGAGTCTCTTCTTGTCCGAGGGCACGGTGCGCAACCACATCAGCTCGATTCTCGGCAAGCTCGAGCTGAGCAACCGCACGCAAATCGCCATCATGTACTACAAGGGCTAGCGGGACAGAGGGCAGGTCATTTGTCCCACTCCGATTTTGACAGGAGCGGCAATGGGGTTTCTCGAGGCGATTGAGAAGAAAATCGACGAAAAACGGGTGAAGTGGGATGCCCAGGGGCCATCGGACTTCGATGCGTGGGATGACGCCGAGCTTGAGTACATGGAGGATGTGCGCGACGAACTCATGCGCGGCGTCGAGCCAGAGGCCGTGTACGAGAGGCTCAAGGCCGAACTACCCGAGCTTGAGGATCGGGTCGCTGGCGAGGAGGCAAGCTACACTTTCGATTGGTACGACGACCACCATTACGAGAAGGTCTTCTCCGGTCGCCTTAAGGCCTGCTGTACCCTCTTGGAGCTTTACGAGAAGGGCTACTAGTCTTCATCATCTCGCTCGGCATCGGTCATGACGGGCACGCGTCCGTTTCGCTGCGCGCGAAACTCCTCGACGAAGCCTGCCGAGAAGATGCCTGCCGGTATGGCGACGATGGCGATCGAGAGAACCATGACGACAAAGCCGATGACCCTCCCCAGGGCGGTAATGGGAACGAGGTCTCCGTAGCCGGTGGTCGTGATTGTCGTCATGGCCCAGTATATGCCGGTCAAGATGCTGTCGAAGGCTTCGGGCTGAGCGGTGTGCTCCGCCTCGTACATGAGCACGCTGGCTGCGATCGTGAGTAGTCCCAGGACCATAATGGATGCGACGATTTCCTGGCGACGGTTCCTGATGACGACGCCAATGGTGTGTAGGCCACGCATGTAGCGCGAGATTTTGATTAGGCGAATCAAACGGATGATGCTGATGGCGTCGCGCACTGCGGGCGTCATCGGAGCGAAGAGCATGATGCATGAGGGAAGAAACGAGAGCAAGTCGACCAGGCCCATCGGCGAGACCACGTAGCGTGCGCGTGCTTTGGACGGCGTCATCCTGGAGTACGCCTTGTCGGCTATCCAGATTCGGGCCACGTATTCGCAGGCGAAGATGAGGGTCGAAACCATGCTGAACGCGAAGATGATGTCCTCGGCCGCTTCGGGAATCTGGTCATCGGGGACGCATACCAGGATGGCGTTTGCGACGATGCAGGCGTAGATGACGCCACAGGCCACCTTACCGCCCGTCGAGGCTTTGGTTGGATACTCGAGCGCGAGGAAGAGCCATTGCTTGAGGCGGTGTTCCTCCTGCCTGCTAGACGTGTCGCTCATATACCGTCCTTTCGAGGTGTGACATCCTCTCCCTGCTCATCGGGCGCTGGGCCCTTGATGTGCTTGAGCGCAAACGAGGCAAGCAGTGGCATGAGGAAGACGGTAAGGCCCCCTGCGGCGACGAGAAGCGAGGCAATATCCGCGGACATTGCACCCGCATTGGTCGCGATGTTCGTGATGGCGACGATGAGGGGAAGGGCCGTCGTGCAGTAGAACGCAACCGTCGCACGACTGTGACCGTCCATGTCGCGCGTTTCGGGTGAAATGCGCAAGGCGACGTATATGGGCAGCGCGCGCACGGCCAGCAGCGCGACGATGAACAGCACGAGCAGGAGGGGGTACTCGGCCACGGCCATGGGATTAATGGCCATGCCGCTCACGACGAAGAACAGGGGAATGAAGAATCCGTAGCCGATGCCATTGAGCTTATGCTCGAGTCCCCGGTCGCCACCGGGAAGCAGGAAGCGCAGCACGAAACCCGCGGCGAAGGCACCGAGCACGATGTCAAGATCGAACAGAGCCGACACCATGAGGAGGCCGACGAGCAGCACCAAAACGGAACGAACGGTGATCTGGGCGTTCGTATCCCGGTTTCTCTCGAAGAATCCGGGGAGGTGCATGCCGTTTTCCCAGATGCGTTTGGGAATCAACGCGGCAGCGACAGCGATCAACGCAAATGCGGCAAGAATCGCCAAGGTCACCCAGGTCTTGCGCGTTGACAGGATGAGGGCGATGACGATGATCGGGCCAATCTCGCCCCAGGTTCCGTATGCGAAGATGGATTTGCCAATGCGTGTACCCACGAGGCCACGCTCGTGTAGGATGGGCACGAGCGTGCCAAACGCCGTGGTGGTAAGGGCAATGGCGGCGGCAAGCCATCCGATTTGGTTTGATTGGAAATCGGGAGTGGCGATGCAGATCACCATCGCGATAGACAAAGTGACAAGCCAGGTAAACAACCCATGGCGACCTTGCTTGCCCGTTAGCTCCTGCGGGTTTATCTCATAGCCCGCGAGGAGGAACAGGAAGCCGAGACCGAGGTCGGAGACAAGCGTGATCGCTGCATCAGGCTGTGCAATGGCAAACACGTGGGGGCCGATTAACATGCCCGCGATGAGAAGAAGGACGGTTTCGGGGACCATCCGATTGGGGACGAGAGCCGAGAGAATCGGGGCGAGAAGCGCGACCACGACTATGCAGAACAACGATACAAGGTCTGCTTCCAAGGTGAGCGCCCCCTATGGCTCGACGGTACGGTCGAGGGTGATTATAGCAGCGCCACATATGGCACAATGAGACAGTTGCTCAGAGACGTTGTCTCATTTTAGGAGGGCCATGTTCCGACGTAGAAAACGCAAAGCCGAGCTGCTTGGCAAGATAAGGCGCTATATCGCCGATGTGTATGTCGGCGAGCAGCCCCCTGCAGCGCAACTTGCGAGCATGCCACAGGCAACGATGGCCAGCGCCACGGCTGAGATGACTGACGACACCTTCACGGGTTCTCTCGAAATCACTGGTGCATTCGATGCCGTCACACCTGGCGATCTTGGCAACGCAATGCCCCCAGGGCTAGCCGAGCGCCTCTCCCGCCTTGACGAGTCGTTTGCTCAAACGGTGCTGCGCCTCATAGACGAACGGGGCCTGCGTGATGCCACGGTATACAAACGTGCGAACATGAGCCGCCAGCTTTTCGCGAAAATCCGCAGAGATGACAATTATCGCCCCACCAAGAAGACGGCTTGCGCGTTGGCTTTCGCGTTGCGACTTCCCTACGAAGACGCTCTTGCCCTGCTCTCCCGCGCCGGCTTCACGCTGTCCCACAGCTCCAAATTTGATGTCATCGTCGAATACTGCCTCCTGAACGACATCTACGACATCAACCAGGTGAACATGGTGCTTTACGAGTTCGACCAGCAGCTTCTGGGATAAGCCCATTCGCCCCGCGCGATGTCCCCTCGTGGTTTACCTATGCGCTCGTTCCGCGGCGTAGAGTCTTTTTCGTCAGATACCGACGAAGGAGGCAGCCATGAAGATGAAAGACTATACCGAGCTCGTGTTCATCCTCGACCGTAGCGGCTCGATGGGCGGACTGGAGAGAGACACCATTGGCGGATTCAATTCCGTGCTACGCAAGAACAAGGAGCAGGAGGGCGATGCCATTGTCTCGACGGTCCTTTTTGACGATCGCATCGAAGTGGTTTGTGACCGCAAGCGCATCGAGGACGTCGCGCCCATCACGGACAAGGAGTACTACGTGCGCGGGTGCACGGCCCTGCTCGACGCGGCGGGTGGTGCCATTCAGCACGTGAGCAAGGTGCAGAAAACGCTGCCCAAGCACCATCGAGCAAAGAGCGTCCTCTTCGTCATTACGACCGATGGCTACGAAAACGCAAGCCGCGAGTTCACGTATCCGCAGGTGAAGAAGCTCATCGAGAAGAAGCGCAAGAAGGGCTGGGAATTCGTCTTCATGGGCGCGAACATCGATGCCGCCGCCGAAGCAGCCCGCATCGGAATTTCCGCGGACCGCGCGGCCACGTATCATGCCGACGAAATAGGCACCCAGGCCGTTTATGCATCGATGGCGACTGCCTGCTGTCAGCTCCGCTCGGATGCGGGCATCACGGGTTCGTGGAAGCTCGAAATCGAGGAGGACATGGCCAGCAGGGCATAGGGGCGAACGAGACAGATGCCCTGTCCGATGTGTCTCTTCCGTGTGGCAGGAATCGTCACTTTTGGCGCACGAGATGACGAGTTGGACCTCTTCTGGCACATTATCAGGCAAGTTTGACGACTTGTGGTACATCCGATGTGCCACAAGTCCCAAAACGCGTCACGGCCGACGAACCGAGGCGCATGAGACAGATGTACCTGTCCAATGTGTCTCATTTTATGATTTGAGATCGCGTACGAAGAAGATGGAGCAGATGAGCACGCCTACGGCAAAGAGGGCAGACAGCCCGAGCGCCAGGTTGTAGCCGAGGGCGCCACCTACCACCGAGATGAGCAGCATCATGAGCGCCGTGCCAAACGAGGCGCACGCCTGGCGCACCGTTGTGAAGAAAGCCGAGCCATCGATCATGTTCTCAACGGGCAGCTTGTGCATGCCCCAGGAGTTGAGGGGTCCGATAATCGAGCTCACGCCAATGCCGCGCACGACCTGCAACGCCGTGATGAGCCAAAACGGCGTATCGGCGGTGATGAAGGCCATGGCGCCGCTGCCGGCAACGAGCAGAAAGGCGGAGACCACGATGACGGGACGCGGACCAATCTTGTCGCTCAATATGCCGGCAAGCGGGTTGAAGACCGCTGCGAGTATGGTGGTGGGAAGGAAGACGAGGCCTGCGTCGACGGGCGTCATCTGCGCCACGTTCACGATGAAAAGCGGCAGGATGAGCGTGATGCCCATGAACGATGCGTTGAGAAGATTCTGCGCGATGAAACTCACCACATAGGTATGCGATTTGAAGATGGACATGTGAATGAGCGGGTGCTTGATGCGACGCTGGCGCAGGACGAACCACGACACGCAGACGATGCCCACCACGAGACCCGTCCAGATGGCGGGATCCGTTATCGGACGGTACGCGGCGGTGGAAAAGGAAAGGAGCACGCAACCAAAGCCAACGGTCGAGAGAAGCGCGGAGAGGTGATCAAGGTGCGCATCGTGCATCTGGTGCTCGCGTTTGCGCACGAAGGCGAGTGTCGCGAGTGCCAACACGACGATGATGCCCGAGAGAATCCAGAAAAAGCTGCGCCATCCCCACGAGTCCACGAGCAGGCCGCCGAAGAGCGGGCCGATATTGGGTGCGAAGCCAAGTGCGATGCCGGCAATGCCCATGGCCGTCGCGTTTTGGCCGGGCGGAAAGCGCGTCATCGCTATGGTCTGCATGACGGGCAACATGATGCCCGCGCTGATCGCCTGAAGCACGCGTGCGAAGAGCAATATGCCGAAGTTCGGCGAGAAGGCGGCGATGACGGCACCGACAAGCATGAACGCCAGGGCCACGAAGATGAGCGTGCGCACCGAGTAACGTCGGGCAAGGTGGGTCACGAGCGGTACGGTGACACCGATGACGAGCATGTAGATGGTGGTGAGCCACTGGCTGATGCTCTCGGGCGTGCCGAAGCTCTCCTGTACGCCGGAGAGCATGGAGTTCATCGAAGTCTGCGTAAGCGCACCAAGCGCCGCCGTCAGGGTGACGATGGCGAACATCGCATATGTGCGACGGTTGTCCATGTACCTACTTTGCGATTGCGCCGCGTTCGCAGCGATTGCCCCAAGAGTCTATAAGCTCGTTATCACGATACACGCAAATAATTTCACAATGATTGGCACAATGTCCACATTCCACTTCGCGGGTGACGAACTCGAAGTCGAGGGCGGCTTCGAAGTCGAAGGTTCCGCCGGCGAAGGGCCCCTCATCCGTTGCGGTGGCGGGGCCGGCATCGGCGGCGAGCAGGGCGACACCATAGGCTCCCATGAGATGCCCGTCCGGATCGACGATCACGGGCATGTCCAGAAGCTCCTCGAAGGCACGGACGACGCCGACGTTCTTGCTCACGCCGCCCTGAAAGACGGCGGGCCCCTCGATCTTCTTGCCCTTGCCCACGTTGTTGAGATAGTTCGAAGCGACCGCATGGCAGAGACCGGCGATGATGTCCTCGCGTGAGTAGCCCACCTGGATCTTGTGGACGAGGTCGCTTTCGGCAAACACCGTGCAGCGAGCGGCGATGTTGGCGGGTTTCTTGGAGGTGAGCGCAATCTCGCCAAATTCCTCGACCTCCACGCCAAGGCGGTGCGCCTGGCTCGAGAGGAAAGATCCCGTGCCGGCAGCGCACAGCGTGTTCATCGCGTAGTCAACGGCAATGCCATCGGAGACGATGATGATCTTGGAGTCCTGGCCGCCGATTTCGAAGATGGTGCGCACATCCGGATGCAGGTGCGTGGTGCCGACCGCGTGAGCCGTGATCTCGTTCTTGATGACGGAGGCACCGAGCATCGAGCCTACGAGACGGCGCGCGCTACCCGTGGTGCCCGCGCTGACGACGCGTGCGTCATCCTCGTCGATTTGCTTGCGCAGCTCGGCGATGACGCGCTTGGCGGCGCCAGCTGGATCGCCCTCCGTCCAGAGATAGGAGCGGGCGATGATTTCGTGGTTGTCGTCGATGATGACGCCCTTCGTGGAAATGGAGCCGATATCGATTCCGATGTTACAGTTCATGAGTGGGACTCCTTCTTCATGGCGAGCATGTCATAAAACGCCTCGAGGCGTGTGTCCAGGCCCGTGTCGCTTGTCTGGGCATCGTAAGTGAGATAGAGGGTGGGAATGCGGTAATCCGAGCTGATACGCTGGAGCACGGGTTCGCAGTCGATCTCGGGTGTGCACCCGGCCGACTTCGCGTGAACGATGCCGTCGAAACCGCGCTCGGCATAGCGTCGTGCGGCAACGATGGTCATGGTCGAGGTGGGGCCCATGTCGTAGAGCAGGTACTCGCCCGCGCTCACGCGCAAGTTGGGCTCGTTGTAGTGGATGAAGCGATGGGTGAGATTGAGGTAGCGGTGAATCTCCGTGCGCATGTTCAACAGCTTTTCGTCGAGTCCGAGGTTGGAGCGTTCATCAAACGCGGTGAAAAGCTCGCCGACGATACCGATGCGAATGGGGTTGGCCGGCTTGTCGATGGGTAGCCCGCGCATCGCATCCATGCAGCGCTTGTACGCTTCGTTGATGTCATCATCGCACGCGGCGGCATTAAGGTCATCCATATAGGCATCCCAAACGCGCTTGAACGAGCCGCGCTCGCACTCGAACCCAGCATTGGCGAGGTAGTAATCGCGTGCGTCGTCGAGTTTCTTTGCCATGTTCGCCACCGCTGCGAGTTGCACGACGGCATGGGGAATGTTGATGTCCGGGTTGACCTTCTTGAGACAGTCTTTGGCCCAGCCGAGGGGTCCCTGGTCGTTGTGCTCGGAGAAGTTGAGCATGACGAAGTCATACCCGGCATCGCGCAGGATGGATTCCTGGAGCTCGCCGTAATAGCCCAGACGGCAGGGTCCGCCAAACTGGACGAGCACGTTGGCACCCTGGTCAAGGGCCTCGATGAAGTCACCGAGGATGTGCTTGAACGGCGTGCAGACGTAGTCGGTCGAAAGACGCTCGCCGAGCTCGATGGTCTGCCGCGTTGCGGTGGGAAGTGGCAGGAACTCGGCATCGAGGACGCGTTCGGTGAAGAACCTGAATGCAGGTTCGTAATAGCCATACCTGAAAAACGCGACCTTGGTCATCTTGTGGCGCTGCTTTCTGAGCGCCTTGCGCTGGCGCTTTTCGCGCGATTTGTCGGTGATGAGCTGGGAGGGGCGCTTGGAATCACCCTCGACGGTGATCTTGGAACGTACGCCTTCGTGTTCAGCGCTCGGCACGAATGTAACCTCCTCTGCGTTGGAATTGCAGGATGTCGATGAAACTCTCGAGGCGCGTCTGGATACCGGCCGTGCCCGTCTGCGCGTCGATCATGAGGTTGAGGATGGGGACGCCTTGTATGCAGCGCATGATCGCATCATCAGTCATGGAATCGGGACCACAGGGAAACGCGCTGATCAAGATGATGCCGTCGATTCGGTCTTTGAGCATGAGGATAGAGCCGATGAGCTCGCGACTGATAATCCATGGCATGGTTGACGAGAAGTCGAGGCTCGCCTTGTACGATTTGGCGTGGTCGGTCTCGCAGGCGAAGAGTGGCATGCATTCGAGCTGCGTGAGCGAGCGAATGATGTCACCGGCCATGTACTGATCGAACGCGATATATGGATGCGCGACGACGAGGATGGAGAGCGGCGCCTGCTCGGCTCTTGCGGGGTCTTTGCCAACAATGCTTCGGTACTCGTCCATGAGCTTCAAGACGTCTTCCTGGCGCTGCGCTTGCTGCCCGTCGGCTTCTTTCTGTGCGCGCAGGGCCTCCTTGAAGGCGTGCTTGGACTCCTTGCGCGATGCGCCCAGACGCTGCCCTAACTCAACGAAGGCGGCTTGCGTCGCCTTGATGTCGCTGACGTTTTCCACGAGCAGCGATATGACGCGCAGCTCGGTGCGGAAGGTGTTGCGGACGAGGTCCGTCATGGACTGGAACTTGGTGCAGAAGCCGCGGTGCATGTCGCAGCTGGCATAGCAGGGGACGAAGACCGCGTCACATCGCCCGATGAGATTGACCACGTGACCCATGAAGATTTTGGATGCGAGACAGGTCTCATCCACCGAGCGTGCGATGCCGGCATCGACGATGGCCTTGTCGGTCTCGTCGCTGATGACGACCGTCTTGCCGAGCGTTTCGAAGAAGGTCTGCCACAGCACGCCGTAGCGATACTGCAGGAGAGCGCGCGGAATGCCGATGACATGTATGTCGTCCAAGTCGGCATAGGCTGAGGTTTTCATGATGGCTCTTTGTCCCACTTTCGCTTCGTTTTGTCGCTTGCTCTATAAAGAATATAATAGGGCATTACTGTGAACAGGGAGGCGGAGAGACCGTATGGAAGATCTCAACAACCTGCTCGTGGCTTTTACGGGCACGATCGATGACTTCATGTACACCTACATCCTGGTGATTCTTCTTGTTGCGACGGGCATATGGTTCACCATTCGCACACGCTGCGTGCAGATTCGCTACATCAAGGACATGTTCACCAACCTTGTGGGCAAAAGTGTCACGGCCGATACGCAGTTTTCCGATGTTGTCGAGAACAACGTCGATACAGGCAAGCTGCCCAAGGCTCCAGGCGCTGCCAACGAGCATGGCAGCACGGCCTATGCGGACACCACGAAGCCCAAGAAGCAGCGTCGCATCTCGTCGTTCCAGGCGCTCATGGTCTCGACGGCCTCACGCGTTGGCACGGGCAACATTGTCGGCATCGCGACGGCGATTGCGATTGGTGGCCCGGGCGCCGTTTTCTGGATGTGGCTCATGGCCATCATCGGCGCGGCATCGGCATTCGTCGAGTCGACGCTTGCCCAGATCTGGAAGGTGCGCAATCCTGACGGCACGTTCCGTGGTGGCCCCGCATATTACATTCAGCTTGCTCTCGGTAAGCGCTGGCTCGGTATCGTCTTTGCCGTAGCCCTCATCCTCTGCTTTGGCCTCGGATTCAACGGCCTGCAGACCTACAACATGGCTTCGGCCATCGACTACTACGTCATCGAAGGTCATGAAACCGTCGTCAACGCGATTATCGGCCTCTTTGTCGTCGTGGCCGTTGCCGTCGTCATCTTCGGCGGCGTGCATCGCATCTCGGTCATCACCTCCTGGATCGTCCCCATCATGGCCGGTGCCTACATCCTCATCTCCATCTGGACCTGCGTTTCCAATTTGGGTGATGTTCCCGCGGCGCTCGGGCTCGTCTTTGGGCAGGCCTTTGACTTCTCGTCGCTTGCCGGTGGCTTTACGGGCTCGATGATCATGTGGGGCATCAAGCGCGGCTTGTTCTCGAACGAGGCGGGCATGGGGTCGGCCCCGAACGCTGCGGCAACGGCCGACGTGTCGCACCCCGTCAAACAGGGCCTCGTCCAGAGCCTTTCCGTCTATATCGACACGCTTGTGATCTGCACCTGCTCGGCGCTCATGATGCTCATCTTCTGCGTGCAGCAGCCCGATACCGTCGCGGCGCTCGTCGCATCCGACAGCTTCAACGGCATCGATTTTGTGCAGATGGCAATGGCGAATTCGATTGGCCCGCTCGGCATCCACTTCATGACGGCGTGCATCATCCTGTTCGCGTTCTCCTCCCTTGTGGGTAACTACTTCTACGCCGAGGGCAATATCCTGTTCATCAAGGACAGCAAGGCCGTGCTCGTCGTGTTTCGTCTCTTCTGCCTGGCGGCGATCTTCTTTGGTGCCGTGAACAACTTCAGCCTGGCATGGAACCTCGCCGATATCTTCATGGGATTCATGGCCATCATTAACCTTGTGGCGATTCTGCTATTGGGCAAGTGGGCCATCAAGGCGCTCGATGATTACACGGCACAGCGCAAGCAAGGCGTGAACCCCGTGTTTTGCGCGCAGAACATTCCCGGCATGCCCAAGACCATCTGGTGGACGCATGACACGAATTGCGCTTGCCCGACGCATCTGCCAAAGACTCCGGGTGCCTGACCTGGTTCGCGGCTGCCCTGCCAAAGATAGCGGTCACTGACCGCGTAACCTGGCAAGCTGCCAAGAACGCCGGTCACTGACCGCGATCCTTGGCAGGGCCGTGCGGCCCCCGCATTCTCTCGAGCCATCCCAAATCAGCCAGCTTGAAATGTGACAGGGGTCTGACCCCTGTCACATTGAGTTAGGCGTCAAAGTGGGACAAGGGGACAGGTCATTTGTCCCGCTTCTGGCGGGGCTGGCGATGGCTGTCGGCCCCGTTTTGTTGCTAACGCTATCTTTTTCGCGAATAAAAATCTGGCAAACGGCTTGTAATTCACAACAAGAGGGAGTATTTTGTACGATGTCAAGATAAATCCGTGAACGGTTCTAATTTTTTGGTAAATGGACTTCAAAGCGCATGTGTCAATGAAAGTGGCACACCTGGCCGGGATGATTGCAGAGAAGTCATAAAAGGGAGACCAAGGTAAAGGAGGGATTGAAATGTTGTTTGACGTTTACGGTCCTAATGCCGCCTTTCAATGGTCAGGACTTTTCATGGTGCTCATTGCACTCATCCTGCTCAACGAGGTGGCTCGCCGCTGGAAGGCCGGAGGAATTTTCTTCTTCTTCGGCGTGTGCGGCGCGATGACCATCTATTGCATTGCCGTCGAGGTCGGTGCCGCCATGGGTGCCGAATGGGCGCTCAATAACCCCACGTACACCACCATGGGCGGCTGGTTCCACTACGCGAAGGTGTACGCAGCGACCGCAGGCTGCATCGGCTTCATGATGCTCAAGTACAGCTGGACGAAGGTGGGACGTTCCCACTGGTTCAAGGTGTTCCCGTTCGTGATCGTTGCCATCAACATCCTGATCGCCGTGGCCAGCGACTTCGAGAGTGCCATCGTCGCCTGGGATTCGAGCTTCGTCACCGACGAGGGCGTCCTGCTTAACGGCGGTATCTTCAACGTGCTCAACGGATGTGCGGGTCTGCTCAACATCCTGTGCATGACCGGCTGGTTCGGCATCTACATTTCCAAGAAGCGCCAGGACATGCTGTGGCCCGACATGACGTGGGTCTTCATCATTTCCTACGATTTGTGGAACTTCTGCTACACCTACAACTGCCTGCCCACCCACTCCTGGTACTGCGGCATCGCACTGCTCGTCGCGCCGACCATCGCGGGCCTCATCTGGAACAAGGGCGGGTGGATCCAGAACCGCGCGTTCACGCTTGCCATCTGGTGCATGTTCGCACAGATGGTGCCGATGTTCGCCAACGACTCCATCTTCGCGGTGCAGTCGGTGAACGACCCGGCGGTCAATACCGTGGTCGCCTCCATCGCGCTCATCGCCAATATCGCGGCTCTCAGTTATGTCATCTACCGCTCCAAGAAGCTTGGCGTCAATCCGTACAAGCATGAGATTTGGGTTGGCACCAAGGAGTACAAGGAGGCCATGGCTCGCCGTGCTCCTGTCGCATACCTGCTCGAGACCGAGCCCAAGAGCGCCACGCCGGCAGAGATCGACGAGATGGTCGAGTATGCGGAGAGGCCCATACTTCCCGATCCCGCCAAGGTTGACATGGAAATCGAGGTTGTCACGTACGTGAAGCGCGAGTAGGAAGTTAACAGTTCGGGGGTCTCATCCCCCCTCATTCTGGGGAGCCGGCATTAGAATTGATGCCGGCTCCCTTTCTTCTGCTCCTGCCTGTTGATGACGTGACAAAACCGTCCGGCGACTTTTGTCACCGTGCTGCCTCGTTTTTGGCTACGAGATGGCTTGCTTGACGCTTGTCCTGCTGGTCAGATAGGTGATGAGCATGTAGCCACCGTATATGGCGACGACGAGGCAGGCGGCCATGACGATGGAGGGGAATATGTCGCGTCCGAGTGCCGCGAAGAGCGATTCGGACAGAACGGAGATGGCGCATGCCGAATGGCAGACGGCCAAGGCGAGTGGCGCAACGAAGTAGATCACGACCTGCTCGAAGAGTGAGCGGGTGAGCATGTGCGTGTCGCAGCCGAGCTTCGAGAGCAGGCGGTAACGGCCCAGCGAGTCGATGGTAAGCGAGAGCAGCTGGATGGCGAGCACGGCTGCGGTCGTGATGAGCAGCACGAGGCCGATGTAGACCGCGAGGTAGGTGATCATGACGCGCAGGCCACTTGCCTGGCCGACCATCTGCTCGCGCGTGATGGTGATGGATACGCCCGGCGCATCGACGGCCTCGACAGCGCTGATGAACGTGTCTTCCACATTCGAACGAGACGCGTACATGACGTTCACGTACGTCGCGTCGGGAGTTTCGGTTTGGGCCAAGGCGGCGACGACGTCGTCGGGGACCACCATCGTGAGGGCATTGCTGAGCATGTCGAAGTCGCTGAGCTGGGACTTATCGACACGGTTTACTGGTGTAAGATCGCCAGCTGGCGTGGGAAGCGGCATATGCTGCGCCACGACCGCATCGGCGATGTCCTGCGACGCCGACATGCTGTTGGTGACGAGGTATTCGCCAGATGACAGCGTCACGGGCTGCTTGTCGTTCAGGGCGAGCATGTCGTTGAACTGCGTAAGGCCAACAACCTGCACGCCTTGGTTCAACATCGAGGTGCTGCTCATGGCATCCGCGAGATGCGTGTTGACAGCATCCATGAGCTCGCCATAGGTCATATCGGGAAGCCCGTAGATGTCAAGCTGCGCGGAGCTGTCGACGAGCGTGCCCCAGCCATCGACGCGGCTTCGCAGATAGTCGCTCGTCTGGCTGATGTCGGCATCGACGGGCTTCTTCGTACCCTTGCCGTTTTCGTATACGGTTTCCTCGTCGTACGCGATGATGCTCGCATCGTAGGGATTGGCTTCGTCGACGTCGCTGGTAAAGGCATCGATGAGGCCCAGGCCGGTGGCAAAGGTGGTGATGGCGAAGAAGAGCAGCACGCACACCACCCAGATGGAGACGAACGACGTGTTGAACTTCGAGGCGACCTGGCGCGTGGTGAAGGGACGCAGGCGCTTGAAGTACACGCCGCGCAGGCGCGTGAGCACGGCGATGGCAAAACCGGAAAGCGAGAAGAAGAACAGCAGCGAGCCCACGAGCATGAGTACGGTCGCACGCTGGAACTCGGCATCGAACATGAGCACCATGCCGTTGAGGTCGAGCTGCCAGTATGCGAGTCCGATGAGGACGATCGACACGACGAAGAGCACGAGGCAGACCCACGGATTGCGAACGATGATTTTCTGCCGCTTGGTCTTGGCGCCGATGAGGTCGATGAGCTTGCAGCGACGCACGGTGATGACGTTGAAGATGGCGACCACGATGTAGATGGCGGCAAAGCACGCGAGCGTCGCGATGCAGGCGATGGGCGAGAAGCTGAACTGGTACTGTGGCATGGCGATGCCGAAGAGCGCCGCCGTGGCAAACGAGAGCAGCTGCGAGATGAGCACGCCGAGGGCAAGGCCGAGGACGAGCGAGCCCAGACCGATGAAGATCGTCTCGTAGAGCAGGATGCGCGATACCTGGCCGGGCTTCATGCCGAGCACGAGGTATATGCCGAATTCGCGCTTGCGCCGGCTGATGAGTAGCTGGTTGGCGTAGATGACGAGAAAGCCCAACACGAAGGCGACGACGACGGAGAAGGTGTTCATCATGTAGCCGGTGAACTCCACGACGTTCGTGTTATCGGACGCCGCGATGTCGTGCATGACCTGCTGGTCACCCACGGAGTTGAACGCGTAGAACACGGTGACGGCGATGAGGAGCGTGACGAAGTAGATCGCGTAGTCACGAAGCGATCGCCGCATGTTGCGTACGGCGAGTTTAAGCAGCATGGTATGCCTCCCCGCCGAGGAAGGTCACGACCTCCATGATGCGGGCGAAGTACTCCTCGCGCGAAAGCGAACCCTGGCGGATCTCGTTGAAGAGCTTGCCATCGGACAGGAAGAGCACGCGGTCGGAGAATGACGCCGCGTACGCGTCGTGCGTGACCATGAGAATGGTCGCGTTGAGGGACTTGTTGAGCATCTCGAGCGTCTCGAGCATGATGGTCGCGTTGCGCGAGTCGAGGGCGCCGGTGGGCTCGTCGGCCAGGATGAGGGAGGGGTCGGCGACGATGGCGCGTGCGGCGGCGACGCGCTGCTTTTGCCCACCGGACATCTGGTTGGGGTACTGCTTGAGCGACTCGGTGACGTTGAGCGTGCGCGCGATGTCCTGGACGCGCGCGGTGATGGTCGCGGGACGCGTGCCCTTGATGGTGAGGGCGAGCGCTATGTTCTCCATGCCGGTCAGCGTGTCGAGCAAGTTGGAATCCTGGAAGATGAAGCCGAGCTCGTCGCGGCGAAAGGCGCTGAGCTTGCCCTTCGACATCGTGGTGATGTCGCTTCCGTTGATGAGGATGCGCCCGGAGGAGGGGCGATCGATGGTGGAGATGCAGTTGAGCATCGTCGTCTTGCCCGAGCCCGACGGACCCATGATGGCGACGAACTCGCCACGTGCGACGTCGAAGCTCACGCCAGCCAGTGCGTACATGAGGTTTTGCCTGCCGCCGTAGACCTTCTCGACGTTACGCACGCAGAGGATGGGGGAGGAGGCCGACGAGGAACCCGTCACGCTGGCAGACGGAATTGCGGTTACTTCAGACATGGATTCCCCTTCCCGTGCGCGGAACTTTGACCGAGGCGTATGCGAGCATGCCCGCGACAAGCGCTGCTGCCACGAGTGTAACTGCTCCGACGCCCTTCGTTACCGTGGATAAGACTTTCGTAGCCTTCATGGGATGACCTTTCGCATAGCGGTTGCCGAACATCCCCTATGGTGCAACGTGCGGATTACAGCTGCCATCGAAGCGGCTTACGTGCGACTTACAAGTTCGTAAGGGCAGGGGAGCCGGCGGAGCATACGCCAAGCTTGCCAGTCGATTGCACCCGAAGCTCGAAAACGCTCGGCTGCTGCGGAACTCGCGCGCAAGATCAGCGCGCTCAGACAGTCCTCGCAAGCCCGCCTCGCGTTTTTGTCGCTTCTGCAATCGGGGCTGCGCTTGGCGTATGCTCCGCCGGCTAAACCATGACGCGTCCGACGTCACAGCGATACGTGCATGCGGCGGCGATCGTGGGGAAAGCTGAGCTGCACGCGCGTGCCCACGCCCTCTTCGCTCGCGAGCATGATGCCGAGCCCCATCTGCGCGCACATGCGAGCGACGAGGTAGAGCCCCATGCCGGTTGCCGAGCCGTGGGCGCGACCGACCTCGCCCGTAAATCCGCGGTCGAAGACGCGGGGAACGTCGGCGGCGGGAATGCCGCAGCCGTCGTCGCGCACCTCGAGTATCGTGCAGGCGTGCGGGCCTTCCTTGTCGTTTTCGTAGGCTTCGAAGGTGATGGTGGTGGCATCGTACTTCGCGGCGTTGATGATGAGCTGGGTGAGGATGAACGCAAGCCAGGCCTTGTCGGCCACGACCGTGCTCTGCGGATCGATGTGGATATCGATGGCAACGCCACATGACGTGAGGTAGCGCATGTTCGCCTTGCATGCCTCGCCCACCGCATCGCCAAGCACGATTTCGCGGATGACGTAGTCGTTTACGAGCGTGTCCGAGCGCGCGGTGAAGAGTGCCTGCTCGACGAGGTGCTCGACGCGTTCGAGTTCGAGCTTGAGCTTGCTTGCGTCCTCGCCGTGCATCTTGTCGAGGAGCAGCCGTGCGGCAGCCAGCGGCGTCTTGACCTCGTGTACCCAGAGCTCGGTGTACTGGGCGCGGTCGTGGCTCTGCATCCTGAGCTCGTTGCCCTCATGCGTTGCCTGTTCTGCAATCGAGCGCGCCATGTCGAGTGCGATTTTCCCTTCCAGGAACGTGGGCTCGCAGACGAGCTCATCGAAGTAGCGCGTCTTGTCGAGCGATTCCAGCGCCTCTTCGATGCTCTTCCAGAACCGTGCGCGCCGTCGGTATTCCAGGGCAAACGCCAGGAACAGAACTGCTACGAGCGTGAGGTCGATGAGGAGAATCGCATCGGTGGTCGTGCCGAGTATGACGAGCAAGGAGGTGACGAAGGCGATGGTGACAAGCGCGAGCGTCAGGGCGAGCGCCTTGTCGCGCACGAAGCTGATTGGCGTGAACCGGGCTGTGTCTTGATACTGCATCGGGGCACTCACGCCGCGATCACATAGCCGAGGGAGCGGCGTGTCTGCAGGAAATCGTCGGCAATGCCGATGCTTCCGAGCGTCTTGCGTAGGCGATTGATGTTGACCGTGAGCGTGTTGTCATCGACGAACGCATCGGATTCCCACAGGTCGCACATGATCTCCTGGCGCGAGATGATGGTGCCGGCATTGCGCATGAGCAGGGCGAGGATGCGCTGCTCGTTTCTCGTGAGCTCGGCCGACTGCCCCTGGTAGCGAACCTCGGATGTGCCCAGGTCAAGCGTGACGCCATTATGCGTGATGGTGCTTGCCTCGGCCGATGCAGACGCATGGCGCTTGACGAGCGAGGCGATGCGGGCAAGCAGCACTGCCGGACGGTATGGCTTGGCGATGAAGTCATGCGCACCCAAGTTGAGCGACATGACCTCGGTGAACTCATCGCTCTTTGCCGTGAGGATGATGATGGGCATGTCGGCCTCTCTGCGGATGTCACGGCAAATCGATTGCCCATCGGCGCCCGGCAAGCCAAGGTCCAAGATGACGCAATCGGGGCCTGCGGCGACGATGTCGGTTGCCGCGCGGGAGAAATCCGAGCACGTGCGCGTCTCGTAGCCGTTGAGCTCGAGCAGGCGCGCGAGCTCGTCACGCAAGGTGGTGTCGTCTTCGACGATGTACACGGTAGGCATGGTCATGCTCCGTTCACTTGGGTCGTGCCACTCATTGTAGCCGCATCTATCCGAACAAAACCTCGCTTCATGCTTTCTTACGCAGATGTAAGAAACGCAACTTTATGAGAAAGCTCGAATAGTCTGTGCAAAAAATAACCCGTACGGGCGTATCATGGAGACAATGCGAGAGGAGGGCGATATGCATCACAAGATCGACAAGGTTGAGCTTCTTAAGCATCTTGCCTTCATCGTCTGCGTCGGCATCATTTCGGCCTGCGTTTCGATTATCTTGTGTCTGTGCGTCAACTTCGCCTATCACATTAACCAGACCTATGCCTGGACGCTCTTCCTCCTGCCGCTACTCGGCGTTCTTTCGCTCGCCCTCTACAAGGTGTTCAAGCTTCCCTACGATTACTCGACCGACACCCTCGTCGATCAGATGCGCGAAAACGACGTGGTCTCGCCTACGCTTGCGCCGGGCATCATCATCGGCACCTGCCTCAGCATCCTGGGTGGCGGCGCCGTCGGCAAGGAATCGAGTGCCTTTCAGGCGGGTGCATCGGTGAGCGAGTCGCTCGGGCGGGCGTTCAAGCTCAAGAACTGTTTCATCGACAAGCAGGACAGGGAGCTATACGGATACGCGGCGCTCATGGGCATGAGCGCGACGTTTTCGGCTCTGTTCTTCGCACCGCTGGGTGCTGTGTTCATGGTGCTCGAGCTCACGCGCTTCAGGAATCTGAGCCTTCCGCGATTCATCGCGATGATCGTCTCTGCCTTCATCGCCGCATCCATCGCATATCCCTTTGGCATCGGTGACATCATTCCCCATGTCACCATCTTGGACATTACCCCCGAGCTCGCGCTCTACACTGGCATCGTCGGCATAGTCTGCGGCATTCTCGGAGGCGTCTTCGGCCGTGTCCTGCGCTTTACGCGCAAGCTCCTTAAGGCGCATTTCAACAAGCCCTATGTCACGGTCATCGTCTCGAGCCTCGTCATCGTCTGCCTCGTCTATGCCTTTGGCCTCTATGACTTCGAAGGCTCGGGCATGAACTTGCTCAAGCACGCGCTCGCGGGCTCGATCGGCACGTACGATTTCGCCATCAAGGCGGGCCTTGTCTTCATGGCGCTTGCCTTCGGTCTCAAAGGTGGCGAGATTATGCCCACGCTTGCCATTGGCGGTTTGACGGGCTGCTCGGTCGGTCAGCTCATCGGCATCGATGCCGCCTTCGCAGGCGCGCTGGGTGTCATCACCTTTTATGTGGGCATGTCACGCTGTCCCATCGCCGGCTTTTTCCTCGGTTGCGAGGTTTTCGGCTGGGGCATAGCTCCTTTTCTGACCATTGGTGTTATCTGCGCTCTCGTGGGCAATCGAGATTATGGCTATTACGGACACGGGCTTCTCGCCGAGGCGCATAGGCAGCTTGCCGCTCGCCATGCTGCAGCATCCGCTGGCGCCTCGGATGACGCGGTTGGACAGCGTTCACCAGAAAAATAATTCCGTTCACGCAAAAAAACTTTCAATATTTTAAAAAGTATGCTGTTGACTTCTAGTCCCAGTGGAGTAAATTATACGCGTATAGAATATACGCGTATCGGAATAAAGGGATTTCCCCGCATATCCGCATGTATTGGGGGAGGAACCATGGCAGCACCAAGGAAGGACGAGGAGCGCTTGCGCCTTTACGCTACGGCCTTGAAGCTGTTTGGCGAGAAGGGCTATGCCGCCACGTCCTATCAGGACATCGCCGATGCGTGCGATACGAGCAAGTCGGTCGTGCAACATTACTACCCGCACAAGGAAATGTTCCTTTCCCTTTACCTTGACGAGCATTTTGCCTGGGTGCGCGAGACTGCGCAGAAGCTCTGCCCTTCGCATACGAGCGCCATCCAACTACTGTGCATGATGGGCTTTATTCACCTCGACAGGCTCGTCGCGGATGAGAAGGGCTCTCCGCTCATCCAGGATCTTCTCGGCTTCCGCACGTTCATCGAGGGCGTGGTCATGCGCGAGCGTGACTGGATCGTCGCGCATTGGCCCGATGCCATCGACAAGCAATATCTGGGCGATTGTCTCGTCGTCGCCCTCAACGGTGCCTACGGCCTGCTTTCCATCGCATCGCTCGAAGGCCGCATCCTGACGCCGGAATACGTCATGCGCCTGTCCTTCGCTCCCTTTGCCATATCGCAGGGTCTGAGCCCTGAATACGTAGAGAACGTTATCGAGGAATGCAGTGTGCTGCAGGTAATACAGTAGGAGGAGCGTCATGAGACCAATGGAATTCGCAAAGAGGACGGCGGCCAACAAGGCCATCGACTACTTCATGGAAGACCCCGTTCCGCGTATCGAGAGTATGATGACGAAAATCGACAAAATGCTTCCGGACGCGCTGTTTCCCTCACAGCGTAAAGCGTTTGCCAAGGCCATCGAGGAGCGCAACAACTGGTATCAGCTCTTGTGCCGTATCGGCGAGCTTGACCCCGAGGTCGCCACGGGCATGCTCAAGTGCTTCCTGACCGAGGCGAATCTCATCGCCTGGGACAAGCAGGAGAAGTCGCGTGAGAAGTACCAGTGCAACGTGCCTTGGGCCGTCTTGCTTGATCCAACGAGCGCCTGCAACCTGCATTGCACGGGGTGCTGGGCAGCCGAGTACGGCCACAAGCTCAACCTGAGCTACGAAGACATCGACTCCATCATCAATCAGGCCAACGAGCTTGGTACGCACGTCTTCATCTATACGGGTGGCGAGCCTCTCGTACGCAAGGCAGACCTCATTAAGCTCTGCGACGCTCATCCTGACTCCGCCTTCCTCTGCTTCACCAATGCCACGCTGATTGATCGGGATTTCGTCGAGGAAGTCGCCCGCGTGAAGAACTTCATTCCGATCATCTCGGCCGAGGGCAGCGAAGAGACCACCGACGCGCGTCGTGGCGAGGGCACCTACCAGAAGATCGACAAGGCCATGGACCTGCTCAAGGCACGCGGCATTCCCTTTGGCGTCTCCATTTGCTATACGAGCCAGAACGCCGATGCGGTCTGCACCGAGGAGTACTACGATTGGCTTATCGACAAGGGCGTGTTCTTCGCCTGGATTTTCACCTACATGCCCGTGGGCAGGGATTCCCCGGCCGAGCTTATGCCGAGCCCTCAGCAACGCGAGATGCTCTATGACTTCAACCATGCGATGCGGCACGAGAAGCCACTGCTTACCCTCGATTTCCAGAACGATGGCGAGTTTGTGGGCGGCTGCATTGCCGGTGGTCGCCGCTATCTCCATATCAACGCCAACGGCGATGTGGAGCCTTGCGTGTTCATTCACTACTCGAATGTCAACATCCACGACGTGAGCTTGCTTGACGCCCTGCGCTCGCCGTTGTTCATGGGTTACTACCATGGTCAGCCCTTCAACGACAATCATCTGCGCCCCTGCCCGATGCTGGAGAATCCCGAGTGCATCGAGAAGCTCGTGGAGGATTCGGGTGCGCATTCGACTGACCTTGTCCAGGAGGAGACGGTCTACGAGCTCACTGCCAAGACACGTCCCATGGCACAGCGCTGGGCGCCTGTCGCCGAGCGCATCTGGACCGACCCGGGCGATGAGCGCGCTTCCGAGCGTCATCGCGATGATTTGGGCCAGGCAACATCCGATCTCAAGAAGTTCGAGCGCGACGGCCGCGTGGTGCGTAGCGCCTTTGACGAGGAGCGCGACCTACGCAGTGTCGCCGAGCGCGAGCAGGAGATGGATTGCAAACTGCGTGAAATTACCGAAAGCGAGAAGGTGCTCGTCTAGTCTGGCGATGCGCTATTAGATTGACCCATGCGGTCGAGTGAGGAGGGACGCATGAGAGAGAGGGACGTAAGCCGCCGGTCATTTGTGGCTGGCACGGCAGCTGCGACGGCGGCCGCGTGCCTGGGCACGGGAGCACTTCCCGCGGCCAAGGCGCTGGCCGAAAACGTCGATCCAGCTGGCGAATGGGTGAGGACCACCTGCTCGCCCAACTGCACGGGGGCCTGTGGTCTCAAGGGCTTCGTGCACGAGGGACAGATCAAGATGATCTCGCAGGCATCCGATTACCCCTTCGAGGAGTACAACCCGCGCGGTTGCCTCAAGGGACTGTCCATCAATACCATGCTATACGGGCCGCATCGGCTCACCAAGCCGCTCGTCAAGAACGATGGGACAGGTAAGATGGAGGAGACCGACTGGGACACGGCACTCGACGTGGCTGCGACCAAGTTGCGTGACGTCATGGACAAGTACGGGCCGGAGTCCGTGGGCGTGATTTGGCAGGTGCAGGGCACTGGTCATATCCAAAAGGGTTCGATCATTCGTCTTTCCAACATGATGGGGTGGTCGGCCATCGGCTGCTACGAGATGAACGGTGACCTTCCCATGTTCTGGCCCGAGACCTTTGGCGTGCAGAGCGAGGAGCTCGAGTCGTATTGCTGGGAAGACTCCAAGTACACGATGATTTTTGGCTCGAATGTCATGGTCACGCGCCTTCCCGATGCGCACTTTCTCAACATCTCGCGTGAGAACGGCGGCAAGGTGGTCAACTTCGATCCCAACTACTCGGCAACCTCCGAGAAGTCGACCGAATGGGTGCGCCTCAAGCCCGATACGGATGCGGCCTTTGCGCTGGCAGTCGCCAAGATCATCATCGACGATGGTCTCTATGACGAGGCCTTCTGCAAGAACTTCACCGACATGCCCCTGCTCGTTGACACCGCCACGGGAAAGCGCATCGAGGCTGCCAACGTGGCGGGGCTCTCGGCCCTGCCATCTCCAGCCTATCGCACCACGTACGTGGCCGTCGACGCCAATGGCAGGCCCTTCGCGGTCAACCCCGAGCGCCTCGGCGGCATGGAGGGCTGCACGCTCGAGTACACGGGTGACGTGCGCCTCAAAGACGGCACCACCGCGCATGCCAAGAGCGGTTTCAGGTTGCTGCGCGAGAGCCTCGTGGGCAAGACGGCGCAGTGGGCGAGTGATACCACGAGCATTCCCGTCGAGACCATCGAGCGCATCGCGAAGGAGTGCGCGACCATCAAGCCCATGCACATCATCTTCGGTGGCGCGGGCACGCAGTGGTATCACGGCGATCTCAAGGGTCGTTCGCTCGCGCTCATCGCGGCGCTCACGGGCAACATCGGCCAGCTCGGCGGCGGCATCTCGACCTATGTGGGCCAGTACAAGACGCGCTTCATCCCCGCGTCGTGGTTCAACCCGCCGCGCATGAACAAGCACTCGATGTCATTCCAGTACGCTGTTACCGGCCGCACGGAGACGATGCAGCCAAACGCCTTCCCGCCCAATGGCCTCAAGGCCCTCGTCGTGGGCTGGGGCAACCCGATGGACCAGCATAACGTCGCCAACTGGCTGCGCAGCGCCAAGGAGAGCGGCGAGCTCGAATGCCTCGTGACGCTCGATTTCCAGCGCACTACCACGGTCGACATGAGCGACGTGGCCCTGCCGGCACCCAGCTGGTACGAGAAGCTCGAGCTCACCACGACGCCGCTGCATCCCTGGGTGCAACTCCAGCAGCAGATGGTCGATCCGCCAGGCGAGGCACGGCCCGAGATATGGATTTGCAAGGAGCTCGCCACGCATATCGATCCCTCGTATGCGGACCAGTGGCCGGTCTTCGACGAGTCGCAAGCCGAGCAAGTGGCTGACGAGGTGCTACGCACGCTTTTGGCCAACGGCGGTCCCTATGTCAACCAGCTCACGGCCGAGCAGCTGCGCGAGGGCCCGGGCAAGCTCTGGCATGCCAATCCGGGCGAAAAGCGCATTCCCTTCTGGAGCCAGATTCACGAGGGGACGCCATTCCCGAGCCAGTCGCTTCCCAATGCGATTGACGTGACGGCACCGTTTGTCAGGTCCGGGCGCATCCAGTTCTACCGTGACGAAGATGAGTTCCTTGAGCTCGAGGAGCAGCTGCCCTGCTACAAGCCCGCCTTCGAGGACACGGAATACAAGGATGACCCAGAGGCGCGCACCAAGTATCCGCTCGCCTTCATCACGCGAAACAGCACCTATCGCGTGCACTCCACGTACGTGAACAACCCCTTCATGCTCGAACTGCAAAACAGCATGCCCAAGATCTTCATGAATCCCGATGATGCCAAGGAGCGTGGCCTGGAGGCAGGCGATTTGGTCGAGGCCTACAACAGTCGTGGCAAGTGCCAAGGCGGCCTCGTGCTCGACCCGGGTATGTATCCCGGACAGGCCATTTTCGATCAGGGTTGGTGGAGCGAGTACATGGATGGCGACAGCTACAACTCGCTCATCTATCCGTGGATCAATCCCACCAACGAGGTGTATTACCTCTCGGGCGTGTGGTCGCCCAACATGGCGTGGAACGAATGCGCATGTAATGTCCGTCTACTGCAAAAGGGCGGTGCGCGTAAGGAGGTCATGCAATGAGATACGCAATGGCCATAGACCTTGACCGCTGCATTGGATGCAGGACTTGCGCGGTCATCTGCAAGGATCACAACGCAGAACCCCGCGGCATCTGGTGGAACCGCGTCTTTGCACCGGGTGCTCCCGAGTACGGTACCTCGGTGATCGTGGATGGCATGCCTCGTATGGAGTTTCTGCCTATCAGCTGCCAGCACTGCGAAAACGCTCCCTGCCAGCAGGTGTGCCCGACGGGCGCCAGCTACACCGACGACACGGGTACCGTGCTGGTCGACTACGAGAAGTGCATCGGCTGCCGCTACTGCATCACGGCATGTCCCTACGAGGTGCGCCAGTTCAACTGGAGCAAGCCCGATGGCGTCGAGGGCGTCGATGGCGAATATCGCTGGGGGTATCCGGAGGATTATCGCCAGGACGGGCATCTCGTCTACACGCCAGTACGGCCCGAAGGCGTGGTCGAGAAATGCACGTTCTGCGTCCAGTACACCAACCAAGGCGGCACTCCTGCGTGCTGCACGGGCTGCCCGGCAAACGCACGCATCTTCGGTGACATCGAGGATGCGGATTCCGAGATTTCGCAGTACATGTCCGGGCGCGAATGGCTCGTGCTCGGCGAGTCACATGGCACCAAGCCCAAGGTGTATTACCTGCCTTCCAAGCGCGGAGAGGGGGAGTAGCCATGACACAGAACGTTCAACACGCAAAGAAATGGCCCATCATTCTGACCGTCGTCTTCATCGCGGTCGGTTGCGCGGCATGGATTTGCCAGCTCACCATGGGCCTTCTCGTTGGCTCGGGCATGAGCAATACCTTCGCCTGGGGCCTCATGATCGCGGTTTTCGCCTTCCTTGTCGGCTTTGGGGCAGGTAGCCAGTTTGTTGCCTGCTATATCGTCCTCGGCAACCGGCATGATCTCATGCCCTATGTCAAGACCGCGCAGGTCGTGGCCCTTGCCGGCGCCATCGGCGCAGGCGTGGCGATTCTCATCGACCTGGGACATCCGGCGCACATCATGGCGATGCTCATGGGGCCCAATCCTACGTCTCCGCTTACCTGGGACATGATCGCCCTCACGGTGTTCATCATCATCGCCATCATCAACCTCATTGCCGTCGCACGACAGAGCAAGTTGCTCAAGTTCTGGATGGTCCTGGGCCTCATCAGTGCGTTTGCGCTGCAGCTTGTCGAGGGCCTGCTCTTCGCGCTCATGGAGGCACGCATCTGGTGGCATAGCTTCATCATGCCCATCGATTTCATCGTGGTCGCCGTCGTATGCGGCCTTGCCGTCGCGGTCATCATCTGCGCGCTCAGACATGACGAGTTCAAACCCGAGGCATTGCACGACCTGAGCTTCCTGCTCGCGGTGGCGATCATCATTCACCTGGCGCTTGCCGTTATCGAGCTGCTGATCGTCTGCTTCGGCGGAAGCGCGGCAGATGGTGGGGCGCTCGCGGCGCTGGGCAGCGTTTGGCTGTTCTACGCGCTTGAGCTCGGCTTGCCCCTGGCGGCGGTCTTCGTGCTGCTTCGAGGCAAGAACGATCCCACCAAGAACATGCTCGTTGGCGGCGTACTGGTTGTCGTCGGCATGTTCTTCCATCGCCTCATGCTGCTATATCCGGCATTTGCCAGCCCCATGCTCTATGTGCCGCTTTCCAACGAGCCCTCACCGAGCTGGCCGCTACCTGCCTCGACGGGTCTCTACGATCATACGGGTAATGCCTTCGAGATTGCGCAGGGCTATATCCCCAACTTCTTCGAGTGGGCGAGTATGCTGTTGCCTCTCGGTGTTGCGCTGGCCGTTTTTCTCGTGGGGACTTGGTTCGTCGGCAGGATAGATAAGCCCGTCTCGACGACGAGCGCCCAAACGTTCGATGCATCGCATGCTGTCGCATCCGATGAAGCCGTCGTAGTTGACGAGATTGATGACGAGCCGATCGATGGAGGCATTGTCGACGAGCTTGCCGTCAAGGAGGCCGTCGCCACTGACAAGAAGGAGAGCCCCCAATGAAGCCAATGAGGAAAGCGCTCGTTCTCGCGCTCGGCGCGCTGCTCATGGCGAGCGCGGCGCTTTGCATCACCGCATGCGGCCAGGGCGCATCGAGCGGCACGGCATCATCGAGTGCCGCGTCATCGGATGAGGCAAACAAGACGCTCGTCGTCTATTACTCGGCCACGGGCAACACGGCCAAGGTCGCCGAGGTCATCGTGAACGAAAACGACATGGATGTCTTTGCCATCATGCCCGAGCAGCCCTATTCCGCCGAGGACCTTACCTGGACGGATGAGAACAGCCGTGTTTCTAAGGAGCATGCCGACCCCGCTTTGCAGGATGTCGCCCTCCTGCAGGACACGCCCGATAACTGGGATTCCTATGAGACGATCATTATCGGCTATCCCATCTGGTGGGGCCAGGCGGCTTATCCCGTCGCCAGTTTCGTCAAGGCCAATGACTTTACGGGTAAGACCGTCATACCGTTTTGCACCTCGGCCTCGTCCGATATTGGCGACAGCGCCCAGAACCTCGCAGACCTCGCCAAGGGCGGGGAGTGGATGGGCGGCATGCGCTTCCCGTCCGATGTGAATAGTGATGAGGTGCGTCAGTGGATCGACGACCTTGGTCTTGAGAACCAGAACCTGTAAGGCAAGATCGAGGGAAGGGAGCGTGTCATGATCGAGATACTGAAGACAGATGATGGCACGCTCAGGCGCCTTGATGCGGTCGAGTCCGGTTGCTGGGTCAATGCGTGCGTTCCCAGCAGCCAGGAGGTTAAATGGCTCGCCGATAACCTGGGCATAGATAACGATTTCATCGATGCCATGCTCGACCGCGACGAGATTTCGCGTATCGACAAGAACGAGGATGCCAGCCAGGCGCTTGTCGTCGTCGACTATCCCGCTGCCGAGGATTTGGATGACAAGGCGAATCCGAATCTCGAGCAGTTCGATACCCAGCCCATCTCCATTCTCCTCATCGAGAATCCGAGTGTCGTGGTCACTTTGACCAATGCCCCGTGCTCCATCGTGGAAAAGCTCAAGAATGACAGGAAATTACCCATCGCCACGGGCAAGCGCACGCGTTTTCTGCTCGATGTTCTTCTCGAGGTGTCGCAAAGCTATATCGATGCCCTGCGCGTGCTCGAGAAGCAGACCATGGCCCTCGAACGCAAGATGCGAAAGAAGCAGAACAACGAGGGGCTTATGAGCATGCTGGGTATCGAGAAGTCGCTGCTCTACATGTCGACGTCCCTCAAGAGTTCCGCTCCCACGCTTCAGGCCATCAAGAACGGGCAGTTCGTGAAGCTCTTCGAGGAGGACGAAGAGCTGCTCAATGACGTGATCGTCGAGTATCGGCAGGCATCCGAGATGTGCTCGATTTACACCGATGTCATCACCAGGGCGATGGATGCCTTCTCGGGAGTCGTCAGCAACAACGTCAATGCCTCCATGGGCGTGCTCACCACCATCACGCTTCTGCTATCGATTCCGACCGTGGTATTCAGCTTCTACGGTATGAACACCAACCTGCTGCCCATGAGCGATTCGTGGGTGTTTCCCATGCTGCTCTCGGTTGCCCTGGCGGCCGTTGCCATCGTCATCTTGATGCGTTGGAGAAGGTGACTTCGGGCAGGTGACCGAGCGGGCTTGCTCTCACACCCGATCCGCGGCGAGCGTGATGCCGCTGCGGAACTCGCGCGCATAGTTCGCGCGCTCAAACAGTCCTCGCAAGATCGCATCGCGCTCGCCGCGGGTCTGTTCGAGATGCTCGCTCGGCCGCCTGCCCTGCGTCGGTGAAGTAGCTACCGTTTTGATCCTCCGAAGAAGTACGTGAATGGCGTGTCGGCGACCATGTCGATATCGAACGCGCTTTGCCAATTGAGTGCGGCTTCTTGTGTGGGAAGCAGGTCGCTCGTGACGTCATGTGGCACGTTCGCATGGTGTGCGTTGAGCGTTTCGCGGCTCATGCCGTGCGCGACGAGGAATCTTCCACCGGGTACGAGCAGGGATGCGGTCGCTTCGACGAGCGCTTCCTTGTCGAGGATGTGCGGATAGGCGTTGTAAATGACCACGACGTCGAATGGCTCGTTGCTCGTGAAGTCGAGGATGTCGTAACACTCGAAGCGTAGGCGTTCGGCCGGCACGTCGGAAAAGCTCGTACGTGCGCAGGCAAGCATCGCCTCCGACAGGTCGAGCCCGACGATGCTTGCGGCTCCGAGCTCAAGGTAGGCACGCTCCATGATGCCCGTGCCGCAGCCGACATCGAGCACGCGCGAACCTTCGTGGACGCCAGCGAGTTGGGCAATCATGAGGTGCTTGGTTCCGGCTGGCTCGGCCTGTTCGTTCCAGTTCGCGGCGCGCTCGTCGAAGTAGACGCCGATCTTGCCGATGCTCATGACATCATCCCCTTATCCAGTGGCACGACGAGGAAGCTGTCGCCGTGGGCGACTAGCTCGACGGGCACGTCGTAGACGTCCTCGATCGTCTCCTTGGTCATCACCTCGGGACCTCCACTTGCGAGCACCTTGCCATCCTTGAGCAGGCAGAAGCGGTCGCAGTAGCGCAGGGCGAGGTTTATGTCATGCATGACGGCCGCGCATGCGATGTCGTGCTCGTGGGCGGCGTTTCTGACAAGGTGCATGACCTCGACCTGATTTGCCATGTCGAGGTTGTTTGTCGGCTCGTCGAGCAGCAGGACATCGGTTTCCTGCACGAGCGCGCGTCCGATGACGACCTTCTGGTGCTCGCCGCCCGAGAGCTCGTCCAGGTAGCGCAGGACGAGCGGCCCGAGGCCTAGCTCGTCGATGACGCGGTCGACGATGGTGAAGTCCTCTTCGCTAGGCGCGGCCTTGATGTGGGGCTTCCTGCCGAGCAAAAGCGCATCGTAGACGGTGACGCCATGCGCATGGGAGTGCTGGGCGACGAGTGCGATCTTGCGCGCGCGCTCTTCGCGGGTGTAGCTGGCGATATCCTCGCCAGCCAGCATGACGGTGCCACGTTGTGGGCGAATGATGTCGTCGAGACAGGAGAGCAGCGTTGTCTTGCCACAGCCGTTGACGCCAAGTATGGCGAGAAACGACCCGGGTAGTATCTGTGCGCTCACCTTCTCGAGAGTCTGGCCGGAGCCAGGGTATGCGAAGGCGATTTCGTTGGCTTCGAGGACGGTGCCGCGGGCTATGCGCGTATCCATGCTCATCGGTGCGCTCCCCTCATGAGCAGGTACAGGAAGAGGGGCGCGCCCACGAAGGAGGTGATGGCGCTGATGGGCAACACGACGCCGACGAGTGCCATGCGTGCGATGATGTCGGAAAGCAACAGGATGCCTGCGCCGGCAAGCGCCGAGGCGACGAGCAGATAGCGGTAATCGCTGCCGATGAAGCGTCGCATAATGTGCGGGGCGACGAGGCCGATGAAGTTGATGGTGCCGCAAAACGCGATGACCGATGATGCGGCAAAGGCACCGACTATCATGCCGAGTAAACGTGTGCGCCGTACGTTGAGTCCCAGGCCATGGGCCGTGCCCTCACCCGACTCCATTGCGTTGAAATTCCAACGGTTGCAATAGAAAAAGACGAAGCTGGCCGCGGCGATGACGGCCATGATGGCGATTTCGCGATACGAGGCGCGTCCGAGGTCACCGAAAGTCCAGAAGACGACGGCGGCAACCTGCGTATCCTCGGCGAAGTACTGGATGAGGGCTGTCGCGCCCGTGAACAGCGCCGAAAGGGCCACGCCGGCAAGCACGATGCTCTCGGGTGTCATGTCGCGAAAGCGCGAGAGCGCGAGGATGGCGATGGTCGAGGCGATGGCGCCGAGGAAGGCGCAGACGACGGTGAGATAGGGGTTGCTGGCCCCCAGGCCCTCATAGGCCACGCTTGACGATCCGACACCCAGGACGATGATGGCGATGGAGGCGCCAAAAGCCGCTCCCTGGGAGATACCAAGCGTGCTCGCGGAAGCGAGGGGGTTGCGCAGCACGCTCTGGAACGCGCAGCCTGCGAGGGCAAGGGCTATGCCACCAACGATGGCGGTGAGTATTCTCGGCATGCGCAGGTTCCACACGACGATGAGGGCGTGTTCGTCGCCCTGTCCGAAGAGTGCGGCCAGCACGTCGAGAGGGGAGAGACTTGCCGTTCCGAGCATGATCGAGACGAAGACGAGCACGAGGAGGATGACGATGAGCGCCACGATGACGAGGCGCTTGTATCTCGTGTATCCGCGATATTGCTCGCGATATGAGGATGGCGCCTGCGCGGCGTGTGCCATCTTCAAGTCTTCGGGATTCATCTTCGCCTCGTCTCGGTTACATGCGGATGAGCTAGAAGCCGATTTTGCCGAATCTGAGACCGGCGGCTGTCAGCTGGTCATAGCAATTTGTGCCGAGCATGGTGTCGAGGATCTCGCGGTACATGTTCTCGAGGTCGACATCTGCGAAGGCATCGGGATAGACGGTAGCCGCATCGAAGTAGGCATCGCAGATGGCAATCTCGATATTGGTACCGTTCATGTTGTAGGAGGGCTGCGTGTAGAGATTGCCTGTCTGGAAGGCCGTGAGATTGTCGAAGAACGCCTGGCTATCAGCATAGTCCTTCTTCATAAGCTCCATGTTGCCGGCGTTGAGGAACATGAAATCTGGGTTCCACTCGCCAAGCTGCTCGAGCGTGACCTCGACGGATCCGGACTCGACCGTGTCGTCAGCGACGTTGTCGATGTGCGCGGCGACGAACGGCGGGTACTGGGCATAGGTGCCGCCGAAGCTCTTGGCGCCCTTGTAGTTCACGGCACCGGCATAGCAGCTCGGTTTGTCCGCGTCGGGGATGTTTGCGGTGCGGCTATCGAGGTCGGCCTGCCAATCGTTCATCTTGTCGATGACCTGTTGCGCGTGCTCGGCGGTGCCGAGGACATCACCGACAACCTGGATGGAATCGAAGACGTTCTCCGTGAACATCTGGTCTTGATAGCTAATGCCGATGACGGGGATGTTGAGCTGGCTCTGCAGCTCGTCGCATTCCTGGGCAGAGCGGCTCGAGATGATGACGTCAGGCTTGAGCTCGAGCAACGCCTCGCCATCCACGCTCGTCTCCATGAGGTGATTGCCATTGGAAGTCGTGGGAAGCTCTGCCAAGACTTGTTCCCAGGCCACGGTGTAGGGACGGGCCAGGGCAGCCGGCTTGTCCATCTCGGTCACGGCGATGAGCTTGTCGGTGCCTCCGGCGTAGACGACGAAGCGCGCGGCGCTACCGACGGTGGCGCAGGTCTGGACGTCGGCTGGTATGGTCACGTTGCGGCCGTAGACATCGGTCACGGTGCGGGTCGAATCAGAATCTGAAGACGCTGCAGATGAGCAGCCGGCAAAGGCAAGCAGCAGCGCGATGCAGGTGCACAGGGCGATGAGCGGACGTTTGACTTTCACGGAAGGACTCCTCTCTGTCCAAGTTGTGGATGCTAACGATAGAGCAATGCGGATGTAGCAGTGTTACGAATTCCGTATTCGGCACACTATCATGGATAAATGGTGTTACGAATATACAATGCTTCACATTTTGTGAAGTACGCCATATGTAACAGAGGCCCAAATGTGTCAGGGGTCTGACCCCCCTGACACATTATGCGAAACACAGCGCAGGAGGGCCATTCCTTCACTCGGATATTCAATAATATAATTAGTAATATGAAATTGAATATTCCTCTGATAACATCGTTCTGTCCGAGTGACGTGTATACGCGAAACCTGAAGGGACGTATGGTGGCAACAGATGCGAAAAACGCGGGAGACCTGACGCGCAATCAGTTCTCCATTTTGCAAGGTCTCATGCGGGAACCGCTTGCCTCCCAGCGTTCGATTGCAGAGCATACGGGGCTTTCCGCGGGGACGGTGAATGCTGCGGTGCGTCAGCTGCTCGAGCGTGGGGACCTCGAGAAGACGACCTCCGAGGGCTTGCAAGTGACAGAGCGGGGCATCGCGACGCTCGAGCCGTATCGTGTCGACAACGCGGTCATTCTGGCTGCGGGGCTCTCGACGCGTTTCGCTCCCATTTCTTACGAGAAGCCCAAGGGACTGCTGCGCGTGCGTGACGAGGTCCTCATCGAGCGCCAGATTCGCCAGCTCAAGGAAGCGGGCATCGATGACATCACCGTCGTCGTCGGTTACAAGAAGGAGTACTTCTTCTATCTTGAGGAGCTCTTCGGCGTCGATATCGTTGTGAACGAGCATTACGCGACGAGGAATAACCATTCCTCGCTCATGGCCGTGCTCGACAGGTTGAGACGCACCTATGTCTGTTCGTCGGACAATTACTTTGTCGAGAACCCCTTCGAGTCGCACGTTTACGGCGCCTATTACGCGACGCAGTACGCGCAGGACGCGACGGATGAGTGGTGCGTGCGTCTGGGCAGCAGGAACCGTATCGTGGGCGCGACTGTTGGCGGTAAGGACTCACAGGTCATGCTCGGTCACGTTTTCTTTGACGAACCGTTTTCGCGACGCATGGCCCAGATTGTTCGCGACGAGTGGAATCTCCCTGCGACGAAGGACAAGCTGTGGGAGAGCCTGTTCATCGAGCACGTTGACGAGCTCTACATGGTTGCCCGGCCTTATCCTGCCGAGATGGTTCACGAGTTTGACACGCTTGACGAGCTACGCGAGTTCGATTCGCATTTCATCGAGAACGTCGACTCGCTCGCCTTCGATAACATCGTGGCCGCACTCGGGTGCGAGAAAGCTGACATCTGCGACGTGTATCCCCTCAAGCAGGGGCTGACGAATCTTTCGTGTCACGTGCGCGTGGGAGACGACGAATACGTGTATCGCCATCCCGGCGTGGGTACCGAGAGCCTCGTCGATCGCCGCGCCGAGTTCGCGGGGCTCAACATCGCGCGCGAGCTCGGTCTCGATAACACGTTCATCACCGGTGACCCGGAAACGGGATGGAAGCTCTCCCGCTTCATAGCCAACAGCAGACCGCTTGATCCACATGATGACAATCACGCTCGCCGTGCCATGCAGATGGCTCGCGCCCTGCACGAGTCCAAGGCTGCGCTCGAACGAGAGTTTGATTTCTATGCGGAGTCCAAGCGCTATGAGGAGCTACTTCGTGAACGCTGCGGCGTCATTGACGTGCCGGGCTTCGAGGAGATGGCCGCGCGTGTGCAGCGTTTGCATGAGTTTGTGCGGGCTGATGGCGGCCAATCTTGCCTATGTCATAACGACTTCTTTTCCCTGAACTTCCTCATAGGGGCCGACGATGAGATTTCGCTCATTGACTGGGAATACGCAGGCATGTCGGATTACGCGAGCGATTTTGGCACGTATGTCGTGTGCTGCGAGCTCTCGGTCGAGGAAGCGCAAGAAACGCTGGCGTACTACTTTGACCGGGAACCCACGTTCGAGGAATTGCGACACAATTTCGCGTATGTCGCGCTCGCCGGTTGGTGCTGGTACGTCTGGTCTCTCATGAAGGAGGCCGAGGGCGACATCGTGGGCGAATGGCTCTACATCTACTATCGCTATGCCAAGCAGTATTTGGATATGGTCCTGCCATGGTATGAGCAGGGAGAACGCGTGTGAACTCCAGGGGATGTAGCCCTACTCCGCTTCCGTTTCGGCTTCCGGCTCGACTTTGAGCTGCGGCTCTCCCTTGATGCCGAAGAGCTGCTTGAGGTCGGCTGCGCAGGTAATCGAGCCAATGATGATCGCGAATGCGCAGAATATGCCGATGGGCGAGGGAATGGAGCCCAGCAGCACGAACCCCACGGGTATGGCCCAGGCAGAGTAGGTGATGTTGACCGCCATGGCGCGCGCGGGCCCAATGCGGACGATAGCCTTGTAATAGAACAGGTAGGAGACCGTACCGAAGATTGCCGCAATCGCGACGATGGGCATGGCACCGCTCGAGAAGACCTCGATCGTGGCGACCCAGCCGCCCATGAGCGGGAGCAGGACGAGGGCGTAGGAAAGCGCCGACGTCGTCTGGCGTATGAGCAGTGCGTGTTCATCCGAGACGCCGGGTTCTTTCATGCCGTAAGCCATGATGACAGCTTCGGAGCCCCATCCCACGACAGTCAGGAGGGCGCCGAAGATGCCCAGGCCCCAATTGCCGGGAGCGCTGCTGTCAGGCGTCCAGCCCAAGACGGCGATGGCGATGAGGCTGACGAGCAGGCCGCACCACTGGTAGACCTTGAGCTTCTCCTTCATCACGAAATACGAGAGCACCGCGCCGACAGCGGGGAAGAACGCCGAGATCGCGGCAGTGTACGCAGGGCCGATGTTGTTGATGGCCATCACGTAGCCGCTCATGCCGATGGGAGCGCCCATGATTGATGCAAAGATCATCCACTTGCCGCTCTTGGAGCGCAGCGCACGCCAGCAGGCGGCGAGTTGTCGCTTGACGCCCATGTAGAGCCACATGAACACAGTCGAAGTCGCATCATGCAGGAAAGTGCTGATGAACGATGCGAGCAGCAATGCCTCACCTGCCGAGAATATGGTATGGGAGAGGGCGATTGACAAGATGACGGTGTCAAATGCCCAGGTGAGAGCTGCTCCAAAGGCGTATGGCATGACTGGTCTCCTCCTTATGGGCGCATGGCCCGCGATTGACTAGCGACTGAGCGTTGCGAAGTTCTGCCGCGCCCGGGCGAAGCGCTCGGGTCCGTATTCGTCCAGGGAATGGTCGTAGTAGCTGCGCTGCTTGCCCCACAGCGCCCAGAGAAAATCGATGAGAACGATGTTGATGCTGATTCGCTCGTCCTCGTCTGGAGTAGCGGGGCGACCAAAGTAGCTATTTTGGAACAGGTCGCGCTGCTCGCGGTCGAATCCGGCTTCGATGATGACGTCGGCTACATCCCAGAGCGGATCATTCATGCCACCGTACTCCCAGTCGATGAGGTACATGCGTTTCGTGCCCGCATCCTTCACGAAGTTCTCGCAGAGCGGGTCGCAGTGGCATAAAGCCATATCGCCTTGGTCCATTCTGTCGCGAAGAGCAAACAGCGCGGCGCGCAGCTCCTCGTACCCATCCCAGTCGATTTCCTCGTTCTGGCGAATGGCTTGCTCGTATTGGGGAATCATCTCGAAGACGTCAAAGTGGAAGTCCACGGGAGTTCCCTCGTCGTGCAATTTGCGCAAGAGTCGTGCTGCAAGCACGGTGTTTTCCGGATCCTGCATCGATTCGGGACTCATGGTTTCGGCGTTGGCGATGAGTCTGACGGCCTTTACGCCCGTTGCCGGGTCAAAGTACAAAAGCTCGCTGTCAACGCCAATCGCGCTTGCCGCGCGCGTAATCGCGCACTCAACTGCACGGTCGACCAAGTCTTCGGTACCCTCACCGGGAAGGCGAAAGACGGCCTTCAGGTCGCCGGCCGTGACAAGGTAGTTGAAGTTGGTGAGTCCGCCGAGGCGCTCGGTTTCGAAGGGAGCGGTGCACGCCAGGTGCGTGGAGAGAATGTCGCGTATGATCGCCGCGTGCTCTGCGTTTGCCGTCATGAATCCTCTTAGCATTCGGGTTTCACGTGATTGCGACTATACAATATTCAAAAATAATTTCAATATAGAAAATTGAATATTAACCTCTCAACTGGTTCTTTGGGCCTTTCGTCTTTGCGGATGTCCGTCCATCCTGTTCTCCGGATATGTCACCCTCTCATAATGTCTGCTGTTTGGGACATTATCCGAAATCACAGGGTCTCGGGGATTTTGATGTTGGAAATGCTCGCCCAGCTCTTCTCGTACATTACGAATCCGCTTTACGCGCTCACCGGTAACTGGTGGGTCACCATCTTTCTCTTCACGCTCATCACGAAGATTATCCTGATGCCGCTGTCACTGTGGTGTCAGAAGAACTCGATTCTCATGGTCAAGCTCATGCCCGACCTCAACCGCATCAAGGTGAGATTCTTTGGCGACAAGGAGGCGATCGGGGAGCGGCAGACCGAGCTCTACAAGGAATACCATTACCATCCCCTGCTGAGTCTCGTGCCTCTTGCCGTGCAGATCCTCATTCTCTTTGGCCTCATCGAGGTCATTCGCTCGATTGCAACGAGTGCGACACCGGGAACGGAATTCCTCGGGATGGTGCCACTCGAAGATGGGGGCGCGTCTTGGATCATGCCCGTGCTCGCAGGGCTTTCCGCCTGGATTATGGGTGAAGCGCAAAATCGCATCCACCCGCTGCAAAAGGAACAGTCGAAAATCGAGAAGAATACGACAAACTGGCTGTCGATTTGCCTTTCGCTCTTCCTTGGCGTAATGGTGTCTGCGGGCATGGCCTTCTACTGGATATGCTCGAACCTGCTTTCCATCATCGTTCAGCTGCTCTGCAACGTGATCATCAAACCGTCGAAAAGCATCGATTATGCGGCGCTGGCCAGCACCCGTGCCGAACTCGAGAAACTCGACAGGCTCTCCAAGTCGGATGCAGGGTTCCTCGAGAAGCGCAAGCTGGCTGCACGCGAGCGCGAGGATATCGAACGTTTCAAGGACGTGATTGGCAAGCATCTCGTCTTCTATTCCGAGAAAAACGGCTTCTACAAGTATTTCAAGGGTGTCATCGAATGGCTCTTGGCCCATTCCGACGTCTGCATCCACTATGTCACGAGCGATCCAGCTGACCAGGTATTCGAGCTACATAAGCGAGAGCCTCGCCTGATTCCGTATTTCGTGGACGAGAAGCGCCTCATCACCCTGATGATGAAACTCGAATGCGACGTTTGCGTCATGACGCTCGAGGACCTCGATAACTTCTATATCAAACGCTCCTATATTGACCAGGACATCGAGTACGTGTTCATGCCCCATCACATGACCTCGATGTTCCTCTGTGGCGATCCTCATGCCTATGCCCATTACGAGACGATACTCTGCGCAGGCCCGCACCAGACGCGGGAGCTTGCCCATTACTTTGACATGCAGGGCATGGAGCAGCCAAGGCTCGTCGAATGCGGCTATCCCCTGATTGACGATCAGATCGCCGAATACGACCAGCGCGTGAACGGACGAGACGTCGGAGAGAAGGGTGCGGACAGGCCTGTCGTGCTCATTGCCCCGTCATGGCAGGAAGAGTCCATTTTGGACGTCTGTATCGACGAGATGCTCGACGCCCTGCTGGGTCACGGATATCGCGTCATCGTCAGGCCTCATCCCGAGTATACGAAACGCTATCGCGCGCGTTGGGAGGCGTTGCTCGAGCGCTACGGACAGGCATCCGAGGAGGATTTGTACTTCGAACGCGATTTCTCGACCTCCGATGCCATTTTCGATTCCGACGTGCTCATCACCGACTGGTCATCGATTCCCTGCGAGTTCTCGTTTGCGACCCATCGCCCTTGCATATTTATCGATACGCCGATGAAGGTGGGTAATCCCGACTGGAAGGCGTTTGGAATGGACCCGACCGACATCACGCTGCGCGATCAGATAGGTCGTTCGCTATCGGTTGACGAGCTCGCCACTTTGCCCGTCATAATCGAAGACATGCTTACTCATGCCGATGCATGGAAAGAACGCATTCTCGCAGTGCGCGAGGGCTTCATCTACAACTTGGGATCCGGTTCGGAGAGGGCTGGTGCATACATACTCGACGCGCTCTTGAAGCGTCAGGATGCAAAGGAGGTGTGCGTGCATGGCGAAGCTTAGGAACATATGCGTCCTGGCCGTGCTCGACCTCGCATTTGCCTGCGCGCTTGCGCTCGTCGTCATCATGGCATGTCCTCGTCTTGCGTTGGCCTACGTCGACCCGTCCATCATGACGTACACGATTCAGGCGCTCGCGGGCGTCGCCGTTGCATTGTCGGCTGTTCTGGGTGTGGCATGGCGACGCATGAGCAAGGCCATATATCGACGCTTCAATATCGATGAGAATGCCGGCAAGGTAAAGGAAGGACCGGTTCATCGCATTGATCCGGACAGCGCGCAGGGCGAGCATGCGCGTAGAAAGGCAGATGAGCTTGCCGCAACGAAGATGGCGCTGGTTGGCAGCAAACGCCCCCAGAACCAACGTTGGCCCTTCCGCTTCGTGCTCGCGTTGCTGGCGAGCATATTCCTCGTCTACACGATAGGCGTTGTCGCTCCTCTCGAGATGGTCGCGAGCAGTTACGAAAGCCTCGTCTTCGGCGTGGGCAACGTGTGGATGCCGCTTGTCGTCTTCGCCCTCGTGGTCGCCCTCGTCTTCGCTGTGGGCATTTCCCTGGTGCGGGGACGCGCCTTTAACGTGCTCCTTGCCGTGATCGTGGCGCTCGGATTGTGCATGTACATCCAGGGGGCGTTCATGAACACGGGGCTCCCGGTTGCCGACGGCACGCCGGTCAACTGGGGAGAATTTGCGCCCATGATGTTTCTCACGGGCCTTGTCTGGCTCCTGGTCTTTGCCGTGGCCATCTTTCTTGCGTGGAGGAAAGGATCGCTTCTCAAGAGCTGCTCGGTCATTGTCTGCGTGGTGCTGATCGTGGTGCAGTCCATAGGCCTTGTCACCCTGTTTGCCAACCCCCAGAGTTCGGCGGATGGCTATGATGTGATTTCGGGAAAGCCCCTCGTCACAAGAGACGGGCTCATGGAGGTGGCTCCTGAGAAGAACGTGGTCGTTTTCGTTCTCGATACCATCGACAATGAGTACATGGACAAGATTGCCGAGGACTATCCGGATGCCCTCGCGCCCTTTACGGGCTTCACGTGGTTCCGGAACTCGACGGGAAACATGATTCCATCCAGGTACGCCGTGTCGAGTTTGCTGACGGGAAGGACGCTTTCCCATGACGACCCGGCCTTCTCCAACACCCTCATTCGCGAATGGTATGCGCAGGAGAACATGCTCGATCTGATAGGCGAGCAGGGATACGAGGTCGATGTCTATACCACCGAGGCCGTCAATGGCCTCATTCCGCTGCTTCAGAAGGCGGATAACGTGAGACGCATCGATTTTCAGACCTCGGTTCCGACGGCAGTGAGCCAGCTGTGGAAATGCGCACTCTATCGGGATATGCCATGGATTCTCAAGGCACCGTTCTGGTTCTACACCGGTGATGTCAACACGGCCATCTCGTTTGACGCTGCAAGTAGCGACCCGGCCCTGACACCTTACATGAATGATGATGTCGCATATTACGAGGGCCTGCGCAGGGAAGGTCTCAGGATTGATTCGGACGAGCGGCACGAAAAGGGTAATCCGGACGAAAGGGACAAACCCGACGGGGCTCGCAAGCCGGAGAAGCGCGGAAAGTTCAAGTTCATTCATATGGACGGCATGCACTATCCGATAACGATGAACGAAAAAGTTCAGCGTGTGAGCGAGGATGATACCGACATGTATCGGCAAGGCGTGGGCTCCTTGCGCATTGTGGCCGAGTATTTGGATCAGATGAAGGAGCTTGGCGTCTATGATCAGGCAACTGTCATCATCACCGCCGATCATGGCAAGTGGTATCTATCGGCCGACATTGACAAGCCCTCGAGCCCCATTTTGCTCGTGAAGCCTGCCGAGACCCCTCGCGAGGCTGCGGCTCCGCTCAAGATATCGGATGTCCCGACGGGGCACATCGACATGCCCGCAACGCTTCTCGAGGCCGTGGGTGCGGATACGTCAGGGTTCGGCTCGGGCAGGTCGGTGTTCGACATACCGCCGCGACCGAGGACACGTCATTACGATGCGACCTCTGTCGAAGGGGATGATCACGTCTACACCTTTGTCAAAGAATGGGCCATCACCGGGGACGTGCGAGATTTCGACAACTGGGAGAAGACCGGTAGGGAGTGGCCAATCGTGTCCGACTAGGACGTAGGTACGGTTGCTGCTTTTCGCTTTCCGCTTTTACTGCGCCGGCACGTCTTCGTATAGCTCCAGGGCGCGCTGTCCGTATTCCTTGGCATAGCGATACCACGTATAGAGCAGCTCTCCTATGGGAGTCCCGCACACGTCTTTGTACAAGGCCCACGCATACCAGCGAAATCCCGCAAGCGAAATGTAGGAGATGCAGTGTCGTAACTCTTTATCATCGGGTTCACGTCCAAAGTAGGAACGCAGCACGGCAAGGACGTCCTCGTATTCATAATCCGCACAGCAGCATATGAATGCGCCAAGGTCGGCAGCGTAATCGCTCATGCCCGAGTACTCCCAGTCGATGAGGTCCATGCGGCCGTCGTGAACAAGGTAGTTGGTGGCGAAAAAGTCATTATGGCAGAGGCATGGCGGCACATCATCGTTTTGGACGAGCTCGTACAGGTGCTCGAACTGCTCGTGCAGTGTCACGAAATCGGAGAACGAGGCGCGGTCGTACCTATCGAGAAGCGCGACGGTTCTGTTGACGCTTTCGCGCAGGTCGGCGCTCCAGGGCGAATGCGTTTCGCATCCATGGAGCGTGCGAGCCATTTCCATGGCCTTCGCCACGTGATTGGGGTTGTGGTAGTCGAACGGTTCGCAGTCGTCGATGTAATACGAAAGCTTCCATCCCGATTGCGGGTCCTCGTAGATGAATGTGGCATCCAGGTCGAGGTCACGGGCAACGTTTTCCGAAAACGCTTCGCTCTCTCGATTGATGAACTCGGACGTGTTGGCACCGGGATGGCGATACACGTACCAGGTTTCCCCTACGCGAAAGCGGCATGAGAGATTGGTGCCGCCGAGCTTGATGGGATCGATATCCTTGATGTCGCTTCGTGCGCAACCAAGGACCGTCGATATGTTATCCAGGATGCGAGAGTCGACATTGTCGATGAATGTCGGATCGAACAGATGCATGTCGGCAAGCGAGTCGAACTCGTAGATGACCCCATCAGGATAACGCCTCATGACCATGCGCAGTTCGGAGATGTGGTCGATGAACAGGTGCTCCCAGAGCTTGGTGCGAGTTGCGGGCAGGTCGTATTCTCTCTCGAGAATCATGCGCATCGTCTGGGAGAAGGCTTCGTCATAGAAGACATGGCCGAGCATGTACCAGGAATCCGATCCGCCGATGGTGATTTTGTCTATGACGTCATGGGCCCTGACCTCCATGCACCATTCCTCGGTATATCCTTCGGAGTAGACGGCGGCATAGTATGCCTCGTACACGTAGGGTTCGAAGACGTTTTCGGCGAAGTAGTTATCCGACGAGCAGATGAAGGTTCGGGCAAGCTTGTCTCGTACGAGGTACAGCGAGCTGTGATTGTCGCGTGTCGCGTAGTTCTCGTTTATGACGATGTTGACTCCATACTTTTCGCCCAGGTAGAAGAAAAGCTCCTTCATGTATCCGACGACGACCGTGATGTCCTCGATACCGGCTTCATGGAGCTGTCTGATCTGTCGTTCAATGAGGACTTCTCCGCGCACGGTGAGCAGCCCCTTGGGGCGCTCATAGGATACGGGGGCAAAATGGCTCGAGAAGCCTGCCGCCAGGATGATGGCGTTATCGACACGATAGGGTTCGAGCTGTTCGAGCCCTGCTGGCGTGAGCTCGAAGCTTCTGTCCTCAACCCAGCGTCGTTCGCGCAGACCGCGTATCACGGAATTGACCGTTCCCACCGAAAGGCCGATGAGCTCGGCGATTTGCGACTGCGCCGTAATCGTGTCGTGGGTCCTCAGCGCGTTGAGGACGAGGAACTGGTTTCTTGTCAGCACGGGCAACTCCTGGGATGCGGCAAACGGATGCCGGTAAGTGTAACGCACGAATGAGGCAGCGTGCCAGGCACGCTGCCTCCGCTGTCTCATTCCGGGGCGATGCGGTTTGCGAGGTTGGTTACCGCGCCTGCGGCAGCGCCGAGCGATCCGCTTGCGTTTTCCGACAGGGCCTTGACGAAGGAGCGTGCTGCGGAAACGAGGACCCTGCGCGTGGGGCGATCGATCTTGCGTGACGCTTCGAGTATGAGCGACAGGCCCCTGGGGCCTCCGTTGATGATATCGATGGGATTCTGCGCATGCGAGATCTCGATGGCCTGGAAGAACGCGTCGACGATCTTCTCACGTTCGGCGTCCGTATAACCCGAGAGCCATGCGTGCAGCGTCTTGGCGGTAGTCTTTGTCGCCTCGGGTAGACTCGGTAGATAGACGAAGTCCGCAAGCTCCTCGTCAACCTCCCAGGTGAATGCGCTGTGCTGGTCAAGACCGCTCGCACTGCTCATCGCGATGAAGACGGGTGCCTCCGATTCGAGCATGATGCCGACAAGTGACTCCTCGGGTACGATTTTGACGAGCTTGCCCCTCAGCGGGGCGTAATCGTCGGGCGTGAAGGTGCCGGCCTTGAATCCGGGTCCATCGAGGTTGTAGACACGCTCGATGCGGTTTTGCACGCGCTTCGAGCAGCGAAGTACTGCGTACTCGGCAAGGTTGCCGCCTTTGGAGTGGCCGACGATGTAGAGCTTCTTGGGGAGATGCGTTTGAGCGGCGACGGTTTCGAGATACTCAAGCGCAAGGTCCTGCGCGGGGACGGGCATGGTGAAGGCCATGTTGAAGTCCTCGCGCCAACCGACGGTCGAGGTGTCGGTTCCACGAAACGACACGCAAGTGAACATGTTCTTGTAGACGAAGGTCATGGCGGTAAACTGGACCTGGCGTTCGACATCGAAGACATCCTGGTAGTTGAGCGCGGTCATGTCTCTGAACCGGGGGCTTGCCGCAATGCCAAAGAGGGCTTCGACGGCTTTTGCCGGGTCGAGAAGATTGGAGAACATGGTCGGGTAATGCTCGGCCTGAAGCATTTGCGAAAACGCGATACCGCGTGGACGTGGCCGTGCGAGCGCGTGCAGACCCTTTCGCGCACTTTTACCAGGCAGCGATGGCACAATGTCCTTTGCGTGAATCATCGCGACTTGCGAAAGCACCGTGGCGTCAAGGGCACAGAAGGGCATCTCCTCGAATGGCGCGAATTGTCGTGCAAGGTAGTCCGTTACGTGAAGCATGCCGTGGCCTTCCTCTAGGCGGGATTGACATGGATCATGACGTGTTTCACTTCCGGGAACGCCCGCTCGATGTCATCGTGCACGCGCTCGGCGATATCATGAGCATCCGTGAGTTGCATCGAGCCGTCTATCGCGATCTCCATGTCGACGTAGACCTTGTCCCCGAACATGCGCGTGCGCAATACGTCAATGCGTTCCACCTGGCTCTCGCTGTCAACGAGTGCGCGCACCTGCTCCTCGAATTGCGGACCGCATGAGGTATCGAGCATCTTCTTCAGGGCGTCGTAGATGATCGAGATGCCCTGCTTGAGAATGAACAGGCAGATGACGACGCTGGCGATGGGATCGAGTACGGGGTAACCGAGCATCGACCCGCCAACGCCGATGAGCGCACCGACCGAGCTCATCGCGTCAGAGCGATGATGCCAGGCGTCTGCCTCGAAGGCCGACGAGCGAATGGCGCGCGCCCAATGGCGCGTGTACCAGAACATGCCCTCCTTGACGGCAATGGAGACGATGGCGGCAATGAGCGCAATCACGCCGGGAATGGGCAGGCTCTCGTAGTTGCCCGCAAGGATCTTCTCGAGGCCGACCCAGCCGATGCCAATACCCGTCACCAGCAGAATGAGGCCGAGCGCAATGGCGGCAAGGCTCTCGATGCGCTCGTGCCCGTAGGGATGCGATGCGTCTGCTGCGCGTCGGCCGAAGCGCACGCCGATAAGGGCGATGATGGTTGCGAAGACGTCCGAGAGCGAATGGACGGCATCGGATACCATGGCGCTCGAATTGCCGATGATGCCCGCGAAGAACTTGAACGCCGATAGAAAGACGTTGCCGACGATACCCACGAGTGAGAGCTTGCGGATGACCTTGTCCTCGTCGAGTTTCGGGTTGTTTGCGTCTGCTGTCATGTATCCCCGTCGTCTTTGTGCGCGTTTACAACAAGCCCCCGGTTTTCCCGGGGGCTGTAATGATACCGTTCCTATGCATCAGTTTCCTTGGGCTTATCAACCCGATTTTTTCGGGCCACTCCGTATTGGATGACGAAGACGGCGACGATGATCGCGATGCCGATGATGTCCGTGATCGATTCGGGAATCATGAGCGCGAGACCGCCAGCGATAAGGACGATACGCAGGAGCATGGGTATTCGCTCGAACAGGTTGCCATTGAGGCCGGCGGCAATGCCGAAGAGGCCCACAAGCGACGTGATGATGGGAATGATGATCTCCCACCAATTGCTCATTCCATCAAGCAGCATGATGGGATTGAACGCGAAGATATAGGGAACGATGAAGGCTGCGATGGCGATCTTGCTTGCCGTGAAAGCCGTCTTCATCGGATTTGACTTGGCGATGGCGCTGCCCGCGTACGCCGCCAACGCGACAGGTGGCGTGATGTCGGCCACGATGCCAAAGTAGAAGACGAAGAAGTGCGCGGCTACGGCCGGGATTCCGAGCTGGATAAGGATTGGAGCGCAGGTGGAGGCCATGATACAGTAGTTTGCCGTGGTGGGGACGCCCATGCCGAGGATGATGCAGCACAACATGGTGAGCACGAGGCCAACCATGGTCGCGTCACCGGCAAAATTGACGATGGCGTTGATGAGCGTGCCTGCGAGGCCCGTAACGGTGATGCAGCCGGCGATGAGACCGGCCATGGCGCAGGCGACAGCCACGGAGACGCAGCTGCGTGCGCCGGCGATGAGCGCGTCGTAGCCTGTGGCCAGCGCCACCTTGAGCGAGTCGACGAAGACGCTGCCGACGGTCTGGTCCTCGGAGCGCTCCTTGACGCCGGTCACGAAGAAGTTGATGAAGCCGATGATGAAGGCACCGACAATCGAGATGGCGGCTGAGACGGCCATGGTGCGTGCGCCCGAGGCGACGAGCCAGACGAGCAGCACAAGCGGGATGACGAGGTAGCAGTTCTTGGCGAGGTAGCTCCACTTGGGAAGCTCCTTGCGCGGAATGCCTTTGAGCTGGAGCTTCTTGGCTTCGAGATGCACGGCAAGGAAGATGCCCGTGAAGTAGAGCAGGGCGGGGATGATGGACTTGGCGGCAACCTCGATGTAGGGAATGCCCATGTACTCGGCCATGAGGAATGCGGCAGCGCCCATGATGGGGGGCATGATCTGACCGCCTGTCGACGATGCCGCCTCGACGGCACCGGCAAACTCGGGCCGATAGCCGGTCTTCTTCATCATGGGGATGGTGACGGAACCCGTCGTGACGGTATTGCCGACGGACGAGCCACTCACCATGCCGCACAGGGCACTCGAGATGACGGCGACCTTGGCGGCGCCACCGCTCGACCAGCCAGCGAGACGATTGGCGAACGAGATGAAGAAGCCCGCGATGCCCGTGCGCTCGAGGAAGGCACCGAAGATGATGAAGAGCACGATGTAGGTGTAGCAAACGTTGATGGGCGTGCCGATGATGCCGTTTGTCGTGTAGAACATGCGATAGACGACGGTGCGCAAGGCGAGCATGAGGTCCATGCCGCGATCAACGACGAAGAAGTAGAACGCGTAGATGAGCAACGCGCCTACCACGAAGATGATGGGAAGGCCGACACTGCGGCGGCAAAGCTCGGCGACGATGAGAACGCCCACGATGCCGATGATGACCATGACTTCGTCGATGCGCGTGCCGAGTTTGATGATGGGCAACGCGTTGAACGCGAAGTAAAAGAAGCAGGCCGCTCCGATGATCATGAGCAAGATGTCATACCAGGGGATGTAGTTGGTGCGAACCTTCTTCTTGTTGGCGGGGTATACGAGAAAGCCGATGACGACGATGCAGCCGAGGAAGAGCGTGAGCCTAACCTCGGGAAGCGCCGTGCTGAACAAGGTCATGCCGATGCAATAGACCGAGAAGATGGCCATGATGGCCCTGACGATAATCTTGGGGACACCTTCCCAGATGCGCGTGTTTGACTCGCGGTCGAACTTGCGCAGAATCTGCTCGGCCTCGTCGCTCTCGACGGGGGCCGTGTCCTTGTCCATGATGATGTCCGCGCCCTCTTCGGTCGCGATGCCGGTCTCGATTTCCTCGCCGATGAGGTCGGAGTCCTCAATGGCCTTGAAACTGCCGGTTTTGGTCTGGTCTGGGGCGTCGGGATGGGGTTCGAGATCTACGACGGTCTCGCGAACATCGACGTCTTGCTGCGCAGTGGGCGGCACGCCGGTTTTCTTCCTCTGTATCCTTCTCTTGACCCTATCGACCATAGTTTCCCCTCAAAACACGCCGAAGCCATGATGGAAGGCAGGTACACCCCTCGCGTCATGGCTTCGACCTAACTCAAAACGCTTGATGATCTAGAAGATCATCACCTCAAAACTACTTCGTGGGAACAGTGATGTTCTTCTCTGCAAAGTACTTCGCGGCACCGGGATGATACGGAACGCTGGCAACGGACGCGCCCTTCTCGAGGCTAATCTCGGCATACTTGGCGTGATTCTCGATGAGGTCGGGAGCGTTGTCGAAGATGTCGGCCGTGAGGGCGTAGACATCCTCCTCGGAGACGGCGTTGTCGACGATGATGACGGCGTCGACACCGACGGTGACGACATCATTGGTCTGACCAGCGTAGGTGCCAGCAGGAATGACGGCCTCAGAGTAGAAGTTGTTCTCGGCGATCAGCTGCTGAATGTGTGCCTGGTCAAGGGAGATCAGGTACGCGGTCTTGGTGGTGGACAGGTCGGTGATGGCGGTGGTGGGAGCGCCGGCGACGATGAAGGCAGCATCAATCTTGCCGTCCTTGAGGGCGTCAGCGGAATCGCCGAAGCTCTGATAGGTCGGGTTGATGTCACTCTCGCTGAGGCCGTAGGCACCCAGGATGTCGATGGCGTTGAAGTACACGCCCGAGCCTGCAGCACCGATGGAGACGTTCTTGCCTGCGAGGTCTGCAACAGAGGTGATGCTGGGATCGCAAGTCACGATCTGGACCTGCTCCTGATACAGGGCGCCGAGCGTGGAGAAGGTGGTGACGGGCTTGCCCTCGAACAGGTTGGTGCCGTCATAGGCGTATGCCATGACGTCGGACTGGGCGAAGCCGAGCTCGGCAGTGCCGTCCTCGAGCTCCTGGATATTAGCCTGCGAGCCACCGCTCGAGGCAGCCGTGACGCTAACATCGGTGTTGTTGGTCGCATGCTGGGCGATGACGGAGCCGAAGGCGTAGTAGGTGCCGGACTCGCCGCCGGTCACGAAACGCAGGCTGCCGCCGTTGTCTGCGCTGGAGCTAGCGCTCGAGTTGCCGGAGCCGCCGCATCCAACCAGGGCAAACGAAAGTGCCATGGCCAAGGCGAGAACGCCTACGATGGAGACAAGCCCCTTCTTCTTCATTTTCACGTTAAACTCTCCTCTTCCCTCCGGGGACAAATCATGCATGATTCGGGCATACATGAGAAACTCTATGCATTATATCTGCAATCTTGTGGATGAAATGTTTCATTAAAGAAACAGATTACGGTTTGGTGGCGGGAAAAGAGCGATTAGCCTTCGCGCTTCCTGTCTCGCTTTATCGCTTTAGACGTATAATTATGCCAGCGTATGTTGTCGAGGCGATGATAAGGACGGGGAACCATCATGTCGAAGAATATCCTGCTTGTTCATGCGAGCCCGCGCGAAGGCGGGAACTCGAGCATACTTGCCGATTGGTTCGAACGCGGTGCGCTCGAGGCGGGCAATGAGGTCACGCGCATTAGCGTTGGGCATGCGAAGATCTCGGGTTGCATGGCCTGCGAGTACTGTTTTTCGCATGACGGGGAGTGCGTGCAGAAGGACGACATGCAGAAGTTCTACCCGCTGCTGCACGAGGCGGATGTGATCGTGTACGCGACGCCCATGTACTTCTACAACTTTCCTGCGCAGCTGCGCGCCTTCCAGGACCGCATGTTCTGCGGAATTGGCAAGCCCTTTGGCATTACGCAGACCGCGTTGCTGCTGTGCTTCGAGGACAAGGACGAGTCCACCTGCGAGCCTGTCGTCAACAGCTATCGCGTGGCGGCCAACTATTGCAAGCAGGAGAACCTTGGCGAAGTCATCATCAATAACGTGTACGAAAAGGGTGCCATCGAGGGCAACCCAGGCTTGCAGAAGGCCTATGAGCTTGGCTTGAGCATCAAGTAGACGAGGAGCGGCGATGAGCGAGAGGTCTGCGTCCATATTGGTTGTCGCAAACCCGGCTGCCGGCAATGGTACGGGGACGCAGGCTGCGCGTCGCGCCATGGGCGAGATGGAGGCGGCCATTGCCCGTGGGAAGACAAGCGCGACCTTTGTGGATGCCGAGGTCGACGCGGCCTTTCTCAGCTCGCCCGAGCAGACGCGTGATGTCGTCGAGAAATCGGGCGGCATTCGTGCGGTCATCGCGATTGGCGGTGATGGCCTTGCTCACCTCGTCGTGAACGCGCTCATGAGCATCCCCGCCGAGGAACGCCCCGTATTTGGCATCATCGCCGCTGGCACAGGCAACGATTATGCACGTGCGCTCGGGCTGCCCCTCGACGTGCGAAAGTGCACGCAGGCGGTGTTGCATGCCAGCCCACGGCTCGTGGATGTGGGGCTCTGCAACGATATCTATTTCGCCGAGACGCTTTCCTTTGGGTTGGATGCCGCCATCGCGCTCGATACGGTCAAGCGTCGCGCCGAGACCGGCAGGTCGGATGCGGGCGTGTATGTTTCGAGCGGCATCGACCAGCTGCGCCACAATCTTGTCGACCGTCACTATCGCGCCGACTTCGATGGCAAGCAGGTCGAGGGGCAAAGCATCACCTTTGCCGTGCAGATCGGCCCATATTACGGCGGTGGCTTCAAGATTTGCCCCGAGGCGACGCTCGACGACGGCACGCTCGACATCTGCATATCGCATCCGCCTGCAGGCGTCGCTCGTGCGATATACATTTTCATGCGAGCCAAAAACGGCAAGCACGTGGGTATGAAGCCCATGGAGTTTTTGCGCGCTCATCATGCGATCATCGACTTTGACGAGGAGCCGCCTTGCCAGATTGACGGCGAGCCCTTGCACGCGACACATTTCGACATCAGTTGCGAGCACCAGGCCCTTCGCGTGCTCGCGTGAGGGCAGGTCGCGCGCGGAAAGGCCGGGTCGTGCGCGAGAAGGCCAGGTACAAGGCCCCGTGCCTGAGAGGCCCTGGCAGCGTTTTGCGTTTGGGGCACATTCTGCAGGCGTGAGTAGCGATGTTTTGCGTCTGGGGCACATTCTGCAAGCGTGAGTGGCGATGTTTTTCGTTTGGGGCACCTCGCACCGGCCACAAACGTATGTTTTCGACAATATCAGGCTGATTTTGTTCGACTTGGGGCATTCCGCGCTCCCCAAACGCGTTTCTTCGCCAGCCGTCACCTCGAAACGTGCCCCAAACGTATATTTTCGGCGCAGCGAGCCCCTATTGTCGATTGTGGATATGCTGATGTGCCAGGCGGGGACAAATGAACAGGCCATTCGTCCCGCTTTTTGCGAGTGAAGGCGCCCCCTGTCATTTCGAGCGGAGCCGATGCGTCCCCCTCCTGTCATTTCGACCGGAGCCGAAGCCCCTCCGTCATTCCGACCGGAGCCGATGCGTCCCCCCTTGTCATTTCGACCGGAGGCGCGTAGCGCCGTAGTGGAGAAATCTCGCCCTTACAGCAGCGTCGCATTCAACAGCACGGGATTGTGGTCGGTGAACTCGAAGCCGGCATCGATGGTCGTGAGCGCGTCGATGCGGACGTTATCCGAGACGATGAACCCATCGATCATGTAGAACTGGAAGTTGGCTGACCCGTCGTAGGGCCGGTCGAGCGAGCGGCAGGTGGGTGTCGTGTTGTCCATGGCCGCGGTGAAGCCGTCACCCAGCGAACTCACGTCGATGTAGCCGCATTGCCACAGATCATCGCCTTGCAACGGGTACATACTCGTGTCCACGTTCGAGAAGCTCTGGTTGAAGTCGCCGCCGGCAATGACGTAGTTGCCCTTCGCGCGCTCTTCCTGCAACAGCTGGGCGAGCTGCGCCGTCTGCGCCGCCTTGCCCTCGCCATCGTCGTAGGCTTCGAGATGCAGGTTTACGAGTACGAGCTCGGCGTCACTGTCTGTGATGGGGATGCGCTCGACGAGCAGGCAGCGCTTGAGGTTGCCGAGGCGCACGGGCCAGGAGAACGGACAGGGGAGCTGCACGCGTTCGGCGCTGGTCGGCTGCATGCGCGAGAGCGTCATGATGCCGCTTTCGACGGTGCCGATGGGCGGTAGGGGATAGGGAACGTAGGCCACGTCGAAGTTGAGGGCATAGGCTGATGCGTATTCGGGGGCAAACGCCGTGGCAAGTCGAGCGCGCTCATTGATACCGTAGGTACGCTCGGAGTCCTGGTCAACCTCCTGGAGAAAGATGACGTCGGGGCCAAGGGCGGCGAGATGATCCTCGATGCCGGCGAGGTTTGCCAGGACGCCATCATGCGAGACGGTGCGCACGCCACTGCCGCCGTCCATGAAGAAGTCGGCTTGCTTGGAGAGGCCACCGTAGCCGGCGTTCCAGGTGACGACGCTGAGGCTTTGTCCGGGCTCGAGCGCTTCTCGGGCCGTGCCGTGAATCTCGACTTCCTGCGTGGCGGGCGGATTGTATTCCGTGACGGTGAGGAAGGCGACCAATGCGAGGATGAAGACGACGAGTATCGCGACGATGATGCCGATGACCTTCCCCGTCTTGCGGGCGGTGGATGCTGCCATGATGGTCCGCCTTTCGTGTGTCGTGTGCACCTGCTCATTCTATACTGTGCGAGATGGGGTTGCATTATCCTGTCATTTCGACCGGAGGCACGTAGCGCCGGAGTGGAGAAATCTATGCCGAGATTTCTCGACTTCGCTCACTTTGTTCGCTTCGCTCGAAATGACAGGAGGAGTGCCAGACCTGCCAGGAAAATGAGACAAACGGGACAGGTACATCTGTCTCATTCCCAGGGTCAGAGTAGGAGAGAATAGACCATGAGCGTTCAGACCACGCTGTGTTACATAGACGACGGAAACGCCTACCTCATGCTGCATCGCGTGAAGAAGGAGCATGACGTAAACAAGGGCAAGTGGATCGGCATCGGTGGCAAGTTCGAGGCCGACGAAAGCCCCGAGGAATGCATGATGCGCGAGGTGCGCGAAGAGACCGGTCTGACGCCGCATGCGTGGCGCTACCGCGGCATCGTCACCTTCGTGTCTGGTCGCTGGGTGACGGAATACATGCATCTTTTCACAATCACGGGTTGGACGGGCACGGTACGGAGCTGTAACGAGGGCATATTAGAATGGGTGCCCAAAGACGAGCTCCTGGACCTACCGCATTGGAAGGGCGACGAGGTCTTCCTCAAGCTCATCGCTGACCCCGAGCAGCCCTTCTTTTCGCTCAAGCTCGTTTACGACGCAAATGACGAACTCGTCGAAGCGCGCCTAGACGGCGAGCCTCTCGACCTCATAGATTGGAATTGGGCATGAACGTCATCAACATGAAGCGCGACCACGTGGTGCGTGCCACCGCAGCTAACGGAACCATCCGCGCCTTTGCCGTGTACTCGCGCGGGCTCGTGGAGGACGCGCGACGCATGCACGAGCTGTCGCGCACGGCCACGGCCGCCCTGGGCCGCACGCTCACGGCCGCTGTCATGATGGGAACGATGATGAAGGGCGACAAGGATGCGCTCTCCATCGTCTTCAACGGTGATGGATCGCTGGGCAATATCACCGTGACGGCCAAGTCCGACGGAAGCGTCAAGGGCTATGTGGGCAATCCACAGGCCTCGCTTCCCTCCAAGGTGGGCGAGAAGCTCCGCGTGGGCGAGGTCGTGGGCAAGGGCACGCTGCGCATCATCTATGATCTGGCGATGCGCGAGCCCTATAGCGGCGTCGTCGAAATCCAGTCCGGCGAGATTGCCGATGACATCGCGTATTACCTCACGTCAAGCGACCAGATTCCCTCGGCGGTTTCGCTGGGCGTGCTGCTCAACGAGGACAGCTCCGTGCGCGAGGCGGGCGGCTTCATCGTTCAGCTTATGGACGGAGCGACCGACGAGACGGCTGCGCTGCTCGAGGAACGCGTCGCGGCTCTGCCCTCGATGACGACGATGCTCGCGGAGGGCGAGACGCCCGAGAGCATACTCGAGCGCTTGCTCGGTGACATGGATTTGCAGGTTCTCGAGGACAAGCCCGTGGAGTTTCGCTGCGATTGTACGCGCGAGCGCACGCTCAAGCTACTTTCGCTCGTGAGTGCCGACGAGCTGCAGGACATGGTCGACGAGGGCGAGGACGTGGAGATGGTCTGCGCGTTCTGCAACAGCAAGTACCAGTACAGCCCCGAGGAGATTGCAGAGCTGATGGAGGAGTGAGCGGGAGGGGCACCATTCCGATCGGAGACGTGCGGTGCTCTCCTGTCATTTCGAGCGGAGCTGTGCGGCACCCTACTGTCATTTCGAGCGGAGCGAACGCAGTGAGCGGAGTCGAGAAATCTCACCACCTTATTCTTCTGGCTCGTCACCACTCCAGGCATACTCAAAGACGTGTTTTTCCTTATCGGCGTTTCTCTAAAGGGGTGGACGCGGGAGGCGGGGGAGAAGGTCACCGAAGAGTCGGTGCTTGCCGTGAACGAGATATCGTGGGCATGCCTTTCGCAAATTCAGGGAATGAGCATCGTGCTGAACCTTGGCTTTGCCGAGCACCTGGAGGCGAGTGCGCTGCGTTCGAAGAATCCGGATTACGAAGACAACCTGCTTTTGGCCACGGCTCAAAACGCCAAGGTGGATTACATCATCACGGGAGACAAGGGTCTGCTTGCAAACGACGTGGTGCCTGCCATCACTCCGGCGGAGTATGTGGCGATGAGAGGATAATCCATCTTCATAATGCATCTTCTCATGACGTGATAAAATAATGATAATATTTGACTATGGAGGTGCGTCATGAATATTCGCCCTGTTTCTGATTTGCGCAATCGCTATTCCGATGTTGAAAATGACGTTACCAAGAACGGCCCTGTCTTCTTGACCAAGAATGGCTATGGCTCCATGGTCGTCATGAGCATCGAGCAGTTCGAGTATCTCAATGGTGGAATCGAGACTGCCCTTGATGCGGCCGACCTTCAGGCTGCGTCCACTCATCAACGCTATACGCACGACGAGGTGTTCGGCTCCATCAGAAGGGGACTCGAAGATGTCAGAACGGCATGAGGGCTACGAGCTTCGATATCTTCCGATCTTCTGGGACGATTTAAATGGTGCCGTGACGTATATCAAGGATGTGCTGCATGCACCCGAAGCCGCACGGCGTCTTATCGATGAAACGGAGCAAGCCATTCTGCAGCATTTGGGAAATCCGATGTCCGCTCCAGTTTACAAGACAACACGCAACAGGCCGTTACCGTACTATTGGTTTGGTGTTGGCAATTACATGGTGTTTTATGTGGTTGACGGCAATGCCATGGAGGTCCGTCGCTTTTTGTATGGCGCCCGCGACCTTACGAGAATGATTCCCTAAGGCACGACCGGGCATCTCTCTAATAGCACTTCTTGCAGGGCGAGTATCCTCGGCTCTGCGCCTCGCTCACGGAGAGTGCGGTCGTCCCCTTCATGTTGCTGCAGTTGGGATTAGAGTGGTACTTCTTTCCTTTGCCACTTGATGCGATGTATACGCTCTGACCACGTTCAGTGCCTCCCTGCGCCGTCACGCCGGAGTTTGCGTTGGGCTGCGAAGCTGCCTTTGCCGCCGCTTCTGCAGCGGCTTTTTCCTCGGCCTCTTGCTTGGCGGCTTTCTCGGCCGCCTTTCTTTGAGCCTCGGCGGCGTCCATGGCTGCCTGGTCAAGCTGGACGTTGAGCACGGCGTTGACATCGGATTCGCCACTGAAGTTCGCATCGACTGGACTGGCCGTGAAAAGACGATTGCCCTTTGCGGGATTTGCCGAGGCAAGGGCAATCACGTACGTGCCCGGTTTGAGGTCGGTATCGTACTTCGTGCCCGGTACGGCCTTGTACTGCTCGCTTACGCTCTTGCCCGTACTGTCGGTACCCTCAATCTTGACGACGAGGTTGCCGTCCGCTGCGGTGTCCCAAGTGCCGGCATTAACGGTGAAGGAAAGCTTTGAGGTGACGGTTTGCTTCGAGATGCTGCTCGTGCTGGCGGAAGGAGCATTCGATTGCGTATTCGGAGTAGAGCATGCCCCGCAGCATATGAGCAGAAGAATGACAACTAACGCAATGCCCGCCTTTTTATGCATCTTGAAAAAGGATTTCCCGCTTTTGCCCATGATATGCCTCCGCTCGCGCCCTATTTCTCGATGATACCTTTTGTCGTTTCCAGGCTGATGCTATCGCCGTCAGTCGTCATGGTGATTGTGCCCAGCTTGTCGGTGCGCAGCACCTCGGCACCCGTGCCCCCGAGCCTCCGTAGCGTCTCGTTGTCCGGATGTCCGTAACTGTTACTACCCACGGAGATAACTGCATATTCGGGAGTTACCTTGTTCAGAAACAAGCTGCTCGACGAGGTATTCGACCCATGATGCCCGACCTTCAGCACATCGACATCTATATCTGCTGGTCCATTCGTCATGAAGAACTCGCTCGTCTCGCCTGCGTCACCGGTGAATAGGAAGCTCTTGTTCCCGAGGACGATCTTGCACACGAGCGAATCGTCATTCGTGTCGAGCGTCCTTTTGACAGGCCCGACGAATTCCACGCGAGCTTGTCCAAGGTCGAAAGTATCGCCGAGATTTGGAATCGTGATGGGTGTATCACCCAGGTACTTGAGGATGCTGTTGAAGGTTTTCGTGTCGTGTTCGGAGACGGAACAATAGAAGGTTCCGCAGCGTGCGTAATTAAGCGCACCGGCGATACCACCGCAGTGGTCTGCATCGGGATGAGTCACGATGACATAGTCGAGATGCGTGAGGCCAAGCCGCTTGAGGATCGCGTACAGCTTCGAGGAGGCATTCGAGGATCCGCCGTCAATCAACAGGGTCTTTCCACCGCAGGATATGAGAGCGCAATCTCCCTGGCCGACGTCGATGAAGCGCACCACAAGCTTGTCGGTGATGGCTGTCGTGGATGAGCTCGCGTCATCGGAGCCAGTTGCATCGACGTACTTTTCGGCGGGGATGCCGTCGAGCTTGACGGCCGGGACGCCGTCACTGGCGATGGGGATGTCAGCGTTGTGCGAAGTGTCCTCTGGCGTTGCGCAACCCGGCATCGCCAGTAGTGCCGCAGCGAGGGCAAGGGTGCCAAGGAGTGTTAGGAGATCTCTTCGTGGATTAACGCGCATAGACGTGCCCCATCAAGTCGGTATCGGGAGTGCGAAATGACTATAGCAGGCCGGTCTACATGCGTATGCTGTGTTGTCGCTGGTAGGGGCCAGCGCGGTGCTTGCCTCGGCGGAAATATCCTACAAGAACTAGGTAAATCCCCGCCGCCCCTCTAATCCCCAAACAGCGGGGTCGAGAAGTAGCGTTCGCCGGTGTCGGTGAGGATGGTCAGGACGGTGGCATCCGGGCCGAGTTCGTAGCCGAGCAACATCGCCGCGACGACATTCGTCCCACTCGAGATGCCGCAGAGCAGCCCCTCCTCGCGTGCGAGACGCTGGGCCATCGTGATTGCCTCGTCATCGCTCACTACGCAGGTCGCATCGATGACGCTGCGGTCGAGGATGGCGGGGATGACGCCGTCGCCGATGCCCATCTGCAGATGTGTGCCGATGTTGCCGCCGGCCAGCATCGCGGCGTTTTCGGGCTCGGCTGCCCAGACGATGGTATCGGGATTCGCCTGCTTGAGCGCGCTGCCAATGCCCGAGATGGAGCCGCCGGTGCCAAAGCCGCAGGCGAAGCCGTCGATAACGATGCCGGACTCGTTGACATCCTCGAGAATCTCCACAGATGTCTGTGTGCGTTGGATGGCGACGTTGTCGACGTTCGAGAACTGGTCGGGCATGAAGGCGTTGGGATCTGCCGCCGCCTGCTCGCGGGCGAGCTCCGCGCAGGTTTCGATGGCTTTGCCGATGTCGCCGTCATCGTGCACGAGCTCGATTTGCGCGCCGTAGGCCTCACAGATCTTGCGACGCTCGACCGAGACCGAATCGGGCATGATGATGCGCACGTCGTAGCCGCGCACCGCGCCCACGAGAGCCAAGCCGATGCCCTGGTTGCCGCTCGTCGGCTCGATGATGGTGGTCTTGCCGGGCGCGATTTCGCCGCGCCGCTCGGCCTGGAGAATCATGTTGTACGCCGTACGCGTCTTGATTGAGCCGCCGACGTTGAGTGCTTCGAACTTCACGAAAATCTGCGCGCAGTTCTCGTCGGGAATATGCCGCAGACGGATGAGAGGCGTGTGTCCCATCGCCTCGAGCACGTTGTCGTAAACCATGAGCTCCTCTTACATCATGATGCCGCGCAGACGGCTTGCCGTGCGAATATCTCCGGAGATTATACGCGAAGGTGGTGTACCTGCCTCCAATGATGCCACCGAAGCGTTACGGTGAGAGTCGCGGAGGGCCTGCCGTGATACCATGTCAAGTTATCGCACCAGGGGAGGGTGCGCCGAACAAGTGAGGGATGAGATGGCTCAACGCGATAGGTTTTCAAGCAACATTGGCTTTCTGCTGGTAAGTGCAGGCTGCGCAATCGGCTTGGGAAACGTCTGGCGCTTTCCCTACATCACGGGCGAGTACGGTGGCGCCGCCTTCATCATCCTCTACATTCTTTTTCTCATGCTCTTCGGCCTGCCCATGCTCTGCTTCGAGTACACGGTGGGCCGCGCAAGCCAGAAGTCCATCTCGCGTGCTTTCGACGTGCTCGAACCCAAAGGCACCAAGTGGCACTTCATGCGCTGGGTGGGTTTCATCGGCAACTTCATGCTCATGATGTTCTATACCTGCGTGGCGGGCTGGATGCTCGACTACTTCATCAAGATGGCGTCCGGTGAGTTCAATGGCTTGGACACTGCCCAGGTGGGCGGCGTCTTCGAGACGATGCTCGCAAATCCCGGTGAGGTCGTGGTTTGGACGATCATCGTGTGCGTGATAGGCATGCTCATCTGCGGATTTGGCGTGAATAAGGGCGTCGAGCGCGTCACCAAGTTCATGATGTGCGCGTTGTTCGTGATCCTTCTCGTTCTCGTTGTTCGCGCTGTTACATTGCCGGGTGCCGAGGGCGGTCTGGCGTTTTACCTCATGCCGGATTTCTCCAAGATGTTCGCCAATGGTCCCGCGGGTTTCGCGGAGGTCGTCTACGCCGCGATGGGGCAGAGCTTCTTCACGCTCTCCATCGGCATTGGCTCCATGGAGATCTTCGGCAGCTATCTGGGCAAGGAGCGCCGCATCTTCGGGCAGGCGCTCTCCGTCGGCGTGCTCGATACCGTCATCGCGCTCATGGCCGGCCTCATCATCTTTCCTGCTTGCTTCGCTTTTGGCGTCGACCCGGGGAGTGGCCCGGGCCTCGTGTTCGTGACCTTGCCCAACGTGTTTGCGCAGATGTGGCTTGGGCAGCTCTGGGGCGCGCTCTTCTTCCTGTTCATGTCGTTTGCGGCGCTTTCCACGGTCGTCGCCGTGTTCGAGAACATCATCGCGATGTTCATGGATTACAAGGGCTGGGACCGCCTCAAGACAGTTCGCATTGCACTTGTGCTTATCACCATACTGTCGCTGCCGTGTGCTCTGGGCTTCAACGTTCTCTCTGGCGTGCAGGTCCCGGGCATCGGCGATATCCAGGGCATCGAGGACTTCATCGTCTCGAACAACCTGTTGCCCCTTGGCTCGCTCGTATTTCTGCTCTTCTGCACGCGCAAGTTTGGCTGGGGCTGGAAGAACTTCATCAAGGAAGTCGATACCGGCGAGGGCATGAAGTTTCCGCAATGGATGCATGGCTGGGTCAGCTATTGCATTCCGGTGCTCCTCGTTATCATTTTTATCATGGGTTGGATGCCGATTATCGGAGGCTGGCTGGGCATCTAGCATGTGCGGCATCTTTCGGAGCAGCTGCGTGTCTGCCTAGGCGAAGATGTTGCCAAGGATGCCCGGCGCTATGTGAGGTGTCCCCGTCTAGGCGTTATTACCGCCGTGGCGAATGATGTCGATGATGATCCAGAGCGTGAGGCCAATGCCGACGCAGTAGCCCGTAAACGAGAGCACGGGTAACCCCGCGACGGTCGGCTCCGAGATCGTGCTCACGAGCGCGGCGCTCACGAGCGTACCGGCCGTGATCATGCCGAGCGTGAGACGGTTGATGATGCGCGAGAGCTTGCCGAGAGGCTCCTGGCTGCTCAGCATCTCCATATTGACCTTGAGCTGGCCGCGGCTCAGCATGTGGGTGACATCGCCGATGTATTCGGTGGCGCGTGCGAGACCGCGGGCGGAGCGATCGAGGCTGATGATGAGGTCGTGCGTCATCTGCTTGAACTCGTCCATCGGGGTTTTCTCGCGGCTGAGGTGTCCGTTGATGACATCGACCATGTTGAAGCTGCCCACGAAGTTGATGAGCGTGCCCTCGAGCGTAACCAGGCCGCGGGCAACGGCGGTGAGACAGCTCGGCAGCTCGAGCTTGCACTCGCGCATGGCGTTGGTGATGTCGGTGAGGAATGCGCCGATGTCTATTTCGTCCATCTCCGCCGATGCGTACCGGTCGATGATGCGGTCGAGTGTGCTGAGCAGGCGGGGGTGGTCGATGGCGTTGACGTCTCCGCCGACCGAGAAGCCGATGAGCGCGTCTTCGAGCATGGTCGAGCTCTCATGGCCGACGGCGACGATAATGCGCATGAAACTTGCGCGCTCGTCAGGCGTGAGGCGGCCCATGTTGCCAAGATCGAGATAGACGATGCAGCCATCCTTGATCTCGATGTTGCCGGGATGCGGATCGGCGTGGAAGAAGCCGTCGTCGAGAATCTGCGTGGCGTAGTTGTCGAGTAGCTTCTCGCCGATTTCGGCGAGGTCATATCCGTTCTTGACAAGCTTCTGCGTATCGCGAATCGAGATACCGTCAACGTACTCCATGACGAGTACTTCCTCGGTGCAATATTGCGGATACGGTTTGAGACAGTGGAGGAAGGCGACGTCCTTGTTGAGCTCGGCGAATTCGGCAAGGTTCTGGGCTTCCTTATCGAAATCCGTTTCCTCGAGGAAGGTTTGCCAGAGCTCCTCGACCACGTCGCGCAAGTCGACGATCTGGTTGCCCTTCATGAAGCGCTGTGCGTGTTTGGCGAGCGAGCGCATCATGTCGATATCTTGCGCCATGGTGACACGGACGCCGGGGCGCTGCACCTTGATGGCGACAAGCTCGCCACTCTCGCGCAAGACCGCTCGGTGCACTTGCGCAAGCGAAGCGCTGCCAAGGGGTGTGGGGTCGATTTCCGAGAAGATCTGCTCGCGACGCTCCTTGCCATAGATGGTGTCGAGCGTGGCGAGCACCTCGTCGAAGGGAAGCGGATCGACGTCCGTCTGAAGGCGCGAGAGTTCCTCGCAGTATGCGGGCGGCAGTATTTCTGAGCGTGTCGAGAGCGTCTGCCCGATCTTGATGAAGCTCGGGCCGAGCTCCTCGAGCATGGAGCGCATTTCGATGGGGGTGATGCCCTGGAAGGCATGGTAGCGGCGTACGATGCTCAGTAGCTCGCGTAGGCGCGCGAAGCGAGAGCGGCGTGTCAGCCCGAACTGCTTTTGCGGGCTGACACCCGATGGCGTGCCGAAGACGCGCCTGAATAGATTGTTGCCGCTCGTTGGCATGACCCGTTATTCGCTCTTGAGGTGCTCGACGGGATCGACGTCATTGCCTCCGTAGGTACCGTCGGGATTGATGACGACATCGCCGGGGTCGGCTGTGCCGGCTGAGGGCTCTGTGGGGATCTTGGCGTCGAGGTGATCGACGGGGTCGAGATCATCGCCAACGTAGACGCCATCGGCACTGATGACGACATCGTCATCGTCTGCGACCTCTTCTGCCTCGACGACGACGTCATCTTTGCCGTCATCTTCCATCTCACGGGCGATTTGGGCCATCTGCTCGGCGAAGGCGACTCGCTCCTCCGGCGTAAGCGAGCGCACGTAGGCGCGAATGGATTCCTCGCGCACCTTGCTGACGCTCTCCTCGGCCTTGTGCTTGAGTTCCTCGTTCATCTTGCGGCCCTGGTCGACGGTGACCTGTCCTCGTTCCACGAGATCGTCGATGACGGCCTTGGCCTTCTCGCCACCGATAGACAAAGCCCCGACGCCAGCGAGGAAGATGTTTTGAAAGGTCTCAGTGAGATTGTTCGCAACGTTGTTCGTCATGATGCTCTCCTTTGCAAAGGTGAATATCGAACATATTCATTTTAGCGCAGGATGATGTTGCGTACCGCATGACCTTTCCACTTGTTTGGGCTATTCTAGCGAGCATGCTGATAGATCAACTACAACGTCAATTCTTCTCTGCGGAGAAGCTGAAGCCGGTGCTCGCCAAGCTCGAGGCAGGCGACGATACCTCGCTGGGCATTGTCGCGTCCGTGCGGCCCTTTGTCGTGGCATCCCTGTTCGCGCGTGAGCCGCGCACGATCTTCGTCGTCGTGAGCGGCAACGATGCGGCCGAGCGCTTCGCCAATGACGTCGCGGCCTATATCGGGCGTGCGCACACCTGCGTGTATCCCGAGCGCACGGACATGCCCTGGCAGGACGTGCGTCCCGACCACAAGATCATCGGTGCGCGGGCGCGGGCGCTCGGGCTTCTCACGCTCGGGCGTCCCGTGGTGGTCGTCGCCTCCGCGCGTGCGTTGCTGCGCAAGGTCGCGCCTGCCTCGGGCAGCGTTTTCTCGCCGCTTGTCGTCTCGTGTGCCGATGGCGTCGTGGACGCGGCAACGGGCGAGCTCGTCGCCTACGAGGACTTCGCCGACATGCTCGTGAGCCGCGGATACGAGCGACTCGGCGAGCTCGATGGCCCTGGCACCTTCACGCAACAAGGCGATACGGTCGACGTGTTTGGTTCGGGCATGACCGCGCCGGTGCGCATCGAGTTCTTCGGCGATGACGTGGATGGGCTGCGTCGCGTGGTGGCCAGCACGGGCCAGACGATTGGCGAAATCGAGCAAGCCGAGATCTGGCCGGCGCGCGAGTTCGCCGTGAGCGCCGGCGGCCTCAAGCGTCTCAAGGAAGCCCTGCGTACCGAGCTTGCGAGCAACCGCGAGACGATCGACAAGGTTGCGATGCTCGAGGAGGGCGTCGTCTTTGGCGACATGGATCGCTTCGCGCCCTACCTGTACAAGGAGCTGGGACAACCCATTTCGCACGCGGCGAAGGGGTCGCTCATCGTCATCGCGGAGCCACGGTCGCTCTTCGACGATGCGGCGCATCGTTTCGACGAGATACGGGTCATGGCGCATGAGGCCGGTGTCTCCGATGACGAGCTCGAGGGGCTGTTTGCGGCGCCCGCAAAGATGGATTTCGGGACGCGCCAGCGCCTGACCCTGCAGTCCATCATGCGCATTGGCGGTGATGTCGATGCCGACGTAGCGGTGCAACGGCCAAACGTCGCCGGGCGCGAGGAGAAGCTGTACACCACTATCAGGGCACAGATCAAAGCCGGCATGACGACGATGTTTGCGGTGCCCGATCGCCGGGCGCGCGAGGATTTCGAGCTCGTGTTTGGCGACTGCTCCATACCCTTCGTCGAAGTGCCCGATGAGGGCGAGAAATCGTTTGACCGACGCTATCTCAACATCATCGACATCGACGTGCCCAATGGTTTCATCATCCCCGATGCGCGGCTTGCGATGATTTCCATCGCGGATCTGTCGCGACGTGGGGGCAGCGCCCGTCAGGCCAAGAACATCGACATCACCGATATCACCTTCCCGTACAAGCCGGGCGATTACGTGGTGCACGCATCGCATGGCATCGCGCTCTTCTCGGGCATGGTGCGCCAGGAGGCAGCTGGTCAGGAGCGCGATTACCTGCTGCTTTCGTATGCCGAAGGCGACAAGCTCTATGTTCCCGTCGAGCAGATCGACCGTGTGACGCGCTACGTGGGACCCGATGGCTCGGCTCCGCGCTTGACGCGTCTGCATACGGCCGACTGGAGCCGTACCATGGGCCGCGCTCGCAAATCGGCCAAGAAGCTCGCATTCGACCTGGTCGATCTGTATGCGCGGCGCTCTTCCGTCAAGGGCTTCTCATATTCGTCGGACACCGTCTGGCAGGAGGAGATGGAACAGGTCTTTCCCTATGAGGAGACGCCTGACCAGCTCAAGGCCATCGCCGATGTGAAGGCCGACATGGAATCCGAGAAGCCCATGGATCGCCTCATTTGCGGTGACGTGGGCTTTGGCAAGACCGAAGTTGCGCTGCGTGCGGCATTCAAGGCCGTGAGTGACAAGAAGCAGGTCATGATTCTGTGCCCGACGACGATTCTCGCGCAGCAGCACTATACGACCTTTCACGACCGCTTCGAGCCCTTCGGCATCCGCGTCGAAGTCATGAGCCGCTTCAGGTCGAGTGCCCAGCAAAAGGCCGCGCTCGAAGGCTTTGCCGATGGCAGCGTCGATGTGCTCGTGGGCACGCATCGTCTGTTGAGTCGCGATGTGAACCCGAAGAATCTCGGGCTTGTCATCATTGACGAGGAACAGCGCTTTGGCGTGGGCCATAAGGAGCAGCTCAAGAACCTGCGCGAATCCGTCGACGTCCTTACGCTTTCGGCCACGCCCATCCCGCGCACCCTGCAGATGTCGCTGTCCGGCGTGCGCGACATGTCGCTTATCCATACGCCGCCGCCCAACAGGCGTCCCGTCGCCGTGCATGTGGGCGAGTGGGATGAGGACATCGTGAGCGGCGCCATCAGGCGCGAGATGGAACGCGGGGGGCAGGTGTACTACGTGAGCAATCGCGTGCGCACCATCGAGGACGCGCTCGAGCGTGTCGAGTCGGCAGCACCGGAAGCGCGCATTGGCATCGCGCATGGCAAGATGAGTGCCAAGCAGATCGAGACCGTGATGGAGCAGTTCGCGGCGGGCGAGATCGACGTGCTCGTCGCCACCACCATCATCGAAAACGGCATCGACAACCCGCACACCAACACGCTCATCATCGAGGATTCGCAGCGTCTGGGCCTGGCGCAGCTCTACCAGCTCAAGGGCCGCGTCGGTCGCTCGAACCAGCAAGCTTACGCATACTTCCTCTTCCCGCCCGAGAAGCCCCTGACCGAAGAGGCGACCGAGCGCTTGCAGGCGATCGGCGAGTTCACGGACCTGGGCAGTGGCATGAAGATCGCGATGAAGGACCTCGAGATCCGTGGTGCGGGAAGCATTCTAGGTGCCGAGCAGAGCGGCAACATGAGTGCCGTCGGCTTCGACCTGTTCGCGTCGATGCTGGCGCAGGCGGTGGCCGATGCCCGCGGCGAACAGGGGATTGCGCACGAAGACGTGCAGATTGACCTGGCAGCGGACTTCTTCATTCCCGAGGAATACATGCCCGAAACTGACGAGCGCGTGCTGTTCTATCGCAAGATCGCCGCCGCCCAAAGCGTCGAGGATGTCGAGAGGATCGCGGATCAGATGCGTTCCGGGTTTGGAACGCCGCCACAGCCCGCGCAGAACATGCTTGACCGCGCGAAGATCAAGGCGCTCGCATCCGAATGCGGCGTCACTTCCATTTCGCAGACGGGTGGCAAAGTCGTGATCGCGCCGGTGTCTGCCGTCTTGAAGAGCGCCATCGACAAAGATGACGAGGTGCGCGAAATCCTTGGCAGCATGCGCGCGCTCTACTTCTCGAAATCGCTGAAGTACTCGATTCCCTGCGGCAAGGAGGAGCCTGCCGTCACGGTGGCGCTTGTCGCGATGACGGCGCTCGGCAAAGTCGCCGAGGACAACCGTTAGGTGCGCCTTCTGTCATTTCGAGCGGAATGGCGAGATTCCTCCGCTTCGGGGCCCCATGGCCCCTCCGGTCGGAATGACATGAGGAGTGGCTGCTCGCCTCCGGTCGAAATGACATGAGGAGCGGCTTCGGTGCTCATCTCGCTACACGGCTGATACGAGGTCGAGCTTCTCGGACAGCATTTCGCGGAGGAAACGGGCGGTGTGGCTGTCCTCGCACTGGGCGACCTTCTCGGGCGTGCCGTAAGCCACGACCGTGCCTCCGCCATCGCCGCCTTCGGGGCCGAGGTCGATGATGCGGTCCGCGGCCTTGATGATGTCGAGGTTATGCTCGATGACGAGCACGGTGTTGCCGGCATCCACGAGGCGCTCGAGTACCTCGAGCAGCTGCCGCACGTCTTCGAAGTGCAAACCAGTCGTCGGCTCGTCGAGAATGTAGAAGGTCTTGCCCGTCTGCACCTTTTGCAGTTCGCTCGAGAGCTTGACGCGCTGCGCCTCGCCACCGGAGAGCGTCGTTGCTGGCTGGCCAAGCGTGATGTAGCCCAGACCGACATCGTTGAGGGTCTGGAGCTTGCGCTTGATGTTGGGAATGTTCTCGAAGAACTGGCAGGCTTCCGCCACCGTCATGTCGAGCAGGTCGCCGATGGACTTGCCACGATACGTGACCTGCAGCGTCTCGCGATTGTAGCGGGCGCCGCCGCAGACTTCGCAGGGGACGTAGATGTCGGGAAGGAAGTGCATCTCGATCTTGAGCTGACCGTCGCCTTTGCACGCCTCGCAACGGCCACCGGCAACGTTAAACGAGAAGCGACCGGCGGAGTATCCGCGGGCGCGGCTCTCGGGCAGGCTCGCGTAGAGCTTGCGGATGTCATCCCAGACGCCGATATAGGTTGCGGGGTTACTGCGCGGCGTGCGTCCGATGGGGGACTGGTCGATATCGACAACCTTGTCGATGAGCTCGACGCCTTCGAGCGAGCGGTGCTTGCCCACGCGCTTTCGCGTGCGCATGACCTGGTTGGATAACGCAGGTGCGAGCGTGTCGGTGACAAGCGAGCTCTTGCCCGATCCGCTCACGCCCGTCACGACGGTGAGCGTGCCGATCTCGACTTGCACGTTGACGTTCTTGAGGTTGTTGGCCTTTGCCCCCTTGAGTTTGATGACGCCTCGCTTGGGGTTGCGACGCTTGGCCGGCACGGGGATGAAGCGCGCCCCGGAGAGGTACTGTCCCGTGATGGATTCCGGGCAAGCAGCGATGTCTGCCGGGGAGCCCTGCGCGACGACATGGCCGCCGGCAACGCCCGCTCCCGGCCCGATATCGACCACGTAATCGGCACTGCGGATGGTGTCCTCGTCGTGCTCGACCACGATGACGGTGTTGCCCAGATCACGCAGGTGCTTGAGCGTCTCGATGAGGCGCTCGTTATCGCGTTGATGCAAGCCGATGGAAGGCTCGTCCAGGATGTAGAGCACGCCCATGAGGCCAGCGCCGATCTGCGTTGCGAGGCGGATACGCTGCGCCTCGCCGCCCGAGAGCGTGGCAGTGGGCCTGTCGAGCGTGAGGTAGTCGAGGCCGACGTCGACGAGGAACCTCAAACGCGTACAGATCTCCTTGACGATGGGCTTTCCGATGAGAGCCTGTATCTCCGTCATCTCGATGTTTTCGAAGAATTCGAGCGCACGTACGGCAGAGAGCTGCGTGGCTTCGAAGATGTTCTTGTCGGATATGGTCACGGCCAGCACTTCGGGTTTGAGGCGGCTGCCATTGCAGGTGTGGCAGGGATTGATCGCCATGAACTCCTCAAGGCGCGCCCGCGTGCGGTCGCTGTCGCTTTCGTCGTGCTTGCGCATGATGGCGGCGAGCACGCCCTCCCAGCGCGTGAACCAGTAGGTGTCGCGTCCGTCGCGCGTGACGTAGTCGATGCGGATCTTCTCGTCGCCCAGGCCGTAGAGCAGGGCGTCGCGGGTCTTCTTGGGGAGGTCCTTCCAGGGCGTCGACATATCGCCACCCACGTGCTCGCAGACGGCGGCATACATCTGCGGATAGTAGTTGCTCGAGGGGCTGAACAGCGCGATGGCGCCTTCTTCGAGCGTGAGGTTCTTGTCCGGAACGACGAGATCCGGGTCAACCTCCTGGCGTGCGCCGAGGCCCAGGCAGTCCGGGCAGGCACCGTACGGTGCGTTGAACGAGAAGTCGCGCGGGTTAAGCTCGTCCATCGAGTAGTCGTGTTCGGGGCAGGCAAGCGCCATGCTGAAGAGGTACTCGCCCTCAACGCCGGCAGCCGCAAGTGCGCCCGAGGAGTGCTCTACGCCCGCGTCGGCCTCCTCGCCGTCCTTGGGGAGCACCTTGATGAGGACGTTGCCCTTGGTGAGGGTCGTGGCGGTTTCGATGGCCTCGACGAGGCGCGGCAGGGCGCTCTCCTTCAGCACGATGCGGTCGATGACGACTTCGATGTCGTGCTTGTACTTCTTGTCGAGCTTGAGGCCCTCGTCGAGGCGGTGCATCTCGCCGTCGATGCGCACGCGCGAGAAGCCCTCCTTGACCAGGTCCTCGAAGAACTTGACGAACTCGCCTTTGCGGCCGCGCACGACGGGAGCCATGACGATGATGCGATCGCCTGGCGTGCTGTGCGCCATGACACGATCGGCGATTTGGTCGGCCGTCTGCTTCTCGATGACGCGTCCGCAGACGGGGCAGTGGGGCGTGCCAATGCGTGCATAGAGCAAGCGCAGGTAATCATAGATTTCCGTCGTGGTGCCGACGGTCGAGCGCGGATTCTTGGAGGTGGTCTTCTGGTCAATCGAGACGGCGGGGGAGAGGCCATCGATCGAATCGATGTCGGGCTTCTCCATCTGCCCGAGGAACTGGCGCGCGTACGAGGAGAGGGACTCGACGTAGCGACGCTGGCCCTCGGCGTAGATGGTGTCGAAGGCAAGCGAGCTCTTGCCCGAGCCGGAGAGGCCCGTGAAGACGATGAGCTCGTCACGCGGGATCGTGAGGTCGATATCCTTGAGGTTGTGTTGACGTGCACCTTTGATGACGATGTTTTCGGAAGCCATGAACCTGCCCTCGGGTACTCATATGCAAACATGTGTTCGCATAGTGTATGACAGCGTGAATGTTTTGGGAAGAGCTTGCAGGCAACGGTTGCCAAGTTGAAGCGTGAAGGTTTCGTAACGATTTATTCTACCACGAATATACTGTTTGCTCGTAAGCATATAATGCGAAGCGTACGAATTACTGGATGAACGGAGGACCCAAAATGGTTCAGCATGCAACTTCAGCAGACTTCGATGAGGTCGTCCTCGGTGCGCAGGAGCCCGTGCTCGTAGACTTCTTTGCGACGTGGTGCGGCCCGTGCAATATGCTCGCGCCTGTCATCGAGGAGGTCGCCGACGAGATGCAGGGCAAGGCACATGTCTTCAAGGTCGACATCGACGAGAGTCGCGATATCGCCGAGCGCTATCACATCAGCTCCGTACCGACCCTGATGCTCTTCAAGAACGGTGAGCCCGTCAAGAAGAACGTGGGCGCGATGCCCAAGTACGGTGTCCTCGCCATGTTCGACTAGGCCACGCGCCAGGCAAACGAGAGGTCACGATATGGCAGCCGATACGTCGACAACGTATGATGCCCTGATCATCGGGGCGGGTCCGGCGGGTTTGACCGCCGCAATGTACTGTGCACGTGCGGGTCTTACGTGTGCGGTTATCGAGCGACTCGCCCCCGGTGGCCAGATGGCGCTTACCGAGCATCTGGAGAACTATCCCGGCTTCAACCAGTCGACGAGTGGCTATGAGCTCTCGGAGATCATGACCAAGCAGGCGACGAGTTTCGGCGCGCAGATCATCTACGATGCCGTGCTCTCCGTTGACTTCGACGCCTGCCCCAAGAAGCTCCATATGGCATCCGGCGATGACTTGACGGCGAAGACGGTCATCATCGCCACAGGCGTCAGGCCTGCCTTGCTCAGCATTCCGGGCGAGGAAGAGTTCAAGGGTTCGGGTGTCTCGTATTGCGCTACCTGCGATGGCAACTTCTTCAAGGGCAAGGATGTCTGCGTCGTCGGCGGCGGCAACACGGCCGTCGCGGATGCGATTTACCTCTCGCGCATCTGTAACAAGGTGACGGTCATCGTGCGCCGCGACGTGCTGCGCGCCACGGCCATCTACAACGTCAAGCTCAAGGAACTCGACAACGTCGAGATCATCTGGAACACGACCGTGGAGGAAATCGTCGGCGAGGATTTCGCGGTCACGGGGCTCAAGCTCAAGAACGTGAATACGGGCGAGGAGTCGACCATCGCGTGTTCGGCGCTCTTCGTCGCCATCGGCACCGTGCCCAACGTCGAGTTCCTGAACAATGCCGTCGAGCTTGACCGTACCGGCCACGTTGTCACCAACTCGGTGGGAGAGACGAGCGTGCCGGGCGTCTACGCAGCGGGCGACATACGCTCCAAGGAGCTTTACCAGATCACGACGGCAGTCGCCGATGGTGCCAATGCCGCCGAGGACGTCGCCCAGTACCTCATTCAGCACGAATAGCACAATAATCGTTAAAACAATCGAAACAAAACGCCTTTATCGTGAATTTCGTTCACGTACGATACACTACTGCCCACTACCGATGACGCCCAAGGGAGAAGCTCATGGCGGAAGATATCAGCAAGATCTACGGAAGCATGGTGTTCAACGACAAGGTCATGCATGACCGCTTGCCCAAGCCGGTGTACAAGAGCCTGCACGAGACCATCCAGAACGGAACGGCGCTCGACGAGGATTCCGCCAATGCCGTGGCGCACGCCATGAAGGAGTGGGCCATCGAAAACGGCTGCACGCACTATACGCACTGGTTCCAGCCGCTTTCCGGCATCACCTCGGAGAAGCATGACGCTTTCATCGACCCGCTCGGAGACGGCGCGGCCATCACGTCATTCTCCGGCAAGGAGCTCATCCAGGGCGAGCCAGACGCGTCATCGTTCCCGAGCGGCGGCCTGCGCGGCACGGCCGAGGCACGTGGCTATACCGCTTGGGACCCCACGAGCTTCGCGTTCATCAAGGACGAGGTGCTGTGCATTCCCACGGCGTTCATCTCCTACACGGGTGAGTCCCTCGACAAGAAGACCCCGCTTCTGCGCAGCATGAAGGCGATTTCCGACCAGGCCAAGCGCGTGCTTGCCTGCTTTGGCATCGATGATGTTCCGCAGGTCGTCACCACCGTCGGCGCCGAGCAGGAATACTTCCTCATCAAGGAGGACGATTACCGTCGTCGCCCCGACCTCATCATGTGCGGCAGAACGCTCTTCGGCGCTCACCCCATGAAGGGGCAGGAGCTCGAGGAGCATTACTTTGGCGCCATCCGTGAGGTCGTGAGCGACTTCATGAAGGAGGTCGACGACACGTTATGGCGCATGGGCGTGGATGCCAAGACCAAGCACAACGAGGTTGCGCCGTGTCAGCACGAAATCGCGCCCATCTTCTCGCGCGCGAACGTCGCCATCGACAACAATCTTCTGACGATGGAGGTCCTGCGCGAGGCAGCGCCGCATCATGGCCTTGCCTGCCTGCTCAACGAGAAGCCCTTCAAGGGCATCAACGGCTCGGGCAAGCACGATAACTGGTCCATAGCCACGCCTGGCCTCAACATGCTCAACCCCGGCGATGACCCGGCGCACAACTACATCTTCCTGCTCTCGCTCGCTGCCGTCATCCAGGGCGTCGACGATTATCAGGAACTGCTGCGCGCCACGGTTGCATCTGCCGGCAACGATCATCGTCTCGGTGCGAACGAGGCACCGCCTGCCATCGTGTCGATCTTCCTGGGCGACGAGCTCACGAGCATCGTCGACGCGATTGCCGCGGGCGAGGATGCCATCTCGCACAAGATGGGGCGCATGGACCTCGGCAGCGAGGTGCTTCCCTCGCTCGAGCAGGACAACACCGATCGCAACCGCACGTCTCCGTTTGCGTTTACCGGCAACCGTTTCGAGTTTCGCATGCCGGGAAGCGAGCTCAACCTCTCGTCTCCCAACACGGTGCTCAACGCGGCCGTCGCCAAGAGCTTCAAGGAGTATGCCGACCGTCTCGAGGGCGCCGAAGATGTCGAGGCCGAGGCAATCGCCATCTGCCGTGATGTCTTCAACGCGCACAAGCGCATCATCTTCAACGGCAACGGCTATTCCGAGGAGTGGCCCATCGAGGCCGAGCGTCGCGGTCTTGCCAACAACCGCACGACGCCGGATGCCCTGCAGGCCTACATCAAGCCCGAGAGCATCGAGCTCATGGACAGCTTCGGCATCCTCGACGAGGCCGAGATGCGCGCGCGCTACGGTGTCGACATGGAGCATTACGCCAAGGTGAAGAACATCGAGGCGATGTGCATGCTCGACATCGCGAATCGCATCATCACGCCGGCCGTCATCAAGTACAGCAAGGTCGTTGCCGACGAGATCATCGCGAAGAAGGCCGTCAATCCCGACCTTTCGGCCGAGACCGAGGAAAAGCTGCTCGAGCGCCTTGCAGACTGCCTGCACGAGATGGGCCTCAAGACGCATGCGCTGCACATGTTGCACGAGGAAGCCTACGACAAGGAGACCTGGCCCGAGCGTGCGGCCGCCTACGTCGAGCTCGTCGTGCCCGCCATGGAGAGCCTGCGCGCAGTCGCCGACCGCCTCGAGGAGCTCACCGACCGCGCCTATTGGCCGCTGCCCACGTACAACGACATGCTCTTTTACGTCTAGAGACGCCCTGCTCGCTTGTTTGCGATACAATTTCCAGAAACCCTTTTTCAGGAACTTGTATCGCGAGAGCAGGAGGCGGCATGGCTCGATTGTTTGGTACGGATGGCGTACGCGGCGTCGCAGGTGAGGAACTCGACCGCGACCTGGCGGTTGCCCTAGGGCGTGCGGCGGTCCGCAAGATTGGCAAGCGCATCTTCATCGGACGCGATAGTCGCGAGTCGGGCCCCATGCTCGAGCAAGCGCTCGTTGACGGCATTTGCGCGGAAGGCGGACAACCCGCTGTCGTCGGCATCGTCCCGACGCCCGCCGTCGCGCTCATCACGCGCGAGATGGGTGCCGACTGCGGTATCGTCATCTCGGCAAGCCACAATCCGCCCGAATACAACGGCATCAAGTTCTTCGACGGGCAGGGCTACAAGCTGCCCGATGCGCTCGAGGACGAGATGCAAGAGCTCGTCGAGGAGCTGCGCGGCGAGCAGGTCGAGACCGGACAATCGCGCCCCGTGCCCAATGCCGCCCTCTACTACGCCAACCACGCGGCTGCGGTGCTGCAGGAGCGCGGCGTCGACCTTTCCGGTATGAAGATTGCCGTTGATTGCGCGCACGGCGCATCGTGCGAGACGACGCCGGCCACCCTGCGCGCGCTTGGTGCCGAGGTCTTTGTCATCAACGCCGACCCCGATGGCAGCGAGATCAACGTGGGCTGCGGCTCGACGCACCTCGAGCCGGTGAAGTTCCTGATGGAAAGCCGCGGTGCCGATATCGCGATTGCCCATGACGGCGATGCCGACCGCATGCTCGCACTCGCATCTGACGGTACGGTCATCGACGGTGATTTCCTGCTTGCCATCTGCGCGAAGGATCTCAAGGAGCGCGGTTTGCTCGACAACAACCTCGTCGTGTCGACGGTCATGGCCAACCTGGGCTTCCAGCTTGCCATGAAACGGGAGGGTATCGACGTCATCACCACCAAGGTGGGTGACCGCTACGTGCTCGAGGCCATGCGCGAGCATGGTGCCGTGCTCGGCGGCGAGCAGTCCGGCCACATCATCTTCGGCAAGCGCAACACGACGGGCGACGGCCTCGTGTCCGCGCTCGAGCTGCTCGGCGTCATCGCCGCAAGTGGCAAGACGGCCAAGGAACTCATGGAGGTTATGGAGAAGTTTCCGCAGGCGCTCGTCAACGTGCGCGTTACCGACCGTGCCCTCTATGAGGGAAACGAGGCCATCGCCGCCGCCGAGGCAGCTGCCGAGGAGGAGCTTGGCGAGGAGGGCCGTCTGCTCGTGAGGGCGTCGGGCACCGAACCGCTCATACGCGTCATGGTCGAGGCGCATACGCAGGAGCAGGCCGATGCGATTGCCAATCGCGTGGCCGATGTCGTGATCGAACAGATTGGCGCGTAGCTTCCAAGGAGCTTTGCGTATAATCGCATATGCTTGTTTTATACGAATATTTGGGGAATTGAACAATGGCACAAGAAGTTAAGGAAGTTCAAGAAGCATCGACCCGTGCGACGTGGTCGGGCAAGTGGGCGTTCATTTTGGCTGCGGCGGCATCGGCCGTCGGCCTCGGAAATCTCTGGCGCTTTCCGTATCTCGCCGCGAAGTATGGCGGCGGCATGTTCCTGCTCACCTACCTGGTGCTCGTCTTGACCTTCGGCGTCTCCCTGTTGCTGCTCGAGACCGCGCTTGGTCGCAAGACACGCCAATCCGTCATCGGCGCCTTCAGGCATTTTGGTGCCAAGTTCACCTTCATTGGCGTGCTCGCGGCGGCCGTGCCGTTCATCATCACGCCGTATTACTGCATCATCGGCGGCTGGGTCACCAAGTACATGGTGAGCTACGTTACGGCGGGTCCGGCGGCACTGGCCGATGGTGGTGACTTCTTCGGTGGCTTCATCAGCAGCAACACCGAGAGCTTCCTGTTCATGCTCGTCTTCATGGCGATCGTCTTCATCATCGTCGCGCTTGGCGTGCAAAAGGGCATCGAGAAGGCCAATCTCATCATGATGCCCGCGCTCATCATTATGGCCATCGCGATTGCCGGCTTCGTGCTCACGATGCCCGGCGCGCTCGAGGGCGCCGCATATTACCTCGTGCCCGACTTCAGCAAGTTCTCGCCCGAGCTTGTCATCAACGCGTTGGGGCAGATGTTCTACTCGCTTTCGCTGGCCATGGGCATCATGGTCACGTATGGCAGCTACATGCGCAAGCAGGACAGTCTGACGTCATCGGTCACGCGCATCGCGGGCTTTGACTTCGGCGTCTCGTTCTTCGCCGGTCTCATGATCGTGCCGGCTGCCTTCGTCGCGATGGGCTCTGCCGAGGCCGTTGCCGCAAAGTCCGGCCCGTCACTCATGTTCATCACCCTGCCCGAGGTGTTCAACACGATGGACCTTACCTGGGCGACCGTCATCGGCTTCGTGTTCTTCTTGCTCGTGTTCTTCGCGGCGTTGACGAGTGCCATCAGCCTGACCGAGGCGCTCGTGTCAATCGTGTCCGATGGCACGCACCTGTCGCGCACCAAGTCGCTCATCATCGTGATGATCTTCATCGTGGCGGTTGGCTTCGTCGTCAATGCGGGCTATAACTCGCTGTCGTTTATCCAGCCCATCGGCGAGGGATCGACGCTGCTCGACTTCTTCGACTTCATCTCGAACTCGGTGCTCATGCCCATCGTCGCGATTCTGACCTGCGTTTTCGTTGGTTGGATTATCAAGCCCAAGGCGCTTATCGAGGAGATCGAGATTTCAAGCGAGTTCAAGGCCGAGAAGGCCTGGGTCGTTATGATCAAGTACATCGCCCCGATTCTCGTCGCGGTGATTCTCATCACGAACATTCTTCCCTTCATAACGGGGTAACGACAATCGATGCGGTCGATGGTCGGGCATATTCCCGGCCATCGCAGTAGAAGGAGGCGCGTCATGGCAAAGGGCAAGAAGAAGGACAAGGACAAGAAGAAGGGCAAGGCGAAAGACAAGGCCGCGAAGCTCGAGCTCAAGGTCGATGTCAAGCCGTCGAAGTCCAAGCCTGAGAAGAAGCACGACAAGAAGCATGACGCAACGCCGCAGGTGCAGTCTGCGAGCAAGACCGTGTCCACGGCCAAGCCGGCGGCAACGCAGCCCAAGATGTCTTCGGCCTATGTGCCCAAGCACTCGATGGGGTCACACAGCAAGACCACGTCCAAGCCGCAGACCATTTACGACATGCAGCCGATGAACTTCAAGATGCCGAGTGAGGAGTCGCTTTTCAGCCTCGCCAACCTCTTCAAGATCTTCGCTGACCCAACGCGTCTCAAGATCCTGTACTCCCTCGTGGAGGGTCCCAAGTGCGTCGCCGACATCGCGCATGCGGCGGGGGTCACGCAGGGTGCCACCTCGCACCAGCTGCGCAGCATGAAGCAGGAACGCCTCGTGGACTTCGTACGCGACGGCAAGCAGGTCATTTACTCGCTGGCCGATGACCGCGTGCAGACGTTGCTCTCGCAGGGGTATTCGTACATCAATGGCTAGCTCCCATTGCACGTGGTAGTGACTCAGCAGTAATCGAATTCCGACTGGTCTATCGGCGCATCAGGCCCATGTTCCTGGGCGTGGTGCGCTGCCTGTTTGATGGCCTCGGTATGTCCGGCAAGTGCCGCAAAGGGCGAAAACTGGGCTGCCCTTTGCTCCATTGACATGTGGGGATATTTGCTCGATACATGATGCGGCAAGTCGATGATGTCGGCGTATATGTGCTCTGCATCGCTCATGCCTGATGGCCTCCAATCTGCTTGTTGCGTTGCGTTTGCGTAGCGCCCTCCTGCAAGTTCATGCCCTTGAGCACAGCGTTCTTCCCGAAGCGTTTTCTGGCCGCCAGTATCGCCTCCTGGCGGCGATGCTCCTGGGTGAGCTCTTGCTCTTTGACGGCATTGGCGTGCTCGTCCTCGTCGTAATCGACAAAGAGCTCGAGCTGCTCTTCTTGTGGGACATCCTTCGTGCTCTCTTGCTCGCGCTTGACGTCGCATGCCGTGATGTTAAGGCGACGGGCGAGCAGGTGTGGGTTGACGGTCGAGTCGAAGAGCTCGAGGGCGGCGTCGATGATGAGACGTGACGACGAGGTGTACTGCGGCAAGTTGATGGATCCGTGCGCGTGTTTGGGAACATTGCGGCCAAAATGGTCGGTCGTGACGGGGCCATCGTATTTCATCGCACGGATGGGATCGCTGAGGTTTTCCTTGTCGTAGCCGACGGTGATGACGATTTGAGCGGTGACGAGGCCCTTCTCGACAAGGTCGAGGCTGAGCTGCTCGGCCATCTCGCGCATGACGAGGCGCGTCTTCTCGAAGGGGTAAGGGCATTGCAACACTTGCCCCGAGCCGAGGCTGTTGGACTCGGGACGATATGCCCGCACATCTGCGAGCGTGCAGGGCTCCCAGCCCCAGGCGTGGTCGATGAGCAGCTCGGCGTTCACGCCGAAGAGGTCGTAGAGTGTGTCCTCGTTCCTGCTTGCCTGCGGACCGGCAACCGATGCCCGGGCGATATCCCCCATCGTGCCGAGCCCCACCTGGTCGAGCTTGCGAGCTGTCGCGAGGCCCACACGCCAGAAGTCCGTGAGAGGGCGATGGTTCCAGAGCAGGCGGCGATAGCTCATCTCGTCGAGCTCGGCGATGCGGGCCCCATCCGGACCGGCGGGTATGTGCTTGGCAACGATATCCATCGCGACTTTGGCAAGGTAGAGGTTTGTGCCGAGACCGACCGTGGCCGTAATGCCCGTCTCGGCCAGAACGTCCGCGATGAGCATGGCGGCGAACTCGTGTGCCGTCATGCCGGCCGTACGCAGGTAGCCCGTCACGTCGATGAAGACCTCGTCGATGGAGTAGACGTGGATGTCCTCGGGAGCGACATGACGCAGGTATATCTCGTAAATCTCCGTACTGCGTTGCAGGTAGAGGGCCATGCGTGGCGGGGCGATGACATAGTCGAGGGCGAGCTCGGGGTGTTGGGATAGCTCGATGGCATTGCTTGAGGAGCCTACGAGCTTGCGGCCCGGCGCCTGCGCCCTGCGCTGGGCGTTGATCTTCTTGACGGCCTGGATGACCTCGAAGAGGCGTGCCCTGCCCGAGATACCGTGCGCCTTGAGAGAAGGCGAGACGGCAAGGCATATGGTCTTCTCGGTGCGACGCTTGTCTGCCACGACGAGGTTGGTCGTGAGCGCATCAAGACCACGCTCGGCGCACTCGACCGATGCGTAGAAGGACTTGAGGTCGATCGCGACGTACGACCGTTGCTTTTTGCCGTTCTCTTCCATGGCACGAAAGTATAGGGGATGACTGAGACACGAACAAGCGTTCGCTTTTCTGCCCTCGGCTCGACGGCCTGTCCGACGCCAGGTTGCTTATAGAAATCCGCGTGGGCAGGCTGTGAAGCGGAGGCGTCGGACAGGCCGCCTCGCCTCGATGGTCGCTCCCCGACGGCTCACTTCGTGATCCTTTCGGCTCGCTCCCTTGGACCTCGGCTTGACGGCCTATCCGACCCTAAGTCGCCTGATAACACGCTCCGTTAAATATGACTGACTCCCTACCGCATTTTTTGAAATTGAACCTCTGGGCTAGTTTATTGTGATATTCTGCCAGAAAATGAACTTCTTAGTCTAAGTAATTGAACTCATGGGAGAAAAAATGAACTCATCGGTGTTTGCAAGCAGACTCAGGGAAGCCATGAAAGCGAGCGGCCTCAAGCAGGTCGACTTGCTACGGCAGGCCGAAATCCAGGGCGTCAAGCTGGGCAAGAGCCAGCTGAGTCAATACGTGAGCGGCAAGACCATACCGCGCAAATCAACGTTGAACTTCCTTGCCCAGGCACTCGATGTCGCAGCGGACTGGCTCAATCCGGGCCAGCAGGCAGGTGAGGAGCCACAGCATCCGCACGTGGATAGATGGCCAATCGAGGAAGAGTCGGCACCCTTGCGTCAGTTCAAGAAGTCCACGAAGCTCGATAACGTTCTCTACGACGTACGTGGCCCGGTGCTCGACGAGGCAAACCGCATGGAACAGGCGGGCATGCACGTGCTCAAGCTCAACATCGGCAATCCGGCGCCTTTCGGCTTTCGTGCGGTCGATGAGGTCGTGCACGACATGTCGCTGCAGCTTGCGGACTGCGAGGGCTATTCGGATTCGAAGGGCCTGTGGTCTGCCCGCAAAGCCATCATGCAGTACTACCAGCTCAAAGGGCTGCCCAACGTGCAGATGGAGGACATCTACACCGGCAATGGCGTCTCCGAGCTCATCAACATCTGCATGTCGGCCCTGCTCGACGATGGCGACGAGATTCTTCTGCCCATGCCCGATTATCCGCTGTGGACGGCCTGTGCCACGCTCGCGGGTGGTCATCCCGTGCATTACGTCTGCGACGAGGAGGCGGAATGGTATCCCGACCTTGATGACATTCGCTCCAAGATCACGCCGCGTACCAAGGCCATTGTCATCATCAATCCCAACAATCCTACGGGCGCGCTGTACCCACGCGAGGTGCTGCAGGAAATCGTGGATATCGCCCGCGAGCACCAGCTCATGATTTTCTCCGACGAGATTTACGATCGTCTCGTCATGGAAGGCGAGGGGGAGCACATCTCCATCGCGTCGCTTGCACCGGATTTGTTCTGTGTCACCTTCTCGGGCCTATCGAAGTCGCACATGATTGCGGGCTACCGCATCGGATGGATGGCGCTTTCCGGCAACAAGCGCATTGCCCGGGACTACATCGAGGGTCTCAACATGCTCACGAACATGCGTCTGTGCTCCAACGTACCGGCGCAGTCCATCGTGCAGACGGCACTCTGGGGGCATCAGAGCGTGCGCAATTACGTGGTCCCCGGTGGCCGCATATACGAGCAGCGCAACTTCGTCTACGATCGCCTGTGCGAGATGCCCGGCGTGAGCGTCGTGAAACCCAAGGCCGCGTTCTACATTTTCCCCAAGCTCGACAAGAAGCGCTTCAACATCACCGATGACGAGCGATTCGCGCTCGACTTGCTCAAGGATAAGAAGGTGCTCATCGTCCAGGGAAGCGGCTTTAACTGTGCTGACACCGACCATTTCCGCATTGTCTACTTGCCCCGCCGTCGCACGCTTGGCGAGGCGATGGATGCAATCGAAGATTTCCTGACCTACTACCGTCAGTAGGCGGCCATGACAAGACTGGAAATCTACTGCGATGGCGGCTGCCGTGGCAATCAGAGCGATAGCAATGTGGGCGGCTGGGGTGTCTATCTCGTCTGGGGAGAGCACGAGAAGGAGCTCTACGGAGGCGAGCACGACACCACCAACAACAAGATGGAGTTGACGGCAGCCATCGAGGGCCTGCGTGCCATCAAGAACAAGGCGGTTCCGACCGACGTGTACCTCGACAGTGCCTATGTGCTCGGCGGCATCACCTCGTGGATTGAGGGATGGAAACGCAAGGAATGGGTCAACTCAAAAAAGCAACCTGTTGCGAACAAGGAGCTGTGGATTGCGCTTGACGAGGAGCGTGACCGCTTTGCCGACATACGCTTCCACAAGGTCAAGGGACATGCGGATAACGCGGGCAACATCAGGGCCGACGAGCTGGCCAACCGCGCGATGGACGAGCTGACGCAGGGCGAGGCCTAGAATTCCGTCCGTGCGGCAAAGACGATCTCGCCCTTCGCATCGACGCCCTTGGTGAAGATCGTGCCATCATCGCGCTTGGTGTAGATGGCGAGTGGATCGCCCGTGCGCGCTTCGTGCCTGAAGTCGATTTGGAAGCTCTTGATGCCGTGTTCCGAGCTCGGGTTGATGGCGTCAAAGGGATAGTCGGCGTAAACGCTGTTGTTGACATGGCCATTGATGTCGGCTGCCGTATAGGGTGGAACGACCACGTACGGCATGGCATCGCCCGTGTCGAAGTCACGAATCTTACGTTGCTTCTTCTCGAAGTTTCGCTCTTCGATCAGGTTCTCCGGTGGCTCGTACACCCCGGCGAGGCTCACGAACTGGCGCGTTTCCGGGCTCATGAGCACCCACTCGGAAGTACCGCGTACGAGCACCTCGTCATCAAGCGAGCTCATGATGTAATCACGCTGGAACGAGAATCGCGAGGGCGAGTGGGGCCACGTGCGAATTTGCACGCTCGTGTAGAGTTCAGGCTGACGAATGACTTCGTAATAGGTGCGAATGACTGCCCAGAACACGCCGCGACGCTCCATGGCATCATGGCCGATATCCATGACGTTTGCCTGCACGGTTGCCGCTTCCTGGAAGAGTGCCAGGACGGCCGAGGGCTTGAGACGCCCGTAGCGATCAAAGTCGGTGACGCGTAAGGGAACGGTCACCTTGAGGTCCACTATCAGTTCGGTGTCAATCATTCGCTGTCCCGTCATTTGGTAGTGCCAGCCATTATACTCGCGGCAGACACTTTGACCTGCGAAACCAGACAAAACCGCCCCGGCGATTTTTGTCTCATTTGGAAGGAGATGGCATGCACGATCACGATCATGGCCACGACGGACAGGGTAGCATGCCCGTGTACCAGTTTCTCGGCAACATTCTCGGCTATCCGCTTGACGAGACCCTGCTCTACAACGTGAGCGATCCGGCGTTTTGGGCTGGTCTGCGGGAGAGCCTCGAAAATGAGCGCACCCACGACGCACTCGATCATGTCGAGGCGGCGGTCGCCAAGCTGGCTGACATTCCCGAGGACCATCGCAAAATGGCGATGGATGCCGAGTACGCCCAGACCTTCCTGCTGCCAGACGCACCCATGCCTCCGCTCGAGAGCACGTACGGGCTCGATGGGGGTGCCATCTACGATGTGGCCCACGAGCTGGGCGTCGAGACAAGCATCCAGCGCTTCTTGCCAGACGACCATATCGCCAACGAGCTCTTCATGCTCGTGCCGCTCGATTACCTCCAGCAGCCAAGTGACGAGCAGCTCAAGATGCTGGCGAGCTTCTTTGAAGAGCACCCTCTTGCCCTTTTGCGGCACATGCTCGACAACGGGCAAGCCGAACAGGATGGATCAGGCTTCTATCGTGCCATCGTGGAGCTTGCGCATGCGTGGCTCCAATGGGACCTGGATGCGTTCGAAGGTAATTAGGCAAAAAGACTAAAAAAGATATACATCAGACATACCGTAGAAGGTCCTGCCGACCCCGTTGAGGGGCCGGCAGTTCTTTTTTCTGGATTTTCTGCCTAAAAAATTATGTCAAATAGAAATATATGAGATATACTATGCACGCCTAATGCACTACTAATAGATATACATATTACATAAACGTAGCCAAAGGCAAGAACAATGATGAAGTCGACGACCATACGCATGGACGACGATCTGAAGAAGGAAGCCAGCGCAAAGCTCGACGCGCTTGGACTGAACTTCAACACCTACGTCGTCATGGCAACGAAGCAACTTGTTGCCCAAAACCGTATTCCGTTTGACCTCGTCGTTCCCGACACGCAGTCGGAGGACGAGGACAAGCGGGAAGAGGCGTGCTAGGGAATTGGTTTCATCGGGAAATACAAGGCGGGAACGGATAGCAGTACAAGGGTGGTTTAAATGTGGATTTCCAGGCTGTTCAATCGTGAAGAAAACGCAATCTATATCCGTCGGCACTGGATCTTTAACAGGAGAAGCTCCGGCGTCGTAGCCTACGGCCGTCGTTACAGCTAGACCAAGACGCTGCAACGTTTGGTTCGGATGTCTCTGGGGCATCTGCTATAGGAAGCTCATCTGTCGTCTGCATGCGGACGATAGGTGAGCTTTCCGCCTTTTTAGGGGCGGTCATCTGTGGGACACGCGACTCTCTCGCCATCCTGATGTCGGGATGCTGTCGAGGGGAGCGGTAATCCCTTGATATCATGACGACATACATGCATGGAGGGATCCCTCCACGTGACGGTGTCTTTCTATGGAAAGGAAGTGTTGCCGTGGGAATTACGAGAAGCGTGAAGAGGCACGGCGCCTGGCTCGGACGGGTCACTCTATCGGCTACCTTGGCTGCCAGCTTGGTTGGGGTTCCGGCGGCTGCATTTGCCGCCCCGGGTGCGAACTCCACCAGCGTCATCGCGCAATCCGTTGCCGAGTCCAATGCATCGGATCCCTTTGCCTGGTCAACCTTGGCTTCTGCCGATAGCCTGCGGGCGACGGCGGACCTGCCGGCAAAGTTTGACTTGCGCGATAAGGGAGCGGTTACTCCCGTCAAGCTCCAGAATCCCTGGGGTTCGTGCTGGGCGTTTGCCGTTGCCGCGGCATCCGAGACGAGCATCCTCTCCGAGGCCAAGGATGAGGGCATAGACGTAGGCACGCCAGATCTTTCGGAGCGTCACCTCACCTGGTTCACCTATCAACCACTGCCCGAGGGTGATGACTCGAATCAGGGCGGCGAGGGCATGATAAGCACCAAGGAGGGCGTGAACGCCCCCTTCACATCGGGCGGTATGATGATCTATGGTACCTCCATGTTCTCCTCTGGTATTGGCCCCATTTCCGAAAAGGACGTGCCTTACCAGGGCAAGGAGGGCAAGGTAGATTCCAGTGGCATCTACTATAGCTCCGACGATGACTGGTCGGTGGATGAGAGCCAGCGCTTCCGCCAGGGCGTCGAGCTGCAGGAGTCTTTCCAGCTCCCCTCCCCAGGGGATTGCTACGAATCGGATGGCTCCTTCATCGAGGGCGGTCAGGAGACCCTGGCTGCGGCGAATACCGCAATCAAGGAGCAGCTGCAAGCCGGTCATGGCGTTGCCATCGCCTTCATGGCCGATCAGTCCCGCCCTGGCCAGATCACCAACACGGGATACATGAACCCGCAGACCTGGGCACACTATACTTACGACAAGGTCCCCATCACCCATGCCGTGACCATCGTGGGCTGGGATGACAGTTATTCGAAGGAGAACTTCGGCAATCCCAATCCCGCGACGGGCGAGGTCGATCCCAGCCACCAGCCTCCGGGAGACGGCGCCTGGATCGTCAAGAACAGTTGGGGCTCCAAGGATGGCGGGTTCCCCAATGAGGTTCCCGGTGGCTGGGGAATAGACGGGAGCGGTTACTTCTATCTCTCGTATTACGACAAGACCATCTCCAAGCCCGAGACGTTCGACTTTGACGTTGAGTCCATCGTCGACGAACGCGAGACCTACTCGATTTACCAGTACGACTACATGCCGTCGCAGAGCACGGCGGCACAATCCGATACCCGTCAGATACAAGAGGCCAATGTCTTTGCCTCGGCCGGTGGCCAGACGGTGCGCAAGCTGACCTGCGAGACGACGCGGCCGAATACCGAGGTGACCTTCGAGGTCTACCACCTGGACAAGGATGCGACGACTCCCGTCCAGGGCGAGAAGCTCGCGACCGTCAAGGCAACGTACGATTTTGGCGGATTCCATACCATCGACTTGGGTGACCAGGCGTTCTCCCTGTCCGAAGGCGAGCTCTTTTCCGTGGTGCTGACCCAGAAGTGCCTGGATGACGGCAACTACTACGTGAGCTTCGACACCGGTTTTGACAAGAACACATGGGAGAAAATCTACGACCAGAACTATGAGAAATATCACGATACCATCTTTGCCAAGATGGTCGAAACCCTGAGCAACGAGCTCTGGGAACGCAAGTTTGACGAGGCCAAGGAGGCGGGCAAGAGCGACGAGGATGCAAAGGCCGCGGCAAACGCCTATGTCGAGAACTCCGAGAATGCGATTCGGGAACTTGCAGAAGAGCAGACCGTCGAGCAGGTCAGGGATATGTCGCCTGCCTTCTACTCGAAGAGCGTGGTAAACGAGGGCGAGAGCTTCCTCTTTGCCGCTCCCGACGAAGACCCTGGCGCTGACCTTGCATGGAGGGACTTCTCCAAGGACGCACGGGACATCGATGCGCTTGCTGGCACCCAGATAGACAACTTCCCCATCAAGGCCTATGCCTACGAGGATCCCGCGGCCGACGAGGACCTCAAGAAGCTCGAGAGCAACGCAAAGTGGGCCAAGGACCTGATGGACAGTGCCGTTGCCAGCGAGGACGGCTCCGACGTGCATCCGTCCAAGTACTGGGTGCCGACTGACGTTTTCACCGAGCTGGAGACGAGGACGAAGCAGGCCGAGGACCTGATCGCCTCCGACAAGCCCACGCAGCTCAACATCGACAAGGCACTCTTCAACCTCGAGAAGGCGATGACGGACTTCAGGAACGCCCGCAAGGCCGGTACCGAGGGCACCTACGATCCCGAGCAGACGGCCATGTACCGCCTGTACAATCCGAATTCCGGCGAGCATTTCTACACGGCGAGCACGACCGAACGCGATGCCACTGTCGCGGCCGGTTGGAATGACGAGGGCATTGGCTGGATTGCGCCAGACGAGTCAACGACACCCGTGTATCGCCTGTACTCGGGCACCGACCACCACTACACGACTTCGACCGTCGAGCGCGACTACCTGGTTTCGGTGGGTTGGGATGACGAGGGCGTCGGTTGGTATTCCGACGATGCCCAGGGGGTGCCTCTGCACCGCGAGTTCAATCCCAATGTCGATCCGAGTGCACCTTTCAACAACTCCGGATCGCACAACTACACCACGAGCGAAGCCGAACGCGACTATCTCGTGAGCATAGGCTGGAGATACGAGGGCGTTGGCTGGTACGGCATGAAGTAGGGGGATACCTTTTCCCAGAATCGACGGCGCAGACCCAGAATCGGGCCTGCGCCGTTTTTTGTCACTTCGAGCGGAGCTACGGCGTCGGCGGGTTCAGGCGATCATTGCACCTTCCGCCAACACTTCCTGCATAGCCTCGGA
>OLOX01000051.1_pt1 | contig 105643 bp, 106 predicted proteins | sample 1672091 | NCBI WGS metagenome assembly OLOX01 (sample SAMEA3136644, study PRJEB25190) | human gut metagenome | reverse complement strand
TACGGCGTTCGTCTTAAAGCTCATGCTCCGTCAATACATATGATTAAGTGCAACACATATACCGAGGTTGCTCCGATTGTCGGAAGTGAGTCGCAAAGTCAAGAACTCGTTATGTATCTACTCAAAGAATTTGAAAACAATCCGTCTGAAATATGGAATACAAACATTTTCGGCAAATCACTTCATTCACTCGTTAATGAGGGACTTAATAACAAACTTTACAGAATGCCGGAAGACGCAAGAAACAAATTCAGAGAAACGATTGAAAGAGTTATTAACGAGGGCTGCTCGGGCTTAATTTGCATTATTTTATAAACAAAAAGGCGAATGACACAAACCAATGTGCCATCCGCCTGAATTATTTAATACATATTTGATAAATGATTATTGCAATCACCGCAGCATGCAAAATAATTAAAAAGGGCATACCGACCATAAAATTTTTGTGCTTTGTTTTGTGGCGAACAGCTTTCATTGCCGCATAACTGCCTGCAGCGCCGCCGTAAATTCCGATAACCCAAAGCAATTTTTCGCTTATTCTTCTTTTGCCCTTTATTGCAAGGCGCTTATCTGCAATATTTATCAGTGCGCCGACTGCATTTATGATACAATAATAAATTGCAATTATTATCAGCTTTTCCATCAGCAGTGAAATTCTTTTAAATCTTTCAAATCAAAATCGCCGATTGCAAGCTTTTCGCCTTTTCTGAATAAATTTCCGTTTTGGTCGTCAATTCCGAATACTGCGGAGCATTTCGGGCAAACAAGAAAATAAACATTCTTCGAATAAATAAGCGGGAATTTCGGTATAAATCTTGTGTCAAGATTTGAAAATACCGAAAAATTTGTTTTTTGATTGCATTTTGGGCAGGTTATTTCGACACTTTCTCCAATTGAATCTATTTTATTTGAATTGCCAATTTTATATTCCATAAAAATACCTCTGTGTTTTGGTTGTATATATGATACAACATATTTTAAAAGTGTTCAAGTATGAAAAAAGTTTTTTTATTGATATTGTCATTAGTTCTTGTTTTGTCCGGTTGTTCGTATTCACGCACCGGCAACGATTCTGCGCATACAAAAACTCAAAGAGGCGATTATGTAAAGTCCGTTTGGGTTGCTTACTATGAGTTGCAGGAATTCATTAAAGATGACGAGTCGGACTTTGAAAATGAGATTGAAAAGCGCTTTTCACAGCTTAAGGATATGGGATTTAATACCATAACAGTTCAGGTGCGCCCGTGTGCCGATGCGTTTTATAAATCGGCCTATTTTCCGTCAAGCAAATACTGCTTTGGTAAGCAGGGTGTCGATATGCCTTATGACCCGCTGAAAATAATGTGTGCCGTTGCCGAGAAACAAGACTTGTCACTCGAGGCTTGGATAAATCCGTATCGCGTAAGTCAGGATAATGACATAAACAAATTGTGCGACACAAACTTTGCAAAAAAGTGGTATAAAAACAAGTCGAAAAAAAGGAATATTTATGTTTCAAAAAAGGCGGCTTACTTTAACCCTGCAAGCAGTGATGTTAACAAACTGATTGTAAACGGTGTTAAAGAAATTGTTGAGAATTATTCCGTTTCGGCAATTCATTTTGATGATTATTTTTATCCCGATACAGATAAGAGTATAGACAACGCAGAATATCAAAAATATCTCAAAAAAGGCGGCAAATCAAGTCTTTCCGATTGGCGGCGTGAAAATGTCAGCAACATGATAAAGTCTGTTTATTCTGCCGTTAAAAGTGTAAATAAAAAAGTAAAATTCGGCATAAGTCCGGCATCAAATATTGATAATGATTATTCAAGCCTTTATGCCGATGTTGAAAAGTGGTCGCAAGACAGCGGATATATCGACTACATATGCCCCCAAATTTATTTTGGCTTTAAAAATGTTAAGCAGCCTTTTATGCAAACAACAAAAAAGTGGATGAATACCGCAAAATGTGATTTGTATATTGGGTTGCCGCTTTATAAATGCTCAAAATCCGATGAATATGCCGCCAAAAATGACGAATCCATTATTAATGAGTTCAAAAACAACAACGATATTATTGCAAGACAAATAAGGTATATTAAAAATTTTGACGAAATCGACGGATTTTACTTATTTTCGTATAGCTGTTTATTTGATGAGAATTGCAAAAATGAGGTAGAAAACCTCCTGAAAGAAATGAGAGAGTAGGTTGGGAAGTTAACCCATCTACTCTCTTATTTTTCCTATACATTCATCAATTGCTTCGTCATAGCCGGTTACAATCACAGGTTTGATTTCACCGATTAAATTTTTGTCGCTTTTGATTTTTACGGGCACATAATTTTTCGTGTATCCTTGATATTCATCATTACCGACCTTGTTTTCAATTAAAACATCAAGAGTTTGATTAATCTGAGATTCAAAATAATCAATTCTTACTTTTTGCGTTTCTTCAATCATTATTTTAGCACGGCGTTCCTTTTCCGCTTTCGTAACATTGTCACCGCGCTTTGATGCCGCTGTGCCTTGCCGCTCGGAGTAGGGGAAGGTGTGTACCTTTTCAAATCCGACAGACTTGACAAACTCAAGCGAATCGTAAAAATCGTCCTCTGTTTCGTCATTAAATCCTACCATAACATCCGTTGTGATTGTTGCATCATCAAATCTTTTGCGAAGTTTTTCGCACAGTTCACGATATTCTGCGCTGTCATAGTGTCTGTTCATCGACTTTAATGTTTTATCACAGCCGCTTTGGAGGGAAATATGAAATTGGGGGCAAAATTTGTCATATTTTGCAAGACCGTCGATGATCTCATCTGTTATATGGTCAGGCTCGAGGGAACCAAGTCTCACACGTATTATTTTGTTGTTTTCACAGCAAACCCCGACGGCATCAACGATATTAAAATCACTGCCCTTACCGTACGATGAAAGATTGATTCCAACCAAAACAATTTCTTTAACACCGTTATCGGCAAGTGAGTTAACTTCATTTTTTAAATCATCAAGTGACTTTGAGCGAACTCTGCCACGCGACATCGGAATAATGCAGTATGAACAAAATCTGTCACAACCGTCCTCAATTTTAACAAACGCTCTGATTCTTTTATTAAAGCTGTCAATCGAGCATGTCGAGAATGCATCGTCGCGCTCATGCTTTTTTATGTCAACAATTCTGTTATGGGTTGCCGTGTACTGATTGATAAGCGTTAAGATGTCATTATTGCTCTTGTTGCTGAGTACAATGTCCGCTTCGTCAAGCTGTTCTGCACTTTCTGGAAAAGCCTGTGGCATACAACCGGTAAGTATTACGGTTGAGTTCGGGTGCTTTCTTTTGAATTTTCTGACATTTTGGCGTGTCTTTTGATCAGCCGTCGCCGTAACCGTGCAAGAATTAACAATGTAATAATCTGCTTCATCATTTGATGAAACAATCTCAAATCCTGCGTTTTTCAGCAGCTCTGCCATATATTCGCTTTCATATTGGTTGACCTTGCAACCGAGTGTATAAAATGCGGCTTTCATTATGTAAATTCCTCTTTGTATAGATATTATTTTGTATTATAACAAATCGTAATCATTATTACAACTTTTTTTGAATAATATTTAGTGGTGATATTTATGAAAAAATTAGCAGTGTTTGTATTAGCCGTAATATTTGCGTTGTCAATCCCGGTTTGCGCTTATGCCTCAAAAAATGATGAAAATGTTAAAGCAGAAAGTGTTGTCTTAATGTGTCTTGACACCGGTGATGTGCTTTATGAAAAAAACAAAGACAAGAAAGCTTACCCCGCGTCAGTGACAAAAGTAATGTCAATATTGCTGACAGTCGAGGCGCTTGACAGCGGAAAAATAAAAATTAATGACAAAGTGACGGCATCAAAAAATGCAATGAAAATGGGCGGCTCTCAAATTTGGCTCGAGGTTGGCGAGAAAATGACCGTAGAGGAATTGTTGAAAGCGGTTGTCATAGCAAGTGCAAATGATGCCTGCACGGCTCTCGGTGAGTATATTGCAGGTTCAAGTTCGGGATTTGTCGATATGATGAATGAGCGCGCAAGTCAATTGGGCTTAAAGAATACAAATTTTGAAAATTGCACAGGCCTTGACGATTCGGTTAAGAATCATTATTCCTCGGCATATGACCTTGCGGTAATCTCACGAGAGGTTATGAAACATAAAATAATAACGAAATATTCGACGGTGTGGCTCGACTCCCTCAGAGGAGGAAAGACAGAACTTAATAATACAAACAAATTGGTTAATACTTATAACGGTATAACAGGTCTTAAAACAGGAACAACATCGAAAGCCGGATTTTGTGTCAGTGCGACAGCCAAGCGTGACGGAATGTCACTCGTTGCCGTAGTTCTCGGTGCCAAAACAAGTGATGACAGATTTGACACAGCCTCATATCTTCTTGACAAGGGCTTTGCCGAATATAAACTTGTTGAGCCAAAAACAGACAGTAAAAAAATATCCTCTGTCAATATAAAACTCGGCACAAAAAAATCAATAACGCCCGTTTTACAAACCGATGTAAATGCGTTGTTAGTAAAAAGAGGAGCAAAAAATATTGAATACAAGTATAGCATTGATGAAGAAGCCGCAGCACCAATCAAAAAAGGCGACATTCTCGGAAACATTGCCGTGACATGTGACGGCAAGGAAATTTCAAGGATAAATCTCGTTTCTCCCGACAGTGTTGAAAAAATAACTTTCGATTTCATATTTAAGAACATTCTGTTAAATATTTAATTATTATATAAATAGTTATTGATTTTTTTTGCCGATTGATGTAGAATAACAGACAAATTTATATTATTGTGAATAAAAGAGGTTTAAAAATGGCTTTGAATTTTGAATCAAAGTATTCAGAAAATATTGTCACAAAGGCAGATATTGACGCTATGGCACCAAAAGCTGTTGAGGCAATGAATACTTTAATGAATAAGACGGGAGAGGGCAACGACTTTTTGGGTTGGGTTGACCTTCCGACAAATTACGATAAGGAAGAATTTGCAAGAATCAAGGAATCGGCAGAATATATCAAAAACAACTGCGATGTTTTGATTGTCATCGGTATCGGCGGTTCATATTTGGGCGCAAGAGCCGTTATCGAGGCTTTAAAATCATCAAACTACAACCTTTTGAAAAAGGATACTCCGCAAATCTATTTTATCGGTAATTCTATCAGTCCCGCATCGCTCAACGAAATTGTTTCGCTTTGCGAGGGCAAGGATATTTGCGTTAATGTAATTTCAAAGAGCGGCACTACTACAGAGCCTGCAATCGCTTTCAGAGTGTTCAGAGAGCTTGTTAACAAAAAGTATTCCAAAGAAGAAGCTGCTAAAAGAATTTTCTGCACAACAGATAAGGCAAAGGGAACTCTTAAGAGTCTTGCAGACGAAGAGGGATATGCAACATTTGTCGTACCGGATGATGTCGGCGGCAGATATTCCGTTCTCACAGCAGTTGGCCTTTTGCCGATTGCCGTTGCCGGAATTGATATTGATAAACTTATGCTCGGTGCAAGAAATGCACAAAACGAGCTTTGCAGTGAAAATCTTGAAGAAAACCCTTGCCTTAAATATGCGGCAGTAAGAAACTGTTTCTACAACAAGGGCAAAAAGTGCGAATGCTTTGTTTCGTATGAGCCGAGCATGGCTATGTTCAACGAATGGCTCAAACAGCTCTTCGGCGAGAGCGAAGGCAAAAACGGTAAGGGACTTTTCCCGGTATCCTGTGTATTTTCAACCGATCTTCATTCACTTGGTCAATATATTCAGGAATCGGGCGGCTCATTGATGTTTGAAACCGTTGTTAAATTTAATACAACAGATAACGATTTTGTTATTGACGAGCAGGAAGGCAATATCGACGGCCTTAACTTCCTCGCAGGCAAAAAGATGAGCTATGTAAACGATAAGGCAAGACAGGGCACACTTCTTGCTCACACAGCCGGCGGAGTTGGCAATCTTATTGTTGAATCCGATAAACTTTGTGAAGAAGAACTTGGTTATCTCATTTATTTCTTTGAAAAGGCTTGTGCTGTTTCAGGCTATATTCTCGGTGTAAATCCGTTCAATCAGCCGGGTGTTGAAAGCTACAAAAAGAATATGTTTGCACTTCTCGGTAAGCCCGGTTATGAAAGTGAAAAAGAAAACCTTGAAAAACAATTGGGTTTATGATACTATATAGTTGAAAAAGATATTTTACCTATTCAGGAGGAATAAACATGATTAAACTTATTATCGGTAACAAAGGCGCCGGAAAGACCAAAAGACTTATCGACCTTGTTAATTCTTGTGTCGAAAATTCAGACGGCAACATTGTTTGTATCGAAAAAGAGCCGAAGCTTACATATGATGTTTCATCAAAAGCTCGTCTTTTAGAGACAGAAACATATGCCATCAACGGTCACAAGGCTTTCTACGGATTCCTTGCAGGAATTTGCGCAGGCAACTATGATGTTACAGACATTCTTGTTGACGCAACATTCAAAATCGTCGGCCGTGATTATGAAAAGCTTGTTCAGTTCTTCGATATGCTTTCTGCTTTGAGCGAAGCAAGCGATGTTGATTTTTACTTCACACTCAGCTGCGATAAGGAAGATTTACCGGTTGAAATCTTTGATTACTGTGAAGAGGCTTAATTAAAATATCATTTTTTGCACACCGGCGTTGTCGGTGTGCTTATTTTTTTAAATTTTTCTATTGACAAAACTCGTTCTTGTATATATAATACTAAAAGTGCAACTTGAGGTGAATTATATGCAAATAGACTTTACAAATTTGTTTAATTCTTGTGACGATGTCATCAATGTTGATACTCATTTAGATTTTGATGATTTCGAATACAGCACCTATAAACCACTCAAACACGGTGCAGATGTCAAGGGCAAAGCATACTGTAAAGCCGATGTTGCTTATTTGGACCTTAATGTTAAGTTCGATTTCTTCGGAATCTGTGACAGATGCGCCGAAGAATTTGAAAAAAACTTTTCCTTTGATATTCACAAAACAGTTGTCCCGAGAATGGAAAACGAAAATGATGATTATGATAATTATATCGTTCTCGAAAATGCTGTTCTTGATTTGGACGATTTGATATATCAGGAAATACAATTATTTTTACCGCAAAAGATGTTATGTAAAGACGATTGCAAAGGTCTTTGTCCCAAATGCGGCAAAAACTTAAATTTCGGAAAATGCGATTGCAAAAAGGATGTCGATCCTCGTATGGCGGCGCTTTTGCAGTTGCTTGATGAAGAATAATTAAACTAACTTGTTTTCATAATAAGGAGGAAATTAAAATGGCAGTACCAGCAAGAAGAACTTCAAAAGCGAGAAAGAATAAGAGACGCTCAAGTGTTTGGAAGCTCAACGCTCCTACACTCGTTAAATGTCCTAACTGTTCTGAATACACTGTACCTCACAAGGTATGCCCAAGCTGCGGTTATTATAACGGCAAGCAAGTAATCAGCAAGGACTGATTTGTTTAACAAATAAACCGGCAAGGCGGCTCTAATCAGCCGCCTTTCTTGTTATGATTTATGATTGGAGGTTTTGCAATGTCTAAGCCTGTAGTTGCAATTGTCGGCAGACCGAATGTCGGCAAATCAACACTGTTTAACAAATTAATAGGTACAAGACTCTCAATTGTTGACGATACACCCGGTGTTACACGCGACAGAATTTACGGCGATTGCGAATGGCTCAACCATCATTTTTTGCTTGTTGATACAGGCGGTATTGAGCCTAACACCGATGATATTATTTTGTCTCAGATGAGAAGTCAGGCACAAATTGCCATTGACACGGCGGATGTTATTATACTTGTAGTTGATTTGAGATGCGGCATTGTTGCCTCCGACCAGGATGTAGCCTCAATGCTGTTAAAAAGCGGCAAACCCGTTGTTTTGTGCGTTAATAAGTGCGACAGCATCGGTGCGCCGGATCCCGAATTTTATGAATTTTACAATTTAGGTATTGGTGACCCTATTGCAGTTTCGTCTACACACGGTCACGGTACAGGTGATTTGCTCGACGAAGTAGTAAAATTTTTCCCTGAAAATGCAGATGACGAGGAAGAGGATGACGAAGTAATAAGCGTTGCTATCATCGGTAAGCCTAATGTCGGCAAATCCTCGCTTGTAAATAAAATCAGCGGCACAAACCGTGCCATTGTTTCCGATATTGCAGGCACAACAAGGGACACCACGGATACATTCATCGAAAACAGTTATGGCAAGTTCAATTTTATCGACACAGCCGGCTTGCGCAGAAAAAGTCGAGTAAACGACGATATTGAAAAATACAGCATAATTCGTGCGAGAATGGCTGTTGAGCGCGCAAATGTTTGTGTTATTATGATTGATGCAACCGAGGGCTTTACAGAGCAGGATTCCAAAGTTGCAGGTATTGCAATTGAGCAGGGCAAGGCTTGTATTATCGCCGTAAATAAATGGGACGCTGTCGAAAAGGACGGCAACACCATGAAAGAGTTTAGGGATAAACTCGCTGTTGACTTTTCGTTTATGACATATGCGCCGATAATGTTTATTTCGGCTAAAACCGGTCAGCGTATTGATAAACTTTATGAAATGATTGTCTATGTCCACTCTCAAAACTCTATGCGTATTTCAACAGGCAAACTCAACGAAGTGCTTTCTGTTGCAACTGCAAGAGTTCAACCGCCGACCGATAAGGGCAAGCGCCTTAAGATTTATTATATGACACAGGCATCTACCCGTCCGCCCACATTCGTTTTCTTTGTTAATAATAAGGAACTTTTTCATTTCTCGTATCAGAGATATTTGGAAAATCAGATAAGAGATATTTTCGGTCTTGACGGAACACCGATTAGATTTATCGTCAGAGAAAGAGGAGAGGGCAGTAAATGACGGTTGCTTTAAAATTGATTTTGATTGCCGTTATTTCGTATTTACTCGGAAGCTTGAATTTCGGTGTTCTTTTATCGCGAAAGTTTGAAAATGAGGATGTCAGGTCCAAAGGAAGCGGCAATGCCGGCACAACAAATATGCTCAGAAATTACGGCAAAGGAATGGCTGTGCTAACTATTGTCGGCGATATGGCAAAGGTAATGGTTGCAATTTTGATTGCAAAACTTATTATTTCCGAGGGTGAACTTTCGACATATTCGATTTTTGCCGATAATACGAATATAATCATCAAATCGTTTGCAGGTTTGTTTGCTGTTTTAGGTCACATATTCCCTTGCTACTTTAATTTTAAGGGCGGCAAAGGCGTTGCTACAAGCGGCGGCATGGTGTTTATGATTGATTGGCGAATTGCTTTGATTTTGCTTACAATGTTTATACTTGTTGTATTAATCACAAAGTATGTCAGCCTCGGCTCGCTTGTAATGGCGTTTTTTTATCCTGTATTTATTTTTGCTTTTTACAAAAGTGCGTTGCTCACAGTGATAGCACTTGTATTTGCAATTATAGTATTTATTGCGCACAGAGAGAATATTAAAAAGCTTATAAATAAAACCGAAAGCAAAATTTCTTCAAAAAAGAAATAGAATTTGATTTTAAAGGCAGGTTAATCCTGCCTTTTTTTAATGTTAAGAGATAGTATAAAGAATTTAATGTTAACAGTTTGTTGTTGATTTTTTTACAATTTAGTGATACGATATTCAGTGCAAACCGATAAGGAGGTTATGTAATATGTTAAATAAGAAAAAACTTATTCCTGTTTCTCTTTTGACCGGCTATTTAGGTTCGGGTAAAACAACCCTTTTAAATCAGGTGTTGTCTAACCAAAAGGGCTACAAGGTTGCTGTTATAGTAAATGATATCGGAGAAGTTAATATTGATGCTTCGCTTATTCAAAAAGGCGGCAATGTTACTCAAAAGGACGAAAATCTTGTCCCGCTTTCAAACGGATGTATTTGCTGTACGCTGAAGGTTGATTTGATGAAACAAATCATCAGTCTTGCACAAAGCAAAAAGTTTGATTATATTTTGATTGAGGCATCGGGTATTTGCGAGCCGGGTCCAATCGCAGGCTCAATTTGTATGCTTGACGGTACCGATGAAACCGTTAATCTTCCTGCTGTTGCTTATCTCGACAACATTACTACGGTTGTCGATGCAAAGCGCATGGCTGACGAATTTGGTTGCGGTGATGCACTCTTGAACGAAAATATGGACGAAGAGGATATTGAAAATCTTCTTGTTCAGCAAATAGAATACTGCACAACAATTGTTTTGAACAAAACCGATCTCGTTACCGACGAGGAAAAGAAAAATGTTATTTCGGTTATCAAAGCGCTTCAGCCTAAAGCAAAAATTATCGAAACGACGTACGGCAATGTTGATGTTGACGATATTCTTTCAACCGGCAGATTTGATTATGAAAAAATCCTTGAAAGTGCAGGCTGGATTCAGGCTATGCAGGGCGAGGGCGAAAATTCCGAGGATCATGATGAGCACGAGGAACATCATCACGAGCATGACGACCATGACCACGAACACGATCATGATGAACACGAAGAGCATGAACATCACGGACACCATCATCACCATCATCACCACGATGAGGGCGAAGCAGAGGAATACGGTATCGGAACATTTGTTTATCAAAATGTAAAGCCGTTTTCAAAGCAAAAGTTTGAGGAATTTGTGTTTGCAAAATGGCCTAAAGAAGTTATCAGAGCAAAAGGCTTGTTCTGGATTGCAGACGATCCCCAAACCGCATATATCTTTGAACAGAGCGGTAAGCAAAAGACAGCTACTGATGACGGCAAATGGATTGCCGCATTCCCTGAATATGAAAGAAAACAAATTCTCCAAATGAACCCCGATATTGCGGAGGCTTGGCACCCGGTTTACGGCGACAGAGTCAACAAACTTGTATTTATCGGCAGAAATATGGATAAGGATGCAATTATCAAAGCACTTGACGATTGTATCTCCGATGAGGCAAAATAATTATAAAATGCTCCGCGTGACCGCTCGGAGCATTTTTTGTTGTTGAAAACATTGCCGTGATTTGTTATTATGTTATTAGTGAAAGAAAAGGTAGGTAAATTATGCCTGATTTTATAAAACAAAACGTTCAATGGTTTCCGGGCCATATGGCAAAAACAAGGAGACTTATTAAAGAGTCGCTTAATCTTGTTGACGGCGTTGTTGAAATTGTTGACGCAAGGATACCTGTAAGCTCGCGTAATCCCGAGCTTGATTCGATTATAAAAAAAAAGCCGCGCATTATTTTGCTCAATAAATGTGATGTAGCCGATTCGCAGGCAACATCAATGTGGCTTAAATATTTCAGAGATAAAGGATTTTATGCCGCCGCAGTCGATTGCAGAACAGGCAAGGGTTTAAACAGTTTTGACAGCCTTGTTAAGCAAGCGCTTAAATCTGTTATCGAAAGAAACGATGCTAAAGGCATGAGCGGAAAGCCGCTTAGATTGATGGTTGTCGGAATACCGAACACAGGCAAATCATCATTTATTAACAGAATGGGCAAAAACGCTAAAGCAAAAGTTGCAGATAAGGCAGGCGTTACAAGACAAAATCAATGGTTTGTTGTCGGAAACGGAATAGAACTTCTCGATACTCCCGGTGTTCTTTGGCCGAAATTCGATGATCCCGAGGTTGGGGACAAACTTGCATTTATCGGCTCAGTTAAAGATGAGGTAACCGATAAAGAAACGCTTGCATGCCGACTACTTGAATCGCTTGCCGCAACAAGACCGCAGGCAATTGAGGACAGATATAAAATCAGCGGTATTTCAGGACTTCAGGGATGGGAAATTCTTGAGATGATAGGCAAAAAACGCGGATTTTTGATAAAGGGCGGAGAAATTGATTATGAAAGAGCCGCCGTTATCGTAGCAGACGAATTCAGAGGAGGAAAATTGGGCAGAATTACCCTTGAATTACCAATTGATGAATAATGAAAATTTTGATTGGCTTGCATATGAAAATGAAGCCTTCGACAAAGGATATACCGCAATTTGCGGAGTTGACGAGGCAGGCAGGGGACCGCTTGCCGGACCTGTTTATGCCGCCGCCGTTGTTTTGCCTCGCGGATGTATTATTGACGGTGTCAACGATTCAAAAAAAATCAGTGAAAAAAAGCGTGAAATGCTTTTTGATGTCATAATAAATGAGGCTCGGGATTTTTGCATAGCGACAGCCTCCGAAAAGGAAATTGACGAGCTTAACATTCTTCAGGCAACATTTCTTGCAATGAAAAGAGCTGTTGACGGATTAAAGAATAAAGCGGACTTTGCAATCATAGACGGCAACAGAATGCCGCCGCTTGATATACCCGGCGAAACGCTTATCCATGGTGACGCACTTTGCGAAAGCATTGCCGCTGCGTCAATTCTCGCAAAGGTTTCGCGTGACAGATATATGCTTGAACTTGCGGAAAAATATCCACAATATCATTTCGAAAAGCATAAAGGCTACGGTACAAAACTGCATTACGAAATGCTTGAAAAATACGGTCCCTGCGAAATACACAGACGGTCGTTTTTGAAAAAGTGGTATGAAAACAGATGAACTCACTCGGAAAATTAGGCGAAAGATATGCCGCCAATTATTTGATTAAGCATAAATATAAACTCGTTGAAAGCAATTTTCAATCACGGTTCGGTGAAATTGACATAATTGTGAAAAACAAAAGTTATCTTGTTTTCGTCGAAGTAAAGCAGCGCGATGTTAACTCGATTGCCACACCTGCAGAGTTTGTTGACAAGGCTAAGCAGAATAAAATTATCGCAACGGCTAAATTATATTTGGCAAATAATCCCACGGATTTACAGCCGCGATTTGATGTTATTGAAATTTATTCCTCAAATAATAAAATAAAATCACTCAAACACCTTGAAAATGCCTTCACTTTAGTATAAAATACTATGTAACAAATTTTAGGAGACAATATTATGCAATACACTTCTACAAGAGATAAATCTATCAGAGTATCAGCCGCAACGGCAATTGCACAGGGCATCAGCGAGGAGGGCGGACTTTTCGTTCCTTGCGAACTCCCGCATTTTTCACTTGATTCAATCGGTAAAATGGTTTCGATGCCATATACAGAGCGTGCAAAAACAGTTCTTAAAGAATTTTTGACAGACTTCACGGAAGAAGAGCTTGATTATTGCGTTGAGGGCGCATATGAAGCATCAAAGTTTTCTTCGGATAAAATCGCTCCGACCGTTCATATTAATAAAAACGAAAATATTCTCGAGCTTTGGCACGGTCCTACTTGTGCATTTAAGGATATGGCACTTCAGCTTTTGCCTTACCTTATGACCGTATCCGCTAAAAAGACTGCCGACGGCAAAACAATCGTTATTCTTGTTGCAACATCAGGCGATACCGGCAAGGCAGCGCTCGAAGGTTTTAAGAATGTTGACAATACAAAAATTCTTGTATTTTATCCTGTTGACGGTGTGTCCCCGATGCAAAAGCTCCAAATGACAACACAAGAGGGCGACAATGTTTCCGTTTGTGCAATCAACGGCAATTTCGATGACGCACAAAGTGCAGTTAAGTCAATTTTTACAAACGACGATATTAAAGCAGAGCTTGCAAAGAAAAATATGATGTTCTCGTCCGCAAACTCGATTAACTGGGGCAGACTTGTTCCGCAAATCGTTTATTATTTCTCAACTTACTGTGATTTGCTCGATCAGGGTCAAATTGCTCTCGGAGATGAAATTAATGTTGTTGTACCGACAGGTAACTTCGGCAACATTCTTGCCGCATATTATGCAAAAAATATGGGATTGCCAATTAAAAAACTTGTTTGCGCATCAAATTCAAACAATGTTTTGACAGATTTCCTCAAATCGGGCAAATATGATAAAAACAGAAAATTTTATACGACTACATCTCCTTCAATGGATATTTTGATTTCTTCAAATCTTGAAAGGCTTTTGTATCATATGAGCGGTGAGGATGACAGTCTTGTTAGCAATCTTATGGCAAGTCTTAATTCAAAGGGTGAGTATGTTGTATCCAATACGCTTATCGGCAATATTCAATCACTTTTTGATGCAGGATGCTGTGACGAAAAATCAGTTGACAATACAATCAAGGAAATGTTTGATAAATATCATTATCTTTGTGATACACACACAGCTGTCGCAGTTAAGGTTTATGAAAATTATGTAAAGGAAACCGGCGACGATGTTCCGACAGTTATTGATTCAACCGCGTCACCGTATAAATTTTCAAAGAGCGTTTTGAGTGCTGTTCTTGGTGGTAAGACTCCCGAGCTTGACGAATTTGAGATGGTTGACGAGCTTAATAAGGAAACCGGTGCGGCAATTCCGACACCGCTTAAGGCACTTAAAGATAAAAAAATCCGTTTTACAAATGTTTGCGATAAAGAAAATATGAGCAAAATGGTTTTTGAACTATTAAACCTCTAAAAAATAAAATTCGGCGGAGCAAGCATTTTACTTGTCCCGCCGGTTTGCTTTTATTTGTTATCTGCAATTGCAGTCACTGCAACACTCAAATGTGCAGCAGTTTGTTTCCGTCGTTTTTTTAGCTGACTGATTACCCACTTCAATATGGTCTGCTGTGCAGCAATCGGATGAATCGTGATGAACGCAATTCTTAACTACACAGGAGATTCCTTTAATTTCGTTATTCATTCAATTTCACTCCCTTCTTTTTATATTTTCGGTATTTTTCATTAATTTATTCAGGAGATTTCATGTCATTATTCGCAATTGCAGACACTCATTTGTCATTAGGAACAAATAAACCGATGGATTCATTCCCGGGATGGAACGATTATGTTCAGCGGCTTGAGAAAAATTGGAACAATATCGTCACCGACAGTGACACTGTTGTTATCGCCGGTGATATAAGTTGGGCAATGAATTTTGATGAGCTTGTTGCGGATTTTGATTTTTTGAATAAACTGAACGGTAGGAAGATAATTGTTAAGGGCAATCACGACTATTGGTGGAATACGGCAACAAAAATGAATAAATTTATCGAATCAAACAAATTTGACTCGATAAAAATACTTCATAATAATTCATACACCGTAAATAATATATCTGTTTGCGCAAGCCGCGGCTGGATGTTTGAATCCGACGAGGAGCATGACGAAAAAATTTTAAACAGGGAAGTCAACAGACTAAAAATGTCGTTAGACAGTGCCGAATGCGAGCAAAAACTCGTTTTTTTGCATTATCCGCCGGTAACCGTTAACAGCGACTGCAGAGAAATTTTAAATTTGCTCAATGAATACGGAATAAAAAAATGCTATTATGGGCATCTTCACGGTATGGCTGTAAAATATGCCGTCGAAGGAGAGATTGAGGGAATAGATTTTAATTTGATTTCGTGTGACAGACTGAAATTCACACCAAAGCTCATTTCATCCGACAAAGAGCTCTAAATTAAATAAAAAGCACTTGTTATATTGCATATATGTTGCCTATATATAAATAAATTAACAAAAATGTTGTTTTTTTTCGGTAACTATGTTATAATGCGTGCTTGATGATAAAAAATTAGGAATACGGAGGTCATAATTATGGCACTTAAATCATCTAATAAAGTTGATACAAATACTTATGAAATTGAAGTTACAGTTGACGCTCAAACATTTGCTGATGCCTGCAAATCAGCTTATATGAAGCAAAGAAAGTCAATTCAAATTCCCGGCTTCCGTAAGGGTAAGGCTACACAGGGAATGGTAGAAAAGGTTTACGGCGAGGGCGCATTCTATGAAGAGGCTCTTGAGATTGTATATCCAAACGCTGTTCAGTCAGCTATTGACGAGGCAGAGCTTAAGGTTGTCGGTCAGCCGTTCGATCTCGATGTACCGGTTATGAGCAAAGCCGAGGGCGTAGAAATGAAAATGAAAGTTACTACTTATCCTGAGGTTAAACTCGGCGAATATAAGGGACTTGAAGCAAAAATGCTCGATACAGAGGCTACTGATGATGATGTTGCCGAAGAACTTAAAAATATGCAGGACAGAAACAGCCGTCTTGTAACCGTAGAAGACAGAGCAGCCGAAATGGGCGACACAGCAGAAATCGACTTTGAAGGCTTTGTTGACGGTGTAGCTTTTGAAGGCGGTAAGGGTGAAAACTATCCGCTTGAACTCGGTTCAGGCTCATTCATCCCGGGCTTTGAAGAGCAGGTTGTAGGTCACAAATCAGAGGAAGAGTTTGATGTTAATGTAACATTCCCTGAAGAATATGCAGAGGAACTTGCAGGCAAGGATGCTGTATTCAAATGTAAAATCCACGAAATCAAGTCAAAGGAACTTCCTGAACTTGATGATGATTTTGCAAAAGATGTTTCCGAGTTTGATACACTCGACGAGCTTAAGGCTGATCTTAAAAAGCAAATCGCCGACAGAAAGACAGCCAGTGCTAACACTGATTTCGAAAATCAGCTTCTTGAGCAGGTTTGCGACAATATGGAAGTTGAAATTCCTGAGTGCATGTTTGACCAAAAATGCGACGAGATGATTCAGGATTACGCATACAGACTTCAAATGCAGGGTATCGACCTTAATACATACCTCGGCTATTTGGGTCAGACACAGGAGCAATTCAAGGCACAGTTTATGGACGGTGCAAAACAACAGGTTAAGACACAAATCGCTCTTGACGCTATCGTAGAGGCTGAAAAACTCGAGGCAACAGAGGACGAAATCAATGCTGAAATCGACAAACTTGCCGCTCAATACGATATGGAGGCAGACAAGATTAAGGCTGCCGTTCCGCAGGATCAAATTGCTAAGGATGTTACAACAAAGAAAGCTGTTGATTTGATTGTTAACAGCGCAAAAAAAGCTTAATTTAAGATTAATTAATAATTTCAATTATAAAGGAATGTGATTATAATGCCATCAATGCCATATGTAATCGAGCAATCAAGCTCGGGCGAACGCAGTGTTGATATTTTTTCAAGACTTCTTTCCGACAGAATTATTGTTTTGTCCGACCAAGTAGATGATACAAGCGCTTCTTTGGTTGTTGCACAGCTTCTCTTCCTTGAAAGTCAGGACAGCGAAAAGGATATTTCGCTTTACATTAATTCACCGGGCGGTTCAGTGACCGCAGGTCTTGCAATTTACGATACAATGAATTACATTAAATGCGATGTTTCGACAATTTGTGTCGGTATGGCTGCAAGTATGGGTGCATTTTTGCTCTCAAGCGGCACAAAAGGCAAGAGAATTGCTCTTCCTAACAGTGAAATTTTGATTCACCAACCGCTTGTCGGCGGCAATGGACTTACAGGTCAGGCTACCGATATTGAAATTGCGGCTAACAACCTTATCAAAACAAAGGAAAAACTCAACAGAATTCTTGCACAAAATACAGGCAAGGATTATGAAACCCTTGTCAAAGATACAGACCGTGACAATTGGATGTCTGCAGAAGAGGCATGTGCATACGGCTTGGTTGATAAGGTAATCGAAAAGAGATAGGGGCTACTGTTTAATGGGCAGAGATGAATCTAATTCACATGTCGCAAGATGCTCGTTCTGCGGCAAAAGTGAATCTATGGTTAACAAGTTAATAGAGGGACCGGGCGTATTTATATGCGATGATTGTATTTCTCTTTGCTACGATTTAATTTCGGCTGACAGTGCTCCGAAACGCTCTGAAAACAAGCAGGCCCCCGATATGGTTTTGCCAAAGCCTATTGATATAAAAAATAAGCTTGATGAGTATGTTGTAGGTCAGGATGAGGCAAAAAAGGTTTTGTCTGTTGCCGTTTACAATCACTATAAGCGTATTTTTTACGGCGGCGATAACGATGTTGAACTTCAAAAAAGCAACATTTTGCTTTTGGGTCCGACAGGTGTGGGAAAAACTATGCTTGCGCAAACGCTTGCACGCATTCTTAATGTACCGTTTGCAATTGCCGATGCAACTACTCTTACAGAAGCGGGATATGTCGGTGAGGATGTTGAAAACATTTTGCTTCGCCTTATTCAAGCGGCAGATTTTGATATTGAAAAGGCACAGCGCGGAATTATTTATGTCGATGAGATAGACAAAATTTCACGCAAAAGCGAAAACCGCTCTATTACCCGCGATGTCAGCGGTGAAGGTGTTCAACAAGCACTTCTTAAAATTCTTGAAGGAACAGTGTCAAATGTTCCTCCTGGAGGCGGCAGAAAGCATCCACAACAGGATTTTATTCAAATTGATACTACAAACATTTTGTTTATCTGCGGCGGTGCTTTTGACGGTATTGAAAAAATAGTTGAAAAGCGCCTCGGCAGAAATTCCCTCGGATTTGCCTCGGAGCTTGAACAGAACAAGGCTGATATGAAAGATATTATGAGTAATGTTAATCAACACGACCTTGTTAAATACGGCTTAATTCCGGAGCTTATCGGCAGAATTCCCGTCATTTCAGTTCTTCAGGACTTAGATAAAGAATCACTTGTAAGAATTATGACAGAGCCTAAAAATTCCATTGTCAACCAATATACAAAATTGTTTGCAATGGACGATGTAAAACTTGAGTTTATGCCGGAGGCGCTTGACGCAATCGCAGACGTTACGCTGGAGAGAAAAACCGGCGCAAGGGGATTGAGGTCAGTTTTTGAGGGAATTTTAAACGAGCTTATGTATGAAATTCCATCTGATTTTACAATCGAGAGCGTAACTATCACCGAAGATTGTGTTAAAAACGGAGCAAAGCCGCTTATCAGAACAAATAAAAAGCGCAGACCTATCGTTTTGCATTCAAACGATTTGAAAAACGCATAAAATTGAGAGGTATTTTTGAAATACCTCTCAATTTTTTATATTTATTCGTTGCGTTTTTAATATAATTATTATATAATATATCTAATTATTTTTAAGGAATTATTATTAATGAGTGAAATTGTAGATACAAGCAATACAGAATTTAATGAATTTATGCATATGCCTATAGTCGCATTACGCGGACTTACCGTATTTCCGGGTATGAGCCTGCATTTTGATGTCGGCAGAAAAAAGAGCATTGCTGCACTGAAAAACGCCATGAACAACGATCAGCGCATTTTTCTTGTTGCGCAAAAAGATGCTGGTGTTAACGAACCGGAACTTGACGATTTATACGAGGTCGGTGTAGTTTGCGAAATCAAACAAATGATTAAAATTCCGAATTCACCGAATCTTCGCGTTGCCGTTGAGGGACTTTGTCGCGGTGACCTTATTACAATTATTCAACCAAAACCTTTTTTAGTAGGAGTTATAAACGAGATTGATGAAAAAATTGCTCCGCAAACACCGGAAAATAACGCCTATGCAAGACTTCTTAAGGACGAATTTGAAGATTATGCACTGAAAATCGCCAAGGTTTCAAACGAGGTGATAAGCAAAATCATTTCGATTAATGAAATCGGTGAACTTGCAGATTTTATTTGTGCAAACACATTTTTTGATTATCCGGACAAGCAGAAAATACTTAATGAATTTGATCCTCAAAAAAGAGCGGAAATGCTCTTCGCTCTTCTGAAAAATGAGAATTTGACACTAAATATTGAGGCTGAAATTCAAGAAAAGGTCAACAAAGAGGTTGACAAAAATCAGCGTGAATATTATCTCCGTGAGGAAATGAAAGTCATCGCAGATCAGCTCGGCGACGGCGAAAACCCGATTGAAGAGGCTGATGAATACAGAGGAAAAATAGACGCTTTAAAGTGCAGTGACGAAATAAAGGCAATCCTTTACAAAGAATGCGACAAACTTATGAAAATGCCGCTCGGCTCACACGAGGCTACTGTTGTTCGCAATTATCTTGACAAATGTCTTGAAATTCCGTTCGGAATTTTTACGAAGAACAGCATTAATCTCGAAAAGTCAAGAAAAATTCTTGACAAAGACCATTACGGACTCGATAAGGTTAAGACAAGAATTATCGAATCGCTTGCAGTTTATAAGAGAAATCCCGGGTATGCAGGTCAAATAATTTGCCTTTACGGTCCTCCCGGAGTAGGCAAAACGAGTATTGTAAAATCACTTGCAAAGTCTATGAACAGAAATTATGTTCGTGTGGCTCTCGGCGGTATTCACGACGAGGCTGAAATTCGCGGACACAGAAAAACATATATCGGTGCAATGACCGGCAGAATTATCGATGCGCTTATCAAAAGCGGCTCAATGAATCCTATAATTTTACTTGACGAGATTGATAAAATCGGCAATGATTATAAGGGTGACCCGTCATCTGCACTTTTAGAGGCACTCGACCCTGAACAAAACGCCTCGTTTACAGACCATTATATTGACTTTCCGATTGATTTAAGCAAGGTTTTGTTTATTACTACGGCAAACGATGTTTCTACAATTTCCGCACCGCTGTATGACAGAATGGAAGTAATTGAACTTAATTCATATACAGCAGATGAAAAATTCAATATCGCAAAAAAGCATTTGATTAAAAAAGAATTGCTTAAGCATAATATCTCGCCAAAGGAGTTTAAAATAAGCGATGCCGCTTTGTATAAAATTATTGATTGCTATACAAAGGAGGCAGGTGTTCGCGGACTTGAAAAACAGATTTCAAATCTTTGCAGAAAAGCCGCAACGGCACTTGAAGAGGGCGAAACGGTATTCAGGGTTACGCCTAAAAATCTTAATAAATATTTAGGCATAGAAAAATACGAAAAAGATTTGTCGCTTGAAAAAGATACCGTGGGTGTTGTTAACGGACTTGCGTGGACTCAGGTCGGCGGAACAATGTTGCCTATTGAGGTTTCCGCATTAAAGGGAACCGGTAAACTTGAGCTTACCGGTAATTTAGGCGATGTTATGAAAGAGAGCGCAAAAACAGCAGTCAGCTACATTCGTTATAAATCGGACGAATACGGAATCGATTCCGATTTTTATAAAACAAAGGACATACATATTCATGCTCCCGAAGCAGCAATTTCAAAGGACGGACCATCCGCAGGACTTGCTATTACCACAGCGATACTAAGTGAGCTGACAGGTATCCCGATTAAAGCAAATGTTGCCATGACCGGTGAAATTTCTCTTAAGGGTAGGGCCCTTCCGATTGGCGGACTTAAAGAAAAGTCAATGGCGGCATACAAGGCGGGTTGCGATACCGTAATAATTCCTAAAAGCAATTATAAAGATTTGCAGGAGATTAGCTCTGAAGTTAAGCAGGCGGTCAAATTTATCACCGTTGAATATTTTGACGAGATTTTGCCGATTGCACTAACAAAAATTCCAAAAGCAAGTTTGCAACACTCCGCAACAAACGAAACAGTTTTAAAATCATCTGTGATTACTCAATAGGTGAAATTATGAATTATAATTTAGCAAAATTTGAAAAGGCATACGGCATATCGAATCAGTTGCCGCCGTCGCAAATTCCCGAAATCGTTTTTGCGGGAAAATCAAATGTCGGCAAAAGTTCTTTATTAAATAAACTTTTCAACAGAAAATCGCTTGCGAGAGTAAGTTCTGTGCCGGGAAAAACAATAACCATCAATTTTTATGATGTTGACGGAATAAAATTTGTCGATTTACCGGGTTACGGATATGCAAAAATAAGCAAGCAGGAAAAGGCTCGTTTCGGCGAACTTATGGAGGGTTACTTTCAATCCGGGAGAAATATAAAACTTGTAGTTCAGCTTGTCGATATGCGACACAAACCGAGCGTCGACGATATTGGAATGATTGAATTTATGAAGGCGCTTGATATTCCGTTTATAGTTGTGATGACAAAATCGGACAAGCTTAAGGTTAAGGAATACAAAAAAAGACTCGAGCTGTCAAAAACAGAACTCGAGTGTGCAGGTGATGTGCCTATAATTCCGTTTTCGTCACAAAACGGCGAAGGCGTAGATGAAATAAAAAAATATATAGCGCAATCGTTAAAGTGATTTGCGAACAGGAGGATATACCAATGAATAAGAAACCGTTTGTAACTCTCGATAAGGTCAGGGAGATTGCAAAAGAATACCCAACACCTTTTCATCTCTATGACGAAAAAGGTATCAGAGCTAATGCACAGGCTCTTAAAGACGCATTTGCATGGAACAAAGGATATAAGGAGTATTTTGCAGTAAAAGCCACTCCTAACCCGTTTTTAATCAATATTTTGAGAGAATACGGATGCGGATGCGACTGCTCATCAAAAACAGAGCTTATGATGGCAAGAACAATCGGCGCGGTGGGCGACGATATTATGTTTTCATCAAATGATACTCCTATTTCCGAGTTTAAATTCTGCAATGACTTGGGCGGAATTATCAATCTCGATGATATTACTCATATTGAAGCAGTTGAAAAGGCTTGCGGCAAATTGCCTAAAAAAATGAGCTGCCGTTACAATCCGGGCGGCGTCTTCAAAATAAGCAACGATATTATGGACAACCCCGGCGATGCAAAATACGGCATGACTACCGAGCAGATTTTTGAAGCATTTAAAATCATGAAATCAAAAGGCGTTGAGGAGTTCGGTATTCACGCATTTTTGGCATCAAACACAGTTACAAACGACTATTATCCTATGCTCGCAAAGGTTTTGTTTGAGCTTGCTGTTAAGCTTAAAAACGAAACAGGCGCAAATATTACCTTTATCAACCTTTCAGGCGGTGTAGGCATTCCTTACAGACCTGACCAAGAGCCGAACGATATTGCAAAAATCGGTGAGGGCGTTCACAAGGTATTTGATGAAGTGCTTGTTCCTGCCGGAATGGGCAATGTTAAGCTTTGCACAGAGCTTGGCAGATTTATGATGGGTCCATACGGCGGACTTGTTACAACAGCCATTAATGAAAAACATACTCACAAGGAATATATCGGCGTTGACGCATGTGCTGTTAACCTTATGCGTCCGGCTATTTACGGCGCATATCACCACATTACAGTTCTCGGCAAAGAAAATGAGCCTTGCGACCATACATATGATGTAACAGGCTCGCTTTGCGAAAACTGCGACAAGTTTGCGATTGACAGAAAACTTCCTAAGATTGATATGGGCGATGTACTTTTTATCCACGATGCAGGTGCACACGGATTTTCAATGGGCTATAATTATAACGGCAAGCTGAAGAGCTCCGAAATTTTGCTCAAAGAAGACGGTTCATATCAGTTAATCAGAAGAGCGGAGACTCCGAAAGATTATTTTGCCACATTTGATTGTTTTGACTTCTACGAAGATTTAATTAAAGAATAAATTGTTAAATCCCCAAAAAATTTGGGGATTTTTCTTTACTATCACGCATTAATGTGCTAAAATACAAATAATGTTTCTTTTGGAGGTACAATTATGAACAGCAAGTTAGAAAACAAAAATGTTGATTTCTTGTTTAAGGCTATTCTCGCGCTTGAAACAAGAGAGGAGTGCTATGACTTTTTCGAGGACCTTTGCACGGTTCAGGAATTAAAAACACTTTCGCAAAGGCTTGTTGTTGCAAAAATGCTCAGTGAAAAGTGCGTCTATACAGATATAGTAAACGAAACGGGCGCTTCGACTGCAACAATCAGTCGTGTTAATCGCTCATTACAATACGGTTGTGACGGCTATGATAAGATTTTTGACCGCATCAAAGAGGACGCCGATGAGCAGTTATAACGAGTTTTCAAAATACTATGATATTTTAACTCAAAATGTCGATTATAAAGTCAGAAGTGATTACATTTCTGGCTTTTTTAAAACATTCGGTATATACGGCGGCAAAATGCTTGACCTTGCCTGCGGCAGCGGCTCGTTTTCGGTTGAATTTGCAAAAATGGGATATAATGTTGTCGGAGTTGATTTAAGCGAGGATATGCTTACAATAGCCCAAGAAAAGGCTTTTGAAAACGGTGTTGATATAAGTTTCATAAAAAGTGATATGCGTTCTTATTGTGACGCAGAGCGCTTTGATTCGGCTGTTTGCTGCCTCGACAGCATAAATCATTTAACCAACAAAAACGATGTTCAAACAACGTTTAAAAACGCCTGTGAGTCACTAAAACAGGGCGGTGTGTTTGTATTTGATGTCAATACCGTATATAAGCACAAATCTGTTTTGGCTGACAAAACATTTGTTTTTGACGAAGACGATTTTTATCTCGTTTGGGATAATGAGGCAATAGATGATCGAGAAGTCAGGATTTTGATTGATATTTTTGTTTTTAACGGAACAAATTACGACAGATTCAGCGAAGAATTTTGCGAAAGGGCATACGATACCGACGAACTGATAAAAATGCTTAAAACGGCAGGCTTTGTAGATATTTCGGTATATGACGAGCTGACACACGATAAAGAAAAAGAAAACAGCGAACGATTGTATTTCGTTTGCAGAAAAGAGTGATATAAATGGGTAAAACAGTCAGATATATAACTAAAGACGGCGGTGCATTTGTTATTGCCTGTGATTCAACCGATATGGTTGCTGAGATGGAGAGAATACACAAACCTTCTGCGACGGTTACAGCCGCTATGGGCAGACTAATTACCGCAGCGTCTATGATGGGCGATATGCTCAAGGATAAAGATGATACGGTTACCTTGCGTTTGGATGGCAACGGACCGTGCGGCGAAATTATAGCTGTTGCAGATTACAACGGTAATGCCCGTGCTTCGGTACAAAACAATATTGTCGAAATTCCGCTGAATGAAAAAGGCAAACTTGATGTTAAGGGAGCGGTCGGCACAGACGGAATACTTTATGTAATCAAGGACATAGGGTTAAAAGAGCCTTATGTCGGTCAAACTCCGATTGTCAGCGGTGAAATTGCAGAGGACATAACTAATTATTTTGCCGTTTCGGAGCAAACACCGTCGGTTTGTGCACTTGGTGTTCTTGTTAATTCCGATTTGTCCGTAGCGAATGCAGGCGGATTTATTATTCAGCTTTTGCCGGGATGCCCCGATGAGGACATTGACAAAATCGAAAAAAACATCTCACAAATTGATTCCGTAACAAATATGCTAAAAAACGCGATGACTCCCGATGACATTGCAAAGGCAGCTCTTGCCGGTTTTGAACTTGATAAGCTCGACGAAAGCATAATGGGTTATAAATGCAATTGTTCACGCGAAAGGGTGGAGCAGGCGCTCATCAGCACCGGTATTAAAAATCTCAACGAAATGGCAGATTCTAATGAGGATACTCAAGTAGAATGTCACTTCTGCGACAAGGTTTATAAATTCACCCCAAATGAGATAAAATCATTAATAAAATCGTCATCCGAAAAAAAATAAAAAAACCGAAAAAAAGTGTTGACATTTCGTTGATAATATTGTATTATATATCTCGTCGCAAGTCACCGGAACAAGCGACAATTCGGAAGCATAGCTCAGCTGGGAGAGCACCTGCCTTACAAGCAGGGGGTCACAGGTTCGAGCCCTGTTGTTTCCACCAAATCCAAAGCAGTTTATCTGCTTTGGTCAAATGGCCCGGTAGTTCAGTTGGTTAGAACGCCAGCCTGTCACGCTGGAGGTCGACGGTTCGAGCCCGTTTCGGGTCGCCATTTGTGCTTCTGTAGCTCAGTCGGTAGAGCAGGGGACTGAAAATCCCCGTGTCGATGGTTCGATTCCGTCCGGAAGCACCAAATCTGCGGATTTAGCTCACCCGGTAGAGCGTCACCTTGCCAAGGTGAAGGTAGCGAGTTCGAGTCTCGTAATCCGCTCCACTAAAAATAGAAAACATCTTAAACGGTGTTTTCTATTTTTTACAATAAGGCACCATAGCCAAGTGGTAAGGCAAAGGTCTGCAACACCTCTATGCCCCAGTTCAAATCTGGGTGGTGCCTCCATACATAAAAGAACCTGTCATTTTTGATAGGTTCTTTTTTTACACTTTATTAAACATCAGTCTATTATCTTGCTTTACATAATCTAAATAATAAACATGTAATGTCAAAAATGTCTTATATTTCCAAATTTGCATTTTTGTATTGAATTTAGTATATTTTTTATGTTATTATATATGCAGGGATAAACATTATGTGGTACTTTAATTTTGGTTGTAATATAAAATGACATTATCTTTCTTAATCAAATTATTGCGCTTCTTATCAATGATTGTTTATCTCAAAAACCCAAGGCGAAAGCCTTGGGTTTTACTTTTATATTATGTTTAGTTTTTCAAAGAATGTAGCGGAGCGGGGATTTTGCCGCCTCTGTTTATGAATTGTGCCGGTGATTTTGTGTTAACCTTCATAACCGGTCCGCTTCCGAGCAAACCGCCGAATTCAAGCTCATCGCCAACCTTTTTACCGATTGCCGGAATAACTCTTACAGCGGTTGTTTTGCTGTTCACCATACCGATTGCCGCCTCATCTGCGATAATTCCGCTGATAACCTCGGGCGTAGTGTCACCCGGAATAACAATCATATCAAGCCCAACAGAGCAAACAGCTGTCATAGCCTCCAACTTTTCAATAGTTAATGCGCCCGAACGAGCAGCGTCAATCATACCTGCGTCCTCCGATACAGGAATGAAAGCACCTGAAAGTCCTCCGACGCTTGACGACGCCATTACGCCGCCTTTTTTAACAGCGTCGTTAAGCATTGCAAGACAAGCGGTTGTTCCCGCGCCGCCGCATTGCTCAACGCCGATTTCCTCAAGAATATGCGCAACAGAATCGCCGACTGCCGGAGTAGGTGCGAGTGAAAGGTCAACAATGCCAAACGGTACTCCGAGTCTTTCACTTGCAACGGCGCCGACCAATTGACCCATTCTTGTAATTTTGAATGCTGTTTTTTTAATTAATTCAGCAACTTCGTTAATTGAATAATCCGGATATTTTGAAACGGCGGCTCTAACAACGCCCGGTCCGGAAACGCCGACATTGATTACGCAGTCAGGCTCCGAAACGCCGTGAAATGCGCCTGCCATAAATGGGTTATCCTCGGGAGCATTGCAAAGTACAACAAGCTTGCCTGCCGCGATACAGTCGCGGTCTTTTGTAAGCTCGGCAGCTTCTTTTACCTTTTGACCCATAATTTTTACTGCGTCCATATTAATGCCTGCCTTTGTTGAGCCGACATTAACGGATGAACAAAGAAAATCAGTTCTTGCGAGGGCTTCGGGAATTGAATTGATAAGTTCAAGATCACCTGCCGAAAAGCCTTTTTGAACAAGTGCCGAATATCCGCCGACAAAATTAACGCCGATGGTTTTAGCCGCCTTGTCAAGTGTCAAAGCGTATTTAACCGGGTCACCGCCGCTGATTCCCGCAAGAATTGCAATCGGTGTAACGCTCACTCTTTTATTGATAATCGGAATACCATATTCCTTTTCAATATCTTCACCGGTTTTAACAAGATTTTCTGCCTTTGTGCAAATCTTGTCATATACCTTTTGACATGATTTATCAATATCACTGTCGCCGCAATCAAGCAATGAAATGCCCATTGTAGTAGTTCTTATATCAAGGCATTCGTCCTGAATCATTCTGATTGTTTCAAGAATGTCATATGTGTTAATCAATTTGGATGCCTCCTATATTCTGTGCATTGAATTAAAAATATCTTCATGCATAACATGAATTGCAAGTCCGCTGTCCTTGCCGTAATTTTCAAGCTTATCGGCAAATTCGGAAAATTCCGTTGTGCACTGTGTTGTATCAGCCATCATAATCATACAAAATGTGTCCTGCAAAATAGACTGTGTAACATCCATAATGTTTACATTGCTGTCTGCGCATATGTTTGAAACCTTTGCAAGAATACCAACCATATCCTTGCCGATTACAGTAATAACCGCTCTCATTAAAAATACCTCCGATTGTTATTAACAGTTTAATACAAAACATTATAACAAAGATAAAAGAATTTTTCAATAATTGTATAAAATTAAGTAAATATATTTTATTTTGTATCAATATGTGATATTATAATAACATTCGGAGGCACCGATATGAAGTATTCCAATATTTTTGACAGTCATACACACTCAATTCATTCGTTTGACGGTAACCATTCCTGCAACGCACTGTGCGACGGAGCAATTGAACACGGAGCAATCGGAATTGCGATTACAGACCATTGCGATATTGATATGAAAGACTTTGAGCCTGAAAAATTCGCAAAGGTGCAGTTTGCAGATGTAACAAAAACTCAAACAGAATATAAGGACAAACTCCAAGTTTTGCACGGTATTGAGCTTGGACAGGGTATCTTCAACAAGTCTTTGTCCGAAAAAATACTGTCCGACTATAAATATGATTTTGTTCTCGGCTCGATTCACAATTTAAAAGGGCTTGATGATTTTTATTTTCTTGATTACAAACAGTATAATATCAAACAACTTTTAACACAATATTTTGAGGCGGAGCTTGAGCTTGCGGAGTGGGGGAATTTTGATTCGCTTGCACATTTGACATATCCGCTTCGCTATATCGTCGCGAGAGAACACATTGATGTCGATATAACTGAATATTATGATGTTATTGAGGCAATCTATAAAACACTTATAAAAAATGATAAAGCTCTTGAACTTAATGTTTCGGGGCTGTTTATGGATATGAAAGACACGTTGCCCAATAAGCCGTTGCTCACATTTTACAGGGATTTGGGCGGAAAACTTATTACTGTCGGCTCAGACAGTCATTATTGTGACAAAATTTGCCGCGGCATCGATAGGGGATATGATATACTTAAGGATTTGGGATACGGATTTTTTACTATTTTTGAAGCACGAGCGCCCAAATTAATCGAAATTAAATAAAACTACTACAACATATAAAGAGGACACTATGGATAAATTATTATATTTGCTTGAAAAAAATCCAAGATTGACAAATGCAGAGCTTGCAGTAATGCTCGGATTAACAGAAGAAGAGGTAGCGGCGAAAGTCCGTATGTATGAGGATTCCGGCGTTATCAAGGGATACAGAGCACTGATTGACAAGGAAAAGGCGCATGCACAAACCGTTACCGCATTGATTGAACTCAAGGTACAACCTAAATTCGGTCATGGCTTTGATGAAGTTGCAAACAGAATCGCAAAACTTGACGAGGTTGAAAGCGTTTATCTTATCAGCGGCGGATATGACCTTTGTTGTATTGTTGAGGACAAATCGTTTGAAGAGGTTGCGATGTTTGTTGTTAAAAGACTTTCTCCGCTTGAGGATGTTGTTTCTACCGCTACAAACTTTATTCTTAAAAAATATAAGGAGCAGGGAGTACTGTTCACCCAAAAGCAAAAGGATGACAGGGGGACAATCTCACTGTGATAAATTACGATGAATTTTTAAACAAAAAGCTTGTCGATGTTAAGCCGTCGGGCATAAGAAAATTTTTTGCAATTGCCGAGGAGATGGACAATGTTATATCCCTCGGTGTTGGCGAGCCTGATTTTTTAACGCCGTGGCACATCAGACAAACAGGTATTGATTATCTTGAGCAAGGTCTTACAAGATACACAGCAAATGCAGGTTTGGCAGAGCTTAGAAACGAAATTTCAAACTTTTACGCAAGAAATTATCTTGTGAAATATGACCCAAAAAGTGAAGTGCTTGTTACCGTCGGCGGCTCAGAGGGAATAGATATGGCTATTCGCTCAATTATTCAAGAGGGTGACGAGGTCCTCATAATCGAGCCGTCATTCGTTTGTTACAAACCTATTGTCGAGGTAACCGGCGGCGTTGCAGTTCCTGTTCCGACCTACGAGAAAAATGATTTTAAGGTTACACCAGAGGATATAGAAAAGGCTGTTACTGATAAAACAAAGGCAATTGTTTTACCTTATCCTAACAACCCGACAGGAGCGATTTTAAGTGTAAAGGAGCTTGAGGCTCTCGCCGATGTGATTATTAAACATAATTTGTTTGTGATTTCGGATGAAATTTATGCCGCACTGACATACACTCCAGAGGGACATACTACAATCGCAACAATTGACGGTATGCAGGAGCGAACAATTATAATCAACGGCTTTTCAAAAACATATTCAATGACCGGCTGGCGACTCGGTTATGCGCTCGGTCCCGCACCTATCATTAAGCAAATGACAAAGCTTCATCAATTCGCAATTATGTCTGCACCGACAAACTCTCAATATGCCGCAATCGACGCACTTAAAAACGGCGATTTTGACATTATGAAAATGCGTGACGATTATGATATGCGCCGCAGATTTACTGTTGACGGTTTCAGAAAAATCGGACTTGATTGCTTCGAGCCTATGGGCGCTTTTTATGCGTTTCCGTGTATTAAGTCAACCGGTCTTTCAAGTGAAGAGTTTGCCGAAAAGCTGATTAAATCAAAGCGTGTTGCCGTTGTACCGGGTGATGCATTCGGTGAGAGCGGCGAGGGATATATCAGAGTTTCATACTGCTATTCAATTGAAAATATAAAAGAAGCAATTGCAAGAATCGGCGAGTTTATTAAGGAATTAAAAAATGAAAATTAAGGTCAAAGCATACGCAAAAATCAATTTAATGCTCGATATTGTTTCAACAAGAAACGACGGCTATCACGATTTGTTTATGATTATGCAAAGCATAGGTGTTTATGATACCGTAACCGTTGAGAAAATTAAGGGCTCAAAAATCGTGATTACCTGCAATATCGACGATATTCCCTTAGATGAAAAAAACATAGCTCATAAAGCCGCACAGGCTTTTTTTAAGGCGAATAAAATCAAATCAAAGGGCATTCATATTGATATTAACAAAAAAATTCCGCATGCAGCTGGACTTGCCGGCGGCAGTGCAGACGGTGCTGCAGTTATTGTTGCGCTCAATCGTCTTTATAAAACGGATTTAAGCGATGATGAGCTTTGTAAAATCGGTGTGACAATTGGCGCTGATGTTCCGTTTTGTATTAAAGGCGGCACACTGCTTGCGCAGGGAATCGGCGATGTTCTCAGCAAGGTCAAACCGCTTCGTCAATGCTATATCACGATTGCAAAACCCGATTACGGAGTGAACACAGGCGCCGCATATCACAAATTTGACACTTGTGGCAAAATACATACTCCCGACAAATTCGGTATGCTTTGCGCCGTTCAGTCGCGCGACTTGAACGCAATTTGCTCTAAAATGGAAAATGTCTTTGAGCAGTTTATCGAAGTTCCTAACAGAGTCGATATTAAACAAATAATGCGCTCACATAATGCAATAGGCACTTGTATGAGCGGCTCAGGTCCGACTGTTTTCGGTATTTTTAATTCAAAAGACGATGCCGAATCAACAGTTGACGAGCTTAAGAAATACTGCAAGGATGTTTTCGTTTGCAAACCTGTTTCAAGCGGATGCAAAATTGTTGAAATAAGTGAATAAATTTGCAAAGACCTGCCAATTCTGTTTATGAAAGGCAGGTTTTATTTATGCGCAAAAAACTATTTGTATTTGTCCCGTTGTTTTTAGTATTCACTGTTATTTTTACATTAATCACCCCTGCAGTAGCTATGAGCGAGGACATAAGTACAAAGGTATTCAGACTGCATATTTTGGCTAACAGCGACAGCGAGGACGACCAAAAACTAAAACTAAAGGTCAGAGATAAAATTTTATCGGTATCGGATAAAATGTATAACAATTGTGCCACTGTTGACGATGCGGTAAATACTGCAAAAAACAATATTGATTTATTTGAAAGCACAGCCGCAAAGGTTATTATCGACAATGGCTACACATATCCCGTGAAGGCATATGTTACCAAAGAATATTATGATACACGAAAATATGATAATTTCACTTTGCCGGCAGGGGAGTATGACAGTCTGAAAATAGAAATAGGCTCTGCAAAAGGGCACAATTGGTGGTGCGTAATGTTTCCGAGCGTTTGTATTTCGGGATGTGTTGACGATTTTGACAAATCACTTTCAAATGACGAGATAAAAATGATTACAGACGGAAAATATAAATACAAATTTAAGGTTGTCGAGGTTTATGAAAAAATAAAATCTAAAATTATATCTTGACATTTACTTTAAAATCAATTATTATATTTATCGATGTGCTGGTGTGGCGAAATCGGCAGACGCAAGGGACTTAAAATCCCTCGGTAGCAATACCGTACCGGTTCAAGTCCGGTCACCAGCACCAGATAAGTATATCTTACATATCAACTCATTATTATGCCGGCGTGATGGAATTGGCAGACGTGCTGGACTCAAAATCCAGTGGTAGCGATACCGTACCGGTTCGACCCCGGTCGCCGGCACCAAAATAAAACCTCAAGGAAAATCCTTGAGGTTTTATTTATTACAGTATTTTAATTTACAACATTAATAGGATTGCCGTCGATATATGCTTTTATGTTTTGCTCGAGGATACCGAGAAGCCTTGCTCTTGTTTCATATGCCGCCCACGCAATGTGAGGGGTTATATAGCAGTTTTTTGCATGGAGCAGGGGATTTTTTTTTTCAGGCGGCTCTACGCGCAACACATCGACTCCTGCGGCTTTTATTTTGCCGGAATTAAGTGCATATGCTAAATCTTCGTCATTTACAACAGGTCCGCGCGATGTGTTTATAACAACAGCGTTTTTTTTCATTTTATCAATAGCATTCTTGTCAATCAAATTTTCTGTTTTTTCTGTCAAAGGGCAGTGACAGGTAATAAAATCGCTGTCAGAAAGCAGAGTATCGAAATCAACAAAGTTGACATTTTTATATTCATCCGGTTTCGGGTGAGGGGTGAATACCTCAACATTCATACCAAACGCATTTGCAATTTGAGCTACACGCCTGCCGATTGAGCCAAAGCCGATTATTCCGATTGTTTTTCCGTCAAGCTCCGTCAACGGAGTTTTCCAAAAGCAAAAATCCGGGCATTCGCACCATTCGCCGTTATGAACAGCGTCGGAATGGAGCGACACATTGTCCGCAACCTGCAAGATAAACGCAAAAACAAGCTGTGCAACGCCCGTTGTTGAGTATGCAGGAATATTTGAAACCGTTATATTTCTTGCTCTTGCCGCTTTGCAGTCAATTACATTATATCCCGTAGATTGCAAACCGACAAACTTTAAATTAGAAAGATTTTCAAGCATTTGAGCAGTTATAACAGATTTGTTTATAATCAAAATATCTGCGTCTTTTGCACGCTCTACGATTTGCTCCGGCGCTGTTCTGTCATATACCTTATATTCGCCGTAATTTCCGAGCCAATCCCAGCTTAAATCACCCGGGTTAGTCGTATATCCGTCAAGATTAACTATTTTCATATAATCACCTCGTTTGCTTTATGTCCCAATTATATCCCTTTATTAAAATAAAATCAACTTGTTTGTTGAAAGAATTTATTATATATAGTATAATATAAGCATATTATTAGTGGTGACTGTATTATGAAAAGACTGCCGATAATATGCATCGTACTTGTTTTGATATTGATTTGTTGTTCGTTATTTATCCACCGCGCGAGCAACGCCAATGCTAGCAAAAAGATAGCAGGAGAATACACCGTTGTGATTGATGCCGGACACGGCGGAAAAGATGCGGGCGCAATCGGCGTTGACGGCTCAAATGAAAAGACAATCAACCTTCAAATTGCTGAATGTTTGTATGATTTTTTGCGATTTTCGGGCATCAATGCCGTTATGACGCGAAGCGGTGATTACGAAACATATTATGATAAAAATGATGACAAAACAAGGTCTGATTTGTATAACAGAATGGACCTTGTAAATTCGATTGAAAACAGTGTTTTGATTTCAATACATCAAAATCATTTTGAGGACAGCGCAGAGCACGGAACACAGATTTGGTATTCGGCAAACACCGCAAAAAGCAAAGTGCTTGCGGACTCGATTTTGCAGTGCATCAAATCAAATCTTCAAAGTGATAATAAAAGAGAAAACAAAGAATCGGGCAGCAGTTATTATCTTTTATACAAAGCAAAATCGCCGTCAATAATGGTTGAATGCGGCTTTGTAAGCAACCCGGAGGAAAATAAATTACTGCAAAACAGCGAATATCAGCAAAAAATGGCATATTCGATATTTGCAGGTACAAACGGAGTTTTATATGGCAAGTAAACAAAAATCACTATATGTATGCCAAAATTGCGGCTATGAAAGCGTAAAATGGTACGGAAAATGCCCAACCTGCGGCGAATGGAACACTATGGAGGAGCAACAGCCGATTGCATTGACCTCCAAAAAATCTTCACCGTCAAGAACAAGAGCGGCAATTTCTTCTATACAAAAGCTGTCGGAGATTAACAGTGACATTGAAACACGGTTAACCTCGGGAATTAAGGAATTTGACAGAGTTTTGGGCGGCGGAATAGTCGAAGGCAGTTTAGTGCTGCTTTCGGGCGACCCGGGCATAGGCAAATCAACAATTTTGCTCCAAATTTGCCAAAGCCTCTGCCAAACAAAAAAAGTTTTGTATATAAGCGGTGAGGAATCGGCACGCCAAATTAAACTCCGTGCAGACAGGCTCAATGTCGATGCCGACGGATTGTATATTTCTGCCGAAACCGATGTTGCAACAATAGTTGAAACAATAAAAATCGAAAAGCCTGATATGGCAATTATAGATTCAATTCAAACGATGATGATTGACGATGTTTCGTCTTCTGCAGGCAGTATAACGCAGGTTAGGGAGTGCACAAACATTTTTATGCACCTCGCCAAAAGTCTCGGAATACCGATATTCATTGTAGGACATGTAAATAAGGACGGCGCAATAGCCGGACCTAAAGTGCTTGAACATATAGTTGATACCGTGTTGTATTTTGAGGGCGAACGCAATTATTCTTACAGAATACTGAGAAGTGTTAAAAACAGATTTGGATCAACTAATGAAATCGGTGTGTTTGAAATGACTCAATCCGGACTCAAAGAGGTTGAAAATCCGTCACTGCTGATGCTTTCGGGCAGACCGAAAAACACAAGCGGAACTTGTGTGGCGTGTACTATGGAAGGCTCACGACCGATTTTGGCGGAGGTTCAGGGGCTTGTGACTGCATCCGGTTTCGGCACACCGCGCAGAATGAGCACCGGCTTTGATTATAACAGAATGAATATGTTAATCGCCGTGCTCGAGAAAAGAGCAGGATATTTCTTCAACGGAATGGACACATACCTTAATGTTGTCGGCGGTTTGCGATTGGACGAGCCTGCCGCTGATTTGAGTGTAGCCATGGCACTTGTTTCATCACTTAAAGATGTAGTGGTTAACGACAACACGCTCGCATTCGGCGAAATAGGACTTGCGGGCGAAATCAGAGCGGTTAACAATTGCGAGCAAAGAATAACCGAGGCAAAAAGGCTCGGCTTTGACAAATGCGTAATTCCGTTTCATAATTACAAATCATTGTCAAAAGAGTTGAAAGTTTCGGTTGACATTGTTCCTGTAAGAACACTCCGTTCAGCGTTTGATGCTATAACAGAGTAGTGTTTATTTTTTACCATAAGAAAAATTTATACAATTTCGCAAAATTAATATTTTGCGTAATATAGGGGAGTTTAAAAACAAATAGTGCACAGTATGTCGCTGTGCGCTATTTTTCTGCAATTATGCTGTTTTATCCATATTTTCAATTCAATGGTAAGTAACGAATTGACAGAGAAAATATAAAATTAAAATCATAACAAAAATTTGTTTGATATTTGATAATTGATTCAAAGCCGATAAAGAAATATCAATTTTTGTCATTATTCATATTCTATTGCTCTTTATCATTTGCATCGCTATTAATAACATATTAAGCAGTATCAAATTATCATTGATATATTGCCTGTTATTTGGTATAATTGATTTGTTCAAAAAAGTTTTGCGAAATAGGAAGTTTATTGTTATGCGCAGAGAAGATATTAATGCTTTGCCAAAATTGGTGCAGCAATATTTAGTTTACATAGAAGCTATAAAGGAGCACAGCGAATTGTCTGTATTAGAATATGCAGGCGATTTGCGTACTTTTTTCAGATATTTGGTTAAAGAAAAAGGTTTATCCCCTGCTGATGTTTCGTACGAAGACACGGACATTAGCAAAATCGACCTTGATTTTATAAAAAGCATCACTTTGAACGATGCTTATCAATTTTTGATTTATTGTAAAAATGAAAGAAGAAACAATGAGGCTACAAGAGCGCGCCGTGTTGTTTCAATCCGCAGATTTTTCACTTATTTAACAGACAATCTGGGTCTGCTCGAAACAAATCCGATGAAAAATCTCGATACTCCTAAAATAAAAAAATCGTTGCCTAAGTACCTAACCCTTGATGAAGCTCAACGGCTTTTATCTGTAATCGACGGAAAATTTAAAGAGCGTGATTTTGCGATTATAACACTGTTTTTGAATTGTGGAATGCGACTTGCAGAGCTTGTCTCAATTGATTATAACGATATTCGCTCAGACAACACGCTCACGATTACCGGTAAAGGAAATAAGGAGCGCACGGTTTATTTAAACAATGCGTGTATCGACGCGATTGCCGCCTATATGAAAGTGCGACCGAACGAAGGTGTTAAGGACAGAGCGCTGTTTTTGAGCGCACGAAACCAACGAATCAGCCCGAGAATGGTCGAAATTATGGTGAATAAAAATCTCGAGAAAGCCGGTTTGGGCGGCAGAGGCTTATCTGTCCACAAGCTCAGACACACTGCGGCAACGCTTATGTATCAACACGGCAATGTTGATGTTCTGTTGCTCAAAGAGATTTTGGGCCACGAAAACCTCGGAACTACAGAAATTTATACCCATATCACCAAAGAGCAAACGCGAAAAGCTATTGAATCTAACCCGCTGGCTGATAACAAGCCTAAATTTTAATTATCGTCACGAGTGATGATGTAATCAATGAATTCAGTGCTGATATTACAATGATTACTACGATATAAATAACAAAATCTTTCAGATACAGCTTTAGATTAAAATCTTCTGTATCTGATTTTTTTGTTGTTGAATTATAAATATGTCGGCTCATCAGTGAACTGCTTTTAATTGTATACATTATTGTTTCTGCGAAAACACAGCTTTGCGGAATGACAAGAAGCGCGCAGTATGTTATCCCATTTGCGGAATATGATGTATAGAAATACGATATTTTAAGTGCAACGGCAAAACCGATTAACAGCGGAATACAATTGATAAAACGAAATCCGAATAAAGATACGCCGAAAATCACAACAAACACAAAAACGGCTATATATACCGCAACCGTGCTGAAAAACATTTTTTTAAAATCAGAAGTAATCGGATTGACTGCCTTTGAAATAAGTTGTGCCGCACTGTCGTTTAATTGGCTGTAAATCAATGCACCGAGCAATAAACCGGCAATATAAAATATGACTGAATAAATGAAACTTTTGTTATTGTTAAAAAATGAGTCAAAATCAAATTTCTTTTTGCCGACATCTTTTATTTCCACTTGCTCACCTTAATTTTCTTGCTTTTACGAACAGTTAATTCACCTATTAACATTCCGAACAATATAATTAACACTGTTTTAATAACAAAAAACAAAACATAATTGCCATTGAAAATGAGATTGACGAGGCTGTAAAACACAAGAGGCATTTCCGCAATCAAACCGAGCAGAATGCCGTTGTTTTTAAATCCGTTGACGGACACAAACGAAATCACGCATGCGCACAAAACGCATATGGCAACAGAAATGTATTTTGACAACTCTAAATCCAAATCAAGAGCAAAGACTATTTTGCCGGCTATGTATGAAAATAATAAAATTGAAATCACAGACGATATAATCACCTTGACGCAGAATTTCAAAATCAAGTTGTCGGCATTATTTGTTGATAATTTTTTCATAAAAAAACTCCCCCGATATATCCAATAAATGGATATTCGAGGGAGTAAAAATATATTACATTATTTTTCGATTTTTCTTTCAGCTTCTTTAGCTGTATCGGAAATTTCCTTATCGTTTTTCTTTCCTTTTGCAGCTTTTTTCTGCTTTGCAGCTTCTCTTGCTGCCTCAACTTCTTTCTTGTGCTGCTCTGTCTTTGTTACATTAGTATTTACAGCCCAGCGTTGAATTTTCATCTTTGTTCTGTCAGCGCCTGTTTCAATGACAAGATCTTGCTCTCTGATAGTAACAACCTTGCCGACAATTCCGCCGATAGTAATAATTTCGTCACCGATTTCGAGAGAAGAACGCATTTCTTGCTCTTCCTTTTGACGCTTCTTCTGCGGTCTGATCATCATAAAGTACATAATAACGATAAGAACAACCATCATAATGATTCCTGATGTTGGTGATGCCGTTCCGCCGTTAGCCGATGAACTCATAAGTGTAATAAAATTCATTTATTTTTTCCTCCATAATAAAATGCAATTGTAATTATATATTATTGTACATAATTATGCAAGTTATTTTTTAATTCTTGTATCAAGTTTTACACAATATTCATTTTTGTAATCATCAAACGAGCCGTTTTCAATATTTTCCCTGATTTCCTGCATAAGATTATTGTAAAAATACAGGTTATGAATTACAGCAAGACGCATACCGAGCATTTCGTTTGCTTTGAGCAAGTGTCTTACATATGCGCGCGAGTAATTTCTGCATGTCGGACAATTGCATTTTGAATCAATAGGCTTTGTATCAAGCTGATATACGGCGTTATTGATATTGATAATGCCCTCTTTCGTAAAAAGCTGACCGTGGCGCGCATTTCTTGCCGGCATAACGCAGTCAAAAAGGTCAACTCCCCTGCTGACACCTTCCAAAATATTGCCCGGAGTGCCGACACCCATCAAATATCTCGGTTTATTTTTAGGCGCGTATGGCTCGACAGCCGAAATGATACGATACATATCCTCTTTCGGCTCGCCTACGGCAAGTCCGCCGATAGCGTATCCGTCAAGGTCCATTTTGGCAATTTCTTTCATATGCTCAATTCGTAAATCGTCAAATGTGCATCCCTGATTTATACCGAAAAGCAGTTGGTTTCTGTTGATTGTCGATTCAAGTGAATTAAGGCGTTCCATTTCTGCTTTGCAACGCTCAAGCCAGCGCAATGTACGCAAACAAGCCTCTTTGGCGTATTGAAGTTTTGCAGGGTTTTCAACACATTCGTCAAAAGCCATGGCAATTGTTGAGCCTAAATTCGATTGAATTTGCATACTCTCTTCGGGACCCATAAAAATTTTTCTGCCGTCGATATGAGAGTTAAATGTAACTCCATCCTCTTGAATTTTGTTAAGCTTTGCGAGTGAAAATACCTGAAATCCTCCGGAATCGGTCAAAATAGGTCTGTCCCAATTGGTGAATTTATGCAATCCGCCAAGCTGACGGATTATAGTATCGCCAGAAGTTGTTCTGTCGCCCGGCCTAACATGCAGGTGGTAGGTATTGCAAAGCATAACCTGTGCGCCGACTTCTTTTAAATCAACTGTTGAAAGTCCGCCTTTGATGGCGGCAACGGTTGCCACATTCATAAAAGCAGGGGTCTGTACCGTGCCGTGAACGGTTTCAAACACTGCGCGTCTTGCGCGACCCTCTTCCTTTAAAACAGTAAACTTCATACTTACTCCTCATATAATAAAATAGTGTTATTGGATAAACATAGCGTCACCGAACGAGAAAAATCTGTATTTTTCGTTCACGGCGATATTGTAAGCATTCATAATATTGTCATAACCTGCAAGTGCCGAAACAAGCATTATAAGAGTGCTTTCCGGCAGGTGAAAATTAGTAATCAAAGCGTCAATGCATTTGAATTTATAGCCGGGATAAATAAAAATGCTTGTGTTGTCTTCATCCTCGCATATACATCCGTTCTTTGTTGCGACGGATTCCAAGGTTCTCGTGCTTGTTGTGCCGACACTTATTATTCTGCCGCCGTTTTTCTTTGTTTCATTTATTAAGTCGGCAGTTTCTTTCGATATATGATAGTGCTCACTGTGCATTTTATGCTTGGTTACATCCTCAACCTTTACTGGCCTGAATGTGCCGAGTCCCACATGAAGCGTTACGTAACCGATTTTAATGCCTTTTGCTTTAATTCTACTTAAAAGATCCTTGGTAAAGTGTAATCCTGCCGTAGGGGCTGCCGTAGAGCCTAATTCGCGCGAATACACTGTTTGATAGCGTTCGCCGTCCTTGAGTTCCTCGGTAATATACGGCGGTAGTGGCATTTTCCCGATTTTATCGAGAATATTATATATTTCCTTTGAGTCACAGTCAAAATGAATAATTCTGTTTCCGTCATCGGTCACATCAATTACCTCACATTTAACGATGCCCTCGCCAAACACAAATTTTGTGCCGATTTTCGCACGTTTGCCGGGTTTGCAAAGACACTCCCAAACATTGTTTTCACGCTGATTGAGAAGCAAAAACTCAACAACCGCACCGGTTTCTTCCTTTACACCGTAGATACGCGCAGGAATAACCCTTGTGTCGTTTAAAATAAGGCAATCACCGGGGTTGAGATAATCAATAATATCTCTGAAAATTTTGTGTTCAATGCTGCCGTCGGATTTGTTCAAAATCATCAATCTTGATGAATCGCGAGGCTCTAAAGGTGTTTGAGCAATAAGCTCTTGTGGAAGTTCATAGAAAAAATCAGAAGTTTGCATTAATATTCTCCAAATAATTGATTGACATTAATATATAAGTAGTGATATTATATATATAAATTTTGATTTGCAATAACTGCGCATTGCGATATTGCGTGTATATTATATTGCAAAATTAAATATAAAACAAGTCCAAGGAGAAAAATTATGAAAAAATATAATGTCGGAATTGTCGGCGCTACCGGTATGGTAGGTCAGCGCTTCATGACCTTACTTGAAAACCATCCGTGGTTTAATGTTGTTGTTCTTGCCGCATCATCAAGATCCGCAGGCAAAACATATGAGGAAGCCATCGGCAACAAATGGTGCATGGATGTTGAGCTTCCCGAGAAATACAAAAATATGATTATTAAGGACGCAACAAATGATATTGATGAAATCACATCCATGGTTGATTTTGTGTTTTGCGCAGTAAATATGAAGAAAGACGAAATCAAGGCTCTTGAGGAAGAATATGCAAAGCACGAGTGCCCTGTTGTTTCAAACAACTCCGCGCACCGCTTTACTCCGGATGTACCTATGGTTGTACCGGAATTGAATGCCGAGCACATCAACATTATCCCCGATCAGAGAAAAAGACTCGGAACAAAGAGAGGTTTTATCGCAGTTAAATCAAATTGTTCACTTCAGTCATATGTACCTGCCCTCTTCCCTCTTCATGATAAATTTGGTGTAAAGGATGTTCTTGTTTGCACATATCAGGCAATTAGCGGTGCTGGCAAAACATTTGAAACTTGGCCCGAAATGATTGACAACGTTATCCCCTACATCGGCGGCGAAGAAGAAAAGAGCGAAAAAGAACCGCTTAAACTTTGGGGCAAAATCGAAGACGGCGAAATCAAGCTTGCCGACAAGCCTAACTTTACCGCACAGTGCATCAGAGTTCCTGTTTCAAACGGTCACCTCGGTGCTGTATTTGTTAACTTTGAAAAGAAGCCTACCAAAGAAGAAATGATTGAGATTTGGGAGAATTTCAAGGGCAGAGCACAGGAACTTAACCTTCCTTCTGCACCGAAGCAGTTCCTCCACTATTTCACAGAACCTGACAGGCCGCAGATTCATACTGAAAGAATGCTTGAAAACGGTATGGCTGTTTCTATTGGCAGACTCAGAGAAGATACGCAATATCAATACAAATTTGTTTGCCTTTCTCACAACACCCTTCGCGGTGCGGCAGGCGGTGCAGTTCTTCTTGCAGAATTGCTTGCTGCTGAAGGCTATATGGACTAACTTTAGAATAATTTTATAAGGAGAATTCGTTATGAAAGAACCTATTTTTACAGGATCTGCAGTTGCTATCATCACTCCCATGAATGATGACTGCTCCGTAAACTATGATGAGTTTAAAAAGTTTATTGATTATCAAATCAACAACGGCACAGACGCAATCGTTATTTGCGGCACAACCGGCGAATCATCAACGCTTAAAACAGTTCATCATCTTGAAGCAATCAAGTTTTGCGTTGATTATGTAAACGGCAGAGTACCTGTTATTGCAGGCGCAGGCTCAAACAACACAGAATGTGGTATTGAAATCGCAACAAAGGCTTGTGAATACGGATGTGACGCGTTATTGCTTGTTACACCTTACTACAATAAGTGCACGCAAAAAGGTTTGATTAAGCACTACACAATGTATCACGAGGCTACAGATAAGCCGATTATTCTCTACAACGTTCCGTCAAGAACAGGCGTTAACATTTTGCCGGAAACACTCAAAGAGCTTTCAAAGCTTCCGCGAATCAACGGCGTTAAAGAAGCTTCAGGAAATATCAGCCAAGTTATGAAAATCCGCGCACTTTGCGGCGACGATCTCAATATTTGGAGCGGCAATGACGACCAAATCCCGGCTGTAATGTCTTGCGGCGGTAAGGGTGTTATCTCTGTTCTTGCAAATATTTGCCCACAGGAAACACACGATATGGTTCAAGCATATCTCGACGGCGATGCAAATAAGTGCACAGATATGATGGCTCAGTATCTTGAGCTTGCAAATGCACTTTTTGTTGAAGTTAACCCGATTCCTGTTAAAGCGGCATGCAATATGGTCGGCTGGAATGCAGGTCCGTGCAAGATGCCTCTTTGCGAAATGACAGACGAACATACAGCTTATCTCAAGAGCGTTCTAAACAAATACGGTCTTATAAAATAAGAATTAATTAAGGACTTTTAAAATGACTAAAATAATTTTAAGCGGCGCCTGCGGAAAAATGGGTAAGGTTATCCAAAGCGTTGTTGCAGGTCGCGATGATTGCGAAATCGTTGCAGGTGTTGACAAATATAATGATAACGAGCGCCCCTTCCCTGTTTATGCTACTATGCAAGAGGTTAAGGAAAGTGCTGATGTTGTTATTGACTTTTCAAATCCGTCACTTCTTGACGGCTTGCTTGAATACGGTATTGAAACAAACACCGCACTTGTAATTGCAACAACCGGTTTTGACGATTGCCAAAAGAAGAAAATACAAGATGCATCCAAAAAATGCCCTGTATTCTTCACATACAATATGAGTATCGGAATCAATCTGCTTGCAAACCTTGCAAAAAAAGCTGTTCAGGTTTTGGGCAACGATTTTGATATTGAAATTGTTGAAGCGCATCACAATCAAAAGATTGATGCTCCGTCTGGTACGGCACTTATGCTTGCAGATGCCATTACCGAAGAAATCGACAGACCGATGAAGTATGAATATGACAGACATTCTAAGCGCGAAAAAAGAACTAAGAATGAAATCGGTATCCATTCTATCCGTGGCGGCACAATTGTCGGCGAGCATGAAATCATTTTTGCAGGCAGAGACGAAAACATAACTTTGAGCCACTCGGCAAGATCAAAAGAAATTTTTGCAGTCGGCGCAGTAAATGCGGCAGTATTTATGAGCGGCAAACCTGCAGGAATGTACGATATGAGCGAGCTTGTAAAATAAACAATATAAAGAATAACGGCAGTGCAACAGCACTGCCGTATTTTTATACTATTGAATTATCAATCGCCGAGAGCAATATCCTGCTCAACCTCGTGCTTTTCCTTATAGCAAGCGAATGTTTCTTCAACAAACTTTGAATCGGGCTTTGGTGTTACGAGCGATACAATAGGAACGATTACAAATCCTCCAAGCATTGCAATTGCGCCGCAGTTAATCGGGCTTTGCATGATTGTCGGCAAAATATGATGTCCTGTAAGATTTCCGATAAGATCGATCACCATAAGACCCGTACCGAATACAAACGAAACCCAGCAAGCCGCCTTTGTCGTCTTTTTCCAATAAAGAGCGTAGAGGAACGGTGCGAGGAATGCGCCTGCAAGTGCGCCCCATGAAATACCCATAAGCTGTGCAATGAATGTAACGGAGCTTTTGTATTGAACAAGCGCAAGAATTGCTGAAATCGCAATGAAGATTACAACAAAAATTCTGATTGACAAAAGCTGTTTCTTTTCATCCATCTTTTTAACAATATTGTCCTTCAAAAAGTCGATTGTAAGTGTTGACGATGAAGCGATTACGAGCGAAGAAAGCGTTGACATTGATGCCGAAAGAACAAGAATAACAACAAGTGCAATAAGCGGAGCCGAAAGCTCGCTGAGCATTGTCGGAATGATAGAGTCAAATCCGTTTGCCTTGACATCAATCTTGTCGGAATAAAGTCTTCCGAAGCCGCCGAGAAAATAACTGCCACCTGCAACAACAAGTGCAAATATTGTGGAAATGATTGTGCCCTTTTTGATGGATGACTCATCCTTAATGGCATAGAATTTTTGAACCATTTGAGGAAGTCCCCAAGTGCCGAGTGATGTCAAGATAACAACAAACATCAGGTTGAGCGGGTCTGCTCCGAAGAATGATGCAAAAACGCCGGGTGTTGTTGATACTGTTTCATCAGTCACATTTGCAAGACCGTCCAATGCCGCTGTAAAGCCGCCTTTACTCATCAATACAGCAGCGATTACTGCTACAATACCGAACAACATAATGATGCCTTGAATAAAGTCATTTATAGCGGTTGCCATGTATCCGCCTGCAATAACATAAATACCGGTAAGAATAGCCATGATGACGATACATACCGAATAATCAATGTTGAACGCCATACCGAAAAGTCGGCTTAAGCCATTATAAAGTGATGCTGTGTACGGAATTAAGAAAATAAATATAATCGCAGATGCGGCTATTTTAAGTGATTTACTTCCGAAACGCTCGCCGAAAAACTGCGGCATTGTTGCGGAATTAAGATGCTGGGTCATAATTCTTGTTCGTCTGCCGAGGACAACCCACGCGAGAAGAGAGCCGATGATTGCGTTACCGATTCCTGCCCATGTGGATGCAATACCGTATTTCCAGCCAAACTGACCTGCATATCCCACAAAAACAACAGCCGAAAAGTACGAAGTTCCATATGCAAAAGCTGTCAGCCAAGGACCGACATTTCTGCCGCCGAGTACAAAACCGTTAACATCGGTTGCGTGCTTTCTGCATGCGATACCAACGCCGATAAGCACACCGAAGAAGAGTACTAAAATAATAATTTTTAAAGCCATTGATTTACTCCTTTATCATCAATTTAACCCGCTTTAGCACTTAAAAGCGATGAACTATACATATACTTTACCACTTAAAAGCGATGAAGTCAAGAAGAATTTTAACAAAAATAAAAAAGGTGTAAAACTACACCTTTTTTAGATTATTATTTACTGTTCTAATTACTCAAACAGATTGGAAACATTGCTTTTAAGCATTTTAGGAATGTCGATTGACTGCGGGCAATGTTGTTTGCACTTGCCGCAGTTGACACAGTGCGAGGCATTGATATCAATAGCGTCATATTCCTTTTGCGCTTCCTCGCCGGAGATTTCGGCGCTCATATACTTATTATAAACGGCAAACATGCTGCTGATTTTAACGCCCTTTGGGCAGTCGGCGCAATAATCGCATCCTGTGCACGGGATTGTTTCAGCGTTGTTTATAATTCTTGCAATTTTTTCGCAGACGGAATACTTATGTTTATCAAATTCAGTAAAACCCGAAAGCGTGCTCAAATTATCGGATAATTGCTCAATTGAATTCATACCGCTCAATATTGCAAGCACATTATCGTGTGATGCAACAAAGCCCATTGCCCAAAAAACATTCGATTTGTCAGGCATTTCGCTTTTGCAAAGCCTTTCTGCCTCATTAGGCAAATCGGCAAGCTTTCCGCCGCGAACAGGCTCCATTACAATAACGGGTATGCCTGCATCTGTAAGCAATTTATATTGCGTTTTGGCGTTTTGATTTTCCCAATCAAGATAATTCATTTGAATTTGAGCAAAATCCCACTCATGTGCGGCAATTATTTCCTTTAAAGAATCAATAGTTCCGTGAAATGAAAAGCCAATATTATTAATTCTGCCCTCTTCCCTTTTCTTAAGCAAGAACTCATATGCGCCGTATTCTTCGCACATTTTGAAATTATCCGCATCAAGTGAATGCAGGAGATAAAAATCGAAATATTCAAGACCTGTTCTCTTAAGCTGATTTGAAAAGATCTTTTCCATATCATCGTGACTGTCGCACATCCAAATCGGAAGCTTGTCAGCAACATAGTATGACTCACGAGGATATTTTTTCAAAGCATGACCGACAAATTCTTCGCTCTTACCGCAATGATACATATATGCCGTGTCATAATAATTGACGCCGTTTTGATATGCAAAATCGACTATTTCCTGCGCCCTTAGATAGTCAATGTCCGGACTTGACTCACGCTTTTCGCCGGATTTTACAGGCAGACGCATAGTACCCAATCCAAGCCTTGAAATTTCTATGTTTTTAAAAGCTTTTCTGTCAACCAAAATTGACACCTCTTTTATTCCATAGTCCAAGTTGTACCCTGTCTTGTATCTTTAAGTATAATACCTCTTGCTTTCAAATCGTCACGGATTTTGTCCGCAGTTGCAAAATCCTTATTTTTCTTTGCTTCCTGACGCTGAGCAATAAGTTTTTCAACTTCTTTGTCAAGGTCATTAGACTTTCTGTTATACAAAATGCCGAGAACATCGCAAAGCTCATCGAAAATCTTTGCGGCAGTTTTGCAGACATTTTCAGAAACAGACTTGTCGAGAATTTTTGTATTAATATCCTTAACCAAGTCAAATACTGCTGCGATACCATCTGCTGTATTCAAATCGTCATCCATAGCGGTGATAAACTGCTCTCTTCGCGAATTGAGTGATTTAAGAATTTCTTCATCATCAGCAATGTCCGATTGTGCATTTTTGATAGCAAAGTCGAGAGACTCACGGCATGTATAAAGCCTGTCAAGCGCAGATTGGCACTGCTCGATAATGTCAAGGCTGTAATTGATGGGTGAACGGTAATGTGAAGAAATAAGGAAGTATCTGATTACCTCATAGCCGTAAACATTAGCAATTTCACGAACGGTTTTGAAGTTGCCGAGTGACTTACTCATCTTAACATTGTCAACATTGATATAACCGTTGTGCATCCAATATTTCGAGAACATACAGCCGTTTGCCGCCTCGGACTGCGCAATTTCGTTTTCGTGGTGAGGAAATACAAGGTCCTGACCACCGCAGTGAATATCAATTGTTTTGCCGAGGTATTTTCTGTTCATAGCCGAACATTCGATATGCCAACCCGGTCTACCTTTACCCCACGGCGACTCCCAATAAGGCTCGCCTTCTTTTGCGGCTTTCCAAAGTGCAAAATCAAGCGGGTCTTCTTTCTTTTCGCCGATAGCAATTCTTGCACCGCTTTCAAGGTCATCAATCGGTTGATGAGAAAGTTTACCGTAGTCCTTAAACTTGAGAGTTCTGTAATAAACATCACCATCAACGGCATAAGCATAGCCTTTGTCAATCAATGTTTTGATAATATCAATAATTTCATCAATATTTTCAGTTGCCTTTGGATGAACGGTTGCATCCTTAAAATTCAAGCCGTGTGCGTCAGTCCAAAATTCTTTGATATATTTTTCGCTGACCTCATCAAAGGATATACCCTCTTCGTTAGCTCTCTTGATGATTTTATCGTCAACATCTGTAAAATTCTGAACAAATTTCACATTATATCCTCTGTATTCAAGGTATCTTCTGAGAACATCAAAAACGCAAAGCGGACGGGCGTTTCCTATATGAATATAGTTATAAACGGTAGGTCCGCACGCGTAAATTTTAACTTCCTTTTCATCAACGGGAACAAAATCTTCTTTTCTCCTTGACATTGTGTTAAAAATCTTCATTTTTAATCTCCTTCAGTTTATTTACTTCTTTTTGTAATTCTTCGATTTTTGCTTCGTTTTTCTTTATTGCACTCATTATCGGGTCGGGGATATTGATTTGGTCGAGATCGTCAACCCGCTCTCCGTCAATTCGCACAACCTCACCCGGTACGCCTACAACGGTGCAATTCGGCTCAACATCCTTAACAACAACGGCTCCTGCGGCAACTTTTGAATTTCTGCCTACCGTAATCGGTCCGAGAACCTTTGCCCCTGCGCCAATCATAACGCCGCTTTCAATCGTGGGGTGTCTTTTGCCGACATCCTTACCTGTTCCGCCAAGCGTAACACCTTGATAAATCATTACATCATCGCCGACCTCGGCAGTTTCGCCGATTACAATACCGTGGCCGTGGTCGATGCACACGCGCCTGCCGATTGTTGCACCGGGATGAATTTCAATACCGGTCTTATGTGCAGAGCGCTGACTTATCCATCGTGCGATGAACGGCATATTGTGGCGCAAAAACCAGTTTGCTCTCTTATGCGCTCTCAGCGCCTTAAATCCCGGATATAAAAGAACAATCTCCAATGGTCCATGAGCCGCGGGATCATGGTCTATAAAGCTTTGAATATCTTCTTTATAACTTTCAAACATAACATAACTCCAAACAAAAATAAATCCTCTGCCGATACAATCGACAGAGGCAATAAAATACTGCGGTTCCACTCCGTTTTATACTTAACCACTTAAATGGCTTTGCCGATAACGGAGCATACCGTCCCGAAATACTTTATTCCTTCGGGAAGCTCATGGGTGCATTTCATCAATTGCCTTATGCGAAACTCACAGCACCGCTCGCTCTCTTTGATAAGGTATGATTGACTACTTCTCCCAATCGATGCATTTATACTATATTTACATTATATACATTTTTTACAAAAATGCAACTGTTATTTTGTTTTAATAAGATGCCAACCGTCTTTAGTATATTTAATTCCGCTTAGGAAAGTAACAATACCAACAATCCAAAATGCAACCGTGCAATAAACGCCGAGCCAATTAGGAGCGTTAAAGCCGTTTGTGGCGATAACAGTTTCGCCGTCCTTTTCAAGAATAGCCAAAATTAAGAATGTGATGCCGGTTGTAGACATTTGTAAAAATGTTTTAGCCTTGCCGAATGCGTTTGCGGCAATAATTTCACCGTTTGATGCAGCAAGCATTCTCATTCCGGCGACAAGAAATTCCCTTGCCATCATAATCATAATAACCAAATCGGTTCTTACGCCGAGATTTATTTGAATAATGAACGCGGCGAGAACAAGCGTTTTATCGGATAATGGGTCCATTACCTTGCCGAAATCGGTAACAAGCCCATTTTTTCTTGCAATAATTCCGTCTGCCTTATCGCTCATACAAGCTACGAAATAAACAAGCAGTGCCACAACCCAGTGATAGCGAAATTGAATATATGACGCTAAAAACAAAAACGGTATGCAACAAAATCTGAACACTGTTATTTTATTCGGTAAATTCATTCCACACACTCTCCTATCAAATCATAGCCGTCAAAATCTGTAATGAGAACATTACAAAATTCGCCGATATTAAGCGGCTTGTCGGATGTAAAAATAATTCCGCTGTCAATTTCCGGCGAATCCATATACGAACGGCCGACATATTTTTCGCCGTCAAACGAATCAATAATAACCTTATATTTGTTACCGACTCTGCCTTTATTGCTTTGCTCGGTGATAGTGTATTGAATATCCATCAATACCTCTTGACGTCGATTTTTAACTTCATCGTCAATTTGATTATCCATATCAAACGCAGGTGTATCCTCCTCGGGAGAAAATGTAAAGCACCCCATTTTGTCAAATTTAATATCTTTTACAAATGAGCAAAGATTTTCAAATTGCTCGTCTGTTTCCCCCGGAAAACCTACCATAAATGTAGTCCTGAGCGCAAGACCCGGAATTTTATCTCTCATTTTGGTAAGCAATTTCTTATAATCGTCTCCGTCGCCGATTCTGTTCATTGATTTTAAAACACTCTTATCGGAATGTTGCAACGGAATGTCGATATATTTGCAAATTTTATCATTTTCCGCAATCACATCAATAAGCGAATCGGTTATTCTCTGCGGATAGCAATAAAACAGCCTTATCCACTCAATACCGTCAATTTTTACTAATTGTTTAAGAAGTTTGTCGAGCGAATACTCGCCGTATATGTCCTGACCGTATTTAGTGGTATCCTGCGCGATTAAAATAATTTCCTTAATTCCCTTTTGCGCAAGCACTTTAGCCTCGTTAACAACGGACTCCATAGGCCTTGAACGGAATTTGCCGCGAATGCCCGGGATTGCACAATATGCGCATCTGTTGTCGCACCCCTCGGCAATTTTCAAGTACGCCCAATGTGACGGTGTAGAAAGCATTCTTTCATCGTCGAGCGGTAAATAACACTTATTCGGAAAAGTAGTTGTTTCAATGCCCATAAGAGCCTTTTGGCAAGCCTTGACAATATCTTTGTTTCCGCCGATACCGATAACGGCATCAACCTCGGGCATTTCTTTAATGATTTCGTCCTGATAACGCTCTGCAAGGCAACCGGTTACAACAATCGCAGATATTAAACCCGCATTTTTATATTCGGCAACCTCGAGAATCGTTTCAATTGCCTCTTTTTTAGCATCGTCAATAAATCCGCAGGTGTTAACAATCATAACATCGCTGTCTTGAATCTCGCTAACGATATTGAAACCTGCATCGGCAAGCTTTGAGAGCATCATTTCACCGTCAACCTGGTTTTTCGGGCATCCGAGCGAAATCATACCAACATTATATGTATTCTTCATCTTCTATCATTTCAAATGCGTGCTTAATATCATAATATGAAAACCCTTTTCTCATCAGCGCGGCTGTAACCTTGTCTTTGCCGCCCTCTGCACGCAATTTATTCCTGTATTTAGTAGTAATAAGTTCAACACAATTTGCACTGTTGTCAAACTCTGTATTTTCGAGTATATTATTGATTATATCGGCAGACAATCCACGCTTATACATTTCCTGCTTAACAAAATTTTTAGACATATTTTTGTTATCAAGCAAATATCTAACAAGGGTTTGAGCATATTTTTCATCATCAAGATAGCCGAGATCGAGCATTTTTTCAATTGCCGCGTCGGCACTGTTTTCATCGACGGTACGAAGAAGCTTTGTTTTGAGTTCCTTAACGGAATGGTCGCGCCTTGAAAGCAAATCGTAGCACTTGTCAACCGCTTTTTTTAAGTTAATTTTGGTTACAAGCTTATTCCACTCGTCCTCATCAATATCCGTGCCGTCTTTAATGTAATTTTCTGCCCAAAAATCCTCGTCGGTGGTAATTATATATTCATCATCTAACAATAAATGAATTTTTTTCCCTCTGCCGTGGTTATGAGATATAATCATTATTCTTCGTCATCATCGATGGCTATATCGAGTTTTGCCTTGGCAGCAGCCCTTGTTTGCTTAACTGTCGACGGAGCAGCCGGAGTTTCATCAAGCACAGCCTTTTGAGCAACATTTGCCCGGAATTTTTCCTCTTGCTTTTGCTTGTCGATTAAATCAAGTACCTGTTTTTCAATCTCGTTTGAAAATTCAGGGTCTGTTTTAAGCATTTCTTTAAGCTTATCTCTGCCTTGGAACCTCTTATCACCGTAGGAGAACCAAGAGCCGCTCTTTTTGATTACGCCGAGAGAAACAGCGAGGTCGCAGATTTCACCGCATCTGTCAATTCCCGTTCCGTACATAATATCGAATTCGGCAGTTTTAAAAGGAGGCGCAACTTTGTTTTTAACGATTTTTGCACGTGTTCTCGAACCGACAAATTCGTTACCGGGTGCTTTGATTGCCTCAACCTTTCTGACATCAATACGCATTGACGCATAGAATTTGAGCGCACGGCCGCCTGTTGTTACTTCAGGACTGCCGTAAATAACGCCGACCTTCTCACGAAGTTGGTTAATAAAGATAATAACGCAATTCGACTTGTTAATGGCGCCTGCAAGCTTTCTGAGCGCCTGCGACATAAGTCTTGCGTGCAAGCCGACATGAGAGTCGCCCATATCACCCTCGATTTCCGAACGTGGAACAAGCGCAGCAACAGAGTCAACAACGATAATATCAATTGCCCCGGAGCGCACAAGCTGTTCTGTGATTTCGAGAGCTTGTTCGCCGTTATCGGGCTGAGAAACAAGAAGTGAGTCTACATCGACGCCGAGGTTTGCGGCATATGACGGGTCAAGTGCATGCTCTGCATCAATAAACGCTGCCTCGCCGCCTGCTTTTTGTGCCTCTGCTACGCAATGGAGCGCAAGAGTTGTTTTACCTGATGATTCGGGACCGTAAATCTCTATAATTCTTCCCTTTGGAAGTCCACCTATTCCTGTTGCTATATCGAGCGTTAATGAGCCTGTTGAAATAGCGTCTACATTTAACGCACTGTTTTTGCCCAAACGCATAATCGCGCCTTGACCGTACTGCTTTTCAATTTGCTTTAAAGCAGATTCAAGGGCTGTTTGTTTGTCATTGGCTTTTTTATCTGCTGCCATATTATATTCCTCCTATCAATTGTTCACTGAATTACTAAACTATTATACTAAATATAGGGTATAAAATCAAGAATTTATAATAAAATGCACATTATTTTACACTTTATTAAATAAAATAAAAAAAACACTTGCATTTTCGTTCGCTTTCTGTTAATATATATGCGTTCTAAATATTTAAGGAGGTGTTCGCAAATGGCTAAATGTGAATACTGTGGTAAGGAAATGTCTTTCGGCATTAAAGTATCCCACTCACACAGAAGATCTAACAGAACATGGAAACCGAATATCAAAAAGGTAAAGGCTGTCGTTAACGGCTCACCTAAAAGAGTTTATGTTTGCACAAGATGCCTTCGTTCAGGTAAGGTAGAAAGAGCTTAATAAGCTGTATTAAAGAAAACCATCTGGTTACAGATGGTTTTTATTTTTTTGCAAATAAACAAACGAAGAGAAAAAAATAACCCCTGCATAGCGCAAGGGTTATTAAATACATTCTTAAATTAGTTAAACAAATAGTTTGTGTTATTGAAAGTGATTGGCTTATATGTACCGTTTTCATAAACATATACAGCCTGAAGTTTTTCGGAAACTGCAAATTTCTTACCGCCTGCGTTGAAAATATAGCAATCGGCATTGTTGATATTTTCAACATTTGAGGTATAGTTAATTGAGCCGCCTGAAACATCGCTCGAGAAACCGATAGTCTTCCAGTTATCATGAATAACCTGTTTCAAAAGCTTTTGAGCCTCGTAAACCGGATAATCCGGAGTTGTTGTTGAAACATGCTTGTTTTTATATCTTTCGTATGTAGCAGGCTCGCCTGTTGTTTCTTCCTCATTGCCGCCTGTAAGTGCAGGTGCTTGGTATTTAACAAACATAACAATAAAATAAATAACGAAAATCAACAAAACAATCAAAATAATCATTTTGATTATTTTTCCTGCCTTGCTGCCTGTTGAACCGCCGCCGGCAAATGCCTCTTCAAATGTAGGCGTAGCAATCGGTGTGAACGGTTTGCCCTTCTTGGATGCCTTCTTTTCAAGTTTGGCATTCTTTTTGTCAATTTTCTTAACTAATTTGTTGTATTCTTTAGTCTGCTTATTATATTCTTTAGCAGCCTTTTTGGTAGCCTTAGCTTCCTTTTTTGCAAGTTTGGTCTCTTTACTCAAAGCAGTCCCCTCCTTATAAGTATGCTACAAGTATAACATTAATGAAACAGAATTTCAACATAAATTTTTAATGAAATCACCTAAATTTATGAACAAATTGTAAATATTAGCATAAAATATGGTATAAATTATAAATATATATTCTAAAATATGTGTATTTCACCGACAGACTTGCATTTATCCCACAATTAGATTATCATAAAACAAAAGATAACTTAAGGACGGTGCAACGATGGATGAATTCAAGCTGTTTATCAGCGAAAACTCCGACATAATTAAAATAATCGGCGGAGCTTTGATATTTTTAGTAATGTTTTTATTAAGAAACAAGCTTTCAACAATTATTTTAAAGCTGACCGGTAAGGTGATATTCAACAAAGAGGATAAGGAGCACAAGCGAAAATCACTTGTAGACTCACTGTGCAAGCCGTTTTCGGCATTATTTGTTGTAATAGGTATATTTGTCGGGTTATATATAAATATCCCAAACAAGACTGTTTTAGGCTCGTTTAAAATAGCGGTTATACTCGTTTTCTGTTGGGGAATTGTAAATTATTTGTCAAACAATTTGTTTTTGCTTTTTCATTTCGGAGAAAACGCAGATGACAAAATGAACACAACGGCAATAAAATTCATATCAAACATACTTAAAATAGTTGTTATTTCATTTGCCGTTTTGATGATTGCAAGCGAGCTTGGATATAATGTAAACGGATTTATAACGGGTCTCGGTGTCGGCGGACTTGCAATTTCACTTGCCGCAAAAGATGCGGTATCAAATCTGATAAGCGGATTTGTAATTGTTTTTGAAAAACCGTTTATTGTCGGCGAATTTATACAAACCGCATCAATTCAGGGCTTTGTTGAGGAGGTTACCATGCGTTCAACAAAAATCAGAACGCTTGAGGACTCCGTTGTGACGGTTCCAAATTCAAAGCTTACCGATGATGCAATAATCAATATCAGCCGCACAGAAAAAAGGCTTATCAGCCTTGAATTCGGCGTTGAATATTCAACATCAAACGAAAAAATCGAAAAATGCAAAAACGATGTTAAGCAATATCTTGTTAAAAACAACAATATTTGCGAATCGCCGCTTCGAGTTTATGTATCAAAACTTGATGACAGCGCAATCAATATATCCGTCACATGTTACACGAAAACTCCGGATTTGGACAAATATCTTAACATTTTGAGCAAGGTTAATTTGAAAATAAAATCAATCATCGAAGAAAACGGCGTTGAATTTGCATTTCCGTCAAAAACCGTGTATCTTCAAAACAAGCAATAATTATTTGTTTTCACATTCAAGCACGCCAAATATTTCATCAAGATTATGTATTTCATAATCAAGTCTTACATCTGAATCGCTTTCATTGTGATGCGGATTGTACCAACAACACTTAATACCTATGTTATTGCCGCCGCGCATATCACTTGTGAGCGAATCACCGACTATGAGGATTTCGCTTTTATCGCACTCAACCTCATTTAAAAGCGGTGCAAAAAAATCGGCAGACGGTTTTTCAAAACCGATTTCATCAGAAATAAATATGTCCTTAAAAAGATTGTCGAGCTTTGAGAGCGACAATCTTTTTCTTTGGACAGCCTTTGCGCCGTTAGTTACACAATAAAGGTCGTAGTTTTCCGACAGTTTAAAGCATACATTATATGCGTTGTCTATGTACTCAATTGTATCGGGAATCGAATTCTCATAATATGTATTTACCTCGTCTGCCATCGAGGTATCAGCGCCGAGATACTTTAAAAATTCGACAAAGCGAAGGTGCATAACCTGCTTTTTGTCAATTTCGCCGCGTTCGAGCATTTCCCAATGCTTTAAATTGATTTTTGAATACGCCGAAACCTTTTCGTCGGTAAATTTGCCAAGATTGAATTTTTCAAACGATTTCTTAATAGAATTATATTCGGCAGCCAAAAAATCAAGAAGCGTGCCGTCAACATCAAATAAAATTGCTTTAATCATTATATTTTATATTTCTTCAGTTTATGTTTGGTTTTATTGTCAACTCTGTATGACTCTCTGATTTTTTGGATGGTTTTATTCTGCACCCAAGGTGAAAGTGTTTTGGATTTAATTAAACCTGTCACTTTTTCCTCATATTTAACAAAAGCAGTGCTGTAAGCCCACGCGAGCGCCATATTGACATAATATTTTTCGCTCAAAATTGTTTTATACAAGTCGAGCACACGGTCGATATATTCGTCATCAAGGTAAAAATCCATAAGAGCAACTATTGCAAATCTTGTAGGATATTCCCCTGCTCCGACAAATGATGAGAGAAAGTCAAAATACTGAGCCTTGTCCTTTGCGATAAATTTAAAAGATGCTGTGCAAATGTCGCATATTCCCCAATTGTCAATAAGGCTGACAAACTCGGATATATCCTTTTTATGCTCCTCGGCAGAGCATTTTTTCATAGAAATCGTTAAGCCGAAAACTTCTTTCTCCTCGTAATATTCGCATAGGTTTTCAGCATTGTTTTGGAATGCCGATTTTGCAATTTTTCGCACGATTGGAACACGAACTCCGATAATTTTACTTTCGTCGACATTAGGGACAAGTTTTTTATGAAAATCACGATATTTCAAATCCCGATTGTTAAACAACTCTTCTCTCAAATTCATATAATCACCGAGAAGATTATAACACATCAATAATATTCTTTCAACAAAAGATAATCGTCATAATAAAGTGTAACGGTATTTTCGTGAATTTCGCAATCGACCTTTAGTACATCAATTAAATTCGGATTTGACACTATAACAGAGCCGTTTTCAACCTTTATAATATTTTCGTCACCGCCGAGTGCCTTAACAAGTTTGTTTGTCACTCTCGGCAAAATCATTTTTGATTCAAAATCATATTTTGTGATAACAATTCTAAACAGAAAATATGTCAGCGCCGACAAAACTGTTCCGGCTATTATAAAATAAAGCATATTGTTTGAATATTTAAACAGCTCAATGAGAGAGCCGTTTTCCAAATACCCGAGCCTTAAATCAAGAAATGATGCGGTCAAATAAGAAACAAAGGCAATCGCAAGATATGCAAAATATGAAATCGGATTAAAGCACAAAATATAAATCAAAAAAAGCTCCGTTTTGCCGAATAGAATTGCAATCAAGGCAGCGGATGAAAAAGCAACTTGTTCACGCAAATCCATTTTTTTGACAAAAGCAAGATATGCGCCGACTGTCACAAAAATATTCAGAAAATATTTACCGCTTAAAAAAAGTGAAGTACTTACAGTAGGATTTTTAACAGTCGCTTTAAACACATTCAGCGCTCCCGATACAATGTTACCGCCGACAATCTGTGCCGTAGAATACGATTTGGTAAGCACTATGTCACGAAACTGTGTGCCGAAAAGCATAAGATAAAGATTATCAAACAGGCCGAACAACGCACCGTTTCCCGATACCGTGTCGGCGGTCATATTGATGAGCGAATCAAAAATATAATAAAGACTGCCCGAAACAAGCCCGATAGTAACGCATATCACAAGGCAAGACAAATAGCCCGGCAGTACATCAAACTTTTGCGCTAAATATGAAAGCAAAAAAGACGCACAAACAATAAACAGCAGGCTGAAATGATAGTTTGCAAAGGAGAAATATATCACATCGGCAAGCAGCAGGCAAAAAGAAACAGTTGCCGCCTTTTTTGAATTTTTACATACGCAATTGCCGATAATTCCACCGCAAAGAACAAGAAACAGCACATTAAATCCGTTTTCAAATTCTTCGCCGATATTTTTGAAAGCGTCGACGGGAAACAATGATATGATGCTTATTACTGCCGTTGCAGCAGAGAGATAAAACACAGGATGTGCCAAGCAACTCGGCGCTTTTTTGATAGTCGAAATAATACTGTTCATATTGGGATTATGAACATAATGGATAAGTTATATACAAAAATCAGAACAAACATCAATCGTAGCAGGCTTGTTTTGCATTGTGAACATTCAAGATTTGTGGGTTTTGCGGAAGTTAACAGTCCCAAACTTACAATGTTATGGCAAGAATTAAAACAAGAATACGCCAAAATCTTAAAGAAATACAAAAGGCAGACACTGCGTGCGATGTATCGCCGTTTGTGCCTGTCTTTTTTATTGCCCTGAGCAAGGCGTATTGAATTTTACCATTTTCTGTTATTATAGTTCGGGCAGTCGGCTTTTTTCAGGCGCGCACGCACCTCAACATAACAGCCGCATTTCAAACACATACCCGACAGCAAATTTTCGCACTCTCTGCAAAATGAAATGCGCTTTTTAAAAAGTGATTCATCTGCCAAATCGTGCTTATCGAGCGTGGCAACATAATCCATTATTTCGGAATATGTTACCCTCTCCCCTGCCTCAAGCAAAAGGCACTTTTTGCATTTTGCCATTATTTAATCACAAACTTTACAACAGAGCAAGGCGGAATTTCGGCAACAAAGCCGTCGCCGAGCTTTCTGAACGATGTAAATTCAACTGATTTTACATTGTCGCCGTTGTCAAAATCATTCTTTTCATGCATTTCGCCGGTAATAATCTTGGCAGTGATTTCACTGACTTTTGTATCGGCGATTTGGCACTTAATCTTTGACGATTTTTTGGAAGATGTGTTTGTAATTGTTGAATAGATAGTTCCGTTTTCGTCAATTGAAGCGGATTCAACAAGCTGAGGAAATGATTTGCCGTCATTCTTCGAGTTGATATTATCGCTTGTAATATAAGAGCCTAAAAGCGTGTTGTTTTGATGCTCCTTATACATTTTAAAGACATAATAGGTCGGTGTTTTAATCATCTTTTCGCCGTCTGTAAGCAAAACAGACTGAAGAACATTGACTGTTTGCGCAATATTTGCCATCATCACTCTGTCGGCATGTTTATTGAAAATGTTGAGTGTAAGTCCTGCAACAATTGCGTCACGCATTGTATTTTGCTGATACAAAAATCCCGGATTTGTGCCCGGTTCAACATCGTACCATGTTCCCCACTCATCAACTATAAGCTTAACCCAACGCTGTGGATTAATGCTGTCCATCATTGCAAGATGGGTTGAGATAAGTTCTTCCATTCTGTACGCCTTACAGATAGTAGAGTTGTATTCATTCAAATCAAAATCAGTTGCAGAGCCTTTGTGCTCCCATTTACCGGTAGGAATCGTATAATAATGCAGTGAAATACAGTTAGCATGGTGTTTAACCTTGTCCATAACCTCTTTGGTCCAATGATAATCGTCAACATTCGGACCTGTGGCAACACGCAAAATATGATTGTTGCCGCTGTAATCTCTGCAATATGTATTAAACTGTTTAAAAAGGCAACCGTAATATTCGGGGTCCATATTTCCGCCGCAGCCCCAAGACTCGTTACCGACGCCGAGATATTTCAACACCCACGGATTTTCGCGGCCGTTTTTCCTGCGAAGCTCTGCCATCGGAGATGTTCCGCCGAAAGTCATATATTCGACCCATTCGCTCATTTCCTGCACAGTACCCGAGCCTACATTACCGTTTACATATGTATCACAACCGAGTTGCTCGCAAAGTTCAAAATACTCATGTGTTCCGAACGAATTGTCTTCAACAACACCGCCCCAATTGGTATTTATCATCTTTTTTCTGTTTTCTTTAGGACCGATGCCGTCTTTCCAATGGTATTCGTCGGCAAAACAGCCGCCGGGCCAACGCAAAACGGGAATCCCCATTTCTTTAAGTGCATTTACGGCGTCGCAACGCATACCGTTTTTGTTTGGTATTTTCGAATTTTCGCCGACATAAAGTCCCTCGTAAATACATCTGCCGAGATGTTCGCTGAAATGGCCGTAAATATCCTTATTGATTGTTGCTATTTTTTGATTTGGATTGATTAAATATTTTTCCATAAATTTACCTCAAATAAAGTTATATTGCTAAATTATCATATAAAGCAAATTAAGTCAACAAAACACCGTAAATTTAAACAAAAAATTAACTCCGCATCAAAAGATACGGAGTTAAAATAAAAGTTAATTACTTAATGTATTCTTTAACTTTTGCTGCCTTACCTACTCTGTCACGGAGATAGTAGAGCTTAGCTCTTCTTACCTTACCGGTACGAACAACCTGAACATCAACAACATTAGGTGAGTGAAGCGGGAATACACGCTCGATGCCTACGCCGTAAGATACACGACGAACTGTAAATGTTTCAGAAACGCCTGAACCTCTCTTTGCGATTACAGTGCCCTCGAACATCTGAATTCTTTCCCTCTGACCCTCGCGAATGTTAACTGATACTTTTACAGTATCACCGATTGCGAACTTAGGTGTTTCGGCTTTTGTTGAATCCTGTGCGATTACTTTAAGTGCGTCCATTTTAATTCCTCCTTGTTGTTTATGAGATGTTCATATCAACAATAAAGTTGAAAGCGGACCATCCTAATTAAATGCGAAACGCTGCGTTTAAACTCGTTGCAGAAGTAGCAACGGAACAAATGCTGATATATAATAGCATAATGTTGCATAAAATGCAAGTGTTTTATTTATATTCTTTAAAATCTTTTGTCAAAAGCGAAATACGCGAAATTGATTTCCATTCATAATCCATATCAATAAGTCTCAAAATCGTGTCAAACAGAAGTATAGGATTGAGGTTTCTGTCGGGTCCTGCACAAAGGCGCGTATTTATAATGACATTATTGCCCCTGATTGATGTATTGTATTTAACAATAAACTCTTTAATATTAGACTCTTTAAGTATTCTTCTTTTGCCCTTTTTGGCTTTTTTGAGCGCTAGTATTTCATCAGACGCTAAAACGGCATTGATTTTTTCAAGTGCAGCCTGATTATCGGCAAATTCTATCTTAAAAACATAATCGCTGTAGCCGATTTCGTGGCAGTCAAGGAAATCGTCATACACATCGACAACTCTTATACCCTCCGGCAAAGTACCGTTCAGTCTTTTTTTGACCTCTTCGTTTGTAATATCGTCGAGAATCCTTATATCAACGCTTTCGCAAAGGCTTTCGACTCCGAGTGAGAGCGGAAGCGAAAAGCTCATAAAGGGGCGCGGATTGAATCCTTCGGTATACCAAAGATTGATTTTTGCACGGGCAATTGCTCTTGAAAAAGCACGGTTTATATCAAGATGGCTGATATATTTTGCTCTGTCGGTTTTGGCAAACCTAATTCTTATTTCTCGCATCGCAGTGCCCTCCGTTAAGCATATTTGCACCGCAACCTGCGCATTTTATACGACAATGCGGAGTGGTCACATTTTCGTGTGCTTTAATATTCTCACGCTCGAGAAATTTTCTCGTAATGCCGTAATCGAGGTGATCCCAAGGCAAAACCTCACTGAAATCACGGCGCCTTTGAGTATAAAAATAAGGGTCTATGCCGTTTTTCCTGAAAGCCTCCATCCAAACATCAAATTTGAACTGCTCGTCCCACGAATCGAATTTACAGCCGTTTTTAAATGCGTCATAAAGAACGGCAGACAATCTTCTGTCGCCTCTTGCAAGAACTCCCTCAAGGAGCGAGGTCGGTGTTTCGTGATATGAAACCTTGATTTTTTTAGTAGGTATTGATTCGAGTAAATGCTTTTGCTTTGCACGCAGTGATTCCATACTGTCCTCCGGCTCCCATTGAAACGGAGTGAACGGCTTTGGAATGAATGATGAGCAGGAAATCGAAACCTGAACACTTGTCCCCTTTTGTTTATTCGGATTGGTTGCGAAAGCCTCGACAACTTTCATGCCCAAATCGGCAATGCCCTCAATATCCTCCATCGTTTCTGTCGGCAAGCCCATCATAAAATAGAGTTTTACCGTTGTCCATCCGTTATCAAATGCCTTATTACAAGTGCGCATTACCTCTTCTTCGGTAACATTTTTGTTGATAACATCGCGCATACGCTGTGTACCTGCCTCGGGAGCAAAGGTAAGGCCGCTTTTTCTGACCTTGTTAAGTTTATCCGCAAGTTCGTCTGAAAAGTTATCGACACGAAGACTCGGGAGTGAGAGATTGATTTTTTCTTTAACCGTCCAATCGATTAATGAGGTAAGCATTTCGTTTACTCGCGAATGATCTGAGGTTGAGAGCGAGCAAAGCGAAACCTCGTCATATCCAGTTGACTTAATAAGAGCCTTTGCCTGTTCGTTGATTGTTTCAACACTTTTTTCCCTTATCGGTCGATATATAAAACCCGCTTGGCAAAAGCGGCATCCTCTGATACATCCTCTGAAAATTTCTTCAACGGCACGGTCATGGACAATTTCGATAAACGGAACAACAAACGATTTTGGATAATACACACTGTTCATATCGCTTACAACGGCTTTTTTTACCTTTTCGGGTGCGCCGTTAATCGGTTTAAGTTCCTTAAGTGTACCGTCATTGTTATAAGAATCAACATAAAACGAAGGAACATAAACTCCGCGAATATCCTTAGCCTTTGAAAGAAAATATTGCTTGCTCTTCCCTGCATGTTTACATTCCTTAAGAAGATCAAGCACCTGATTTGTAGACTCCTCGCCGTCGCCTAAAAAAACGAGGTCGCAAAAATCGGCAATCGGCTCGGGGTTGCAGGCGCACGGTCCGCCGACACAGACAAGCGGAGCAAGCTCCGTTCTGTCCTTGGAAAAAAGCGGAACACCTGCCAAGTCGAGCATATTCAAAATATTTGTGTATGAAAGCTCATATTGCAGAGTGAAACCGATAAGATCAAAATTCTTTATATAGTCGCCCGATTCGAGAGCAAAAAGCGGAATGTTGTTTTTGCGCATTAACTCCTCCATATCAAGTGCCGGAGCAAAAACACGCTCGCACCAAGCGTCGTCGCGCTCATTAACGAGTCCGTAAAGTATTTTCATACCGAGGTGGCTCATTCCGATTTCGTAGGTATCGGGAAAACAAAAGGCATATCGTATATCTACCTTTTCGGGGTCTTTAATAACGCTGTTAAGCTCGCCGCCCGAATACCTGCCGGGTTTTTGAACATATTGAAGAATTTTTTCAACCTCTTTTTTTAACATAAAATCACCTTACCGCCTCTTTAATCGAACGAATTGTTGATTGCATAAGCAATCACATAAACTGCAATCAGAGCAAGGGACGGATTTTTAAACATAATCGAAAATATAAGAAGTGCGGCAACAATTATTGCGGAAATTATATACAATATCCTGTCGCCAACATTAAGACTGAACACATTTGACAATACAAGTTTTAATATTCTGCCGCCGTCAAGCGGATAAACCGGCAGTAAATTAATTACGGCAAGCGCAATATTAATATTCCTTTTAAGGTCGAGAATTGCAAAGACGATATTAACAATCACACCTGATACAAGTACAAAAAAATTTTTTGCATTACCGAGAGGACAATCATATTTCAAGCCAACGCCGTAATATGATACTGTGATTTTCTCGGGAGTGCCGCCGCAAAGCAGAAGCGCCGCCAAATGCCCCAACTCATGCAAGGCACAAAACGCCAAAACATCAAGAACACTGCTTTTTTGAAAGACAAGAGAAAGTGCAATCACAATAAAAAACGGAAATTCAATTTTAACAACTGTTTTGCCGATTTTAAAAATCAAAATATCACCAATAAATATTACGGCAAATATTTTGATATAATCACTTTTTATCTATATAGCTTTGCAAAATCATCACTGCGGAAACGGCATCAACAACATTTTTGCGCTTTTTGCCGCGAACATTGTTATTTGACAAAACATCGTATGCCATAACGGTTGTGAGTCGCTCATCCTGATAATCCACCTCAATTTTGCAGGCGTTCCTAACGGCGTCGCCGAGTGATTTGCACTCATCACAGCGATAGCCGTACGAGCCGTCCATATTTCGAGGAAGACCGATAACGATTTTTTCAGGTTTTTGAGACTCGACAATTTCGCTGATTTTATTAACAAGCTTTGGCTGATAGGACTCGTTAATCACGCAATACGGCGATGCGAGTATTTCATTTTTGTCGCAAAAGGCAATGCCTGTTCTGACATCACCGTAATCAATAGCCATAATTTTCATATATACACCAAAAACATTTCTAAACAGATTAAAACAGGAAAACCGTTATTTGATTTTCCTGTTTAAAATATTATTCTTCTTTTTTGCCTTCAGTGGCAGGCTCTGACTTGGTCGGCTCGGTTTGTGCCGGCTCAGTCTGTGCCGCCTGTGTTGTACCTGCCGACGATGTGCTTTCATCAGCACCCGATGAACTTGATGACGAACGTCTGCGTGTATAGCCTGAACCTGAGCCGCCAGAATACGATGTTCTTGCCGGAAGGTTATCCTCATCGAACCAACCCCAGTTGCCTGTGCCGCTGCAAAGCATTCCGTTAGAATAACTGTATTCCTTATGAACTACCCCCTTAGGGATTGTAAAATCCTTTTTCTTGGTGCTCTTCGTCTTGTAAATATTTTTCATTACAAGATTCCAAAGCGTTCCGCTGGGGTTATAAGACAAGCCGTAATGTACCTCTTTAGGCTTATCGTAACCGTACCACACGCCACACATATATTCCGGTGTGCCGCCCATAAACCAACGGTCTTTAGAATCGGAGGTTGTACCTGTTTTACCGAAACATTCAACATTGCTGATTTTATAATAGCGACCTGTGCCCGAAGTCATAACAGTTTGCAAAAGCTTATTCATAACGCCTGCACTGTTTTCACTGAGAGCCTCTTCTTTTGTTGTTTCAGGCTCTTTTTCGATAAGGACATTGCCTTTTGAGTCCTCAATCTTATAGTAAGCATAAGCCTCGTAATAATAGCCGCCGTTGCCGAACGCTTGATAAGCGGTTGTCATCTCGAGTGTGGTTACACCGCTTGTAAGTGAGCCGGTAGCCATAGGAGCATAGTCAACATCGGCTACAGGGTCGAGTGTTGAAATATGGAATTTATTTGTTATAAAGTCATATGAATAGTCAACGCCTATCATATCAAGCGTTCTTGCTGAAATTGTGTTTCTTGAATCCGCAAGACCTTTTTGCAATGTCATACTGCTGCCGGAATACGAGCCGCCCTCGTTAGTAGGCCACATTTTGCCGTTAATTTTCATAAGTGGCGCGTCCTTGAGTATTGTTGACCAATAGATATTTGTGCTGTCGTCCTGGAGGCTCTTTTCAATAGCCGGTCCGTAAACGGAAAGCGGTTTGATTGTAGAACCGGGCTGACGCTCGGACTGCGATGCTCTGTTGAGAACACGGTTGGCTTTCTTTTTGCCGGTACCGCCGACAATTCCCAAAATTCTGCCCTTGTAATCCATGACAACACAAGCACCTTGAACGGTTTCATCAGGCATCTTCCTGTAATTCTCATAGACATCCTCAATAGCGCTTTGAACATCAAAATCAACTGCGGAATAGATTTTCAAGCCACCGCCATAAATCATATCCTTAGCTTTCTTTTTGCTGTAGCCCATTTTTTGAAGGTCTTCCAATACTTCATCAATTACATAGTCAGTATAATACGAATTGATTTTTTCGTCATTCTTTTTGGTAGATGTGGTTTTAACTTTGCTGCCCTTGTAATCTTTGGAATTTGTAAAAACGAGCTTATAGTTTAATGCATCGTTATATTGTTCCTGCGTAATATAGCCGCATTCAAGCATTTTCGCAAGAATTCGCTTTTGACGGTCTTTATTATTTTCAGGATTCAAAAGCGGGTCGTATTTTGTCGGATATTGTGTAATAGCCGCAATTGAGGCACATTCTGCTATATTCAAGTCCTTTACCTCTTTGCCGAAATATGTTTCTGCAGCGGTTTTAACACCGTAGCAACCGTGTGAGAGGTAAATTGTGTTTAAATAAGCCTCGATAATGTCCTCTTTAGAATAATTTTTTTCGAGGTTGAGAGCCGAAAGTATTTCGTTAAACTTACGAACAAAAGTAACCTGATTCTCGTCGGTAAGGTTTTTAATAAGTTGCTGTGTAAGTGTCGAACCTCCCTGACCGTTCAGGGTTACCGCAACGCCGATTGTACGCTTCCAGTCAACGCCGTGATGCTTTTCAAAACGCTCGTCCTCGATTGCAATAAATGCCTTTGGCATATATTCGGACATATCGTTTATATCAAGCCAAATTCTGTTTTCTTCGCCGTGAAGTCTTGTAATCTCGACCAAATCGCCCTTGCTGTTTTCGCCGTAAATAAAGGAAGTCTGATTTTGACTCGAGGCCTCCTCGCTGAGGTTGAAAACAGGGTCGCCGTAAACAACGCTGTAGCCGTAAATCGTGATAACGGAAAAGCAAACTACAAACACAACGGCGCAAATCATAATAAGCGCAAGAAAGAACTTACCCACTCCGCTAAAAAACTTTCCCGCAGGAGTTTGAGGCGCATTTTTGCCGCCGCTCGATTTAAACGGTTTCGTGCCGTTTGATTTTTTGCGCGACTTGTCGCCCCTTTTATCGCCGTTTGACGAAACGCTGTAAGAACTTGGGAGTTTGCCCTTGCTTTTTTCGAGAGCGTTTTTATCATCATTATATACTTTTTGAGAGTTATTCATAAATGATTCGAGCAAATCATCATAATCATTTGATGCCATAAAAATCCTCCTTAAAAGTAAAAAACATATTCGATACTGTTTATTATATAATAATTAATCTAAAAAATAAAGAAAAATTTAACAATACAAAAAAAGTTTACAATTTATTGATAATGCTTTGCCTTTCTTTTATTCATTACAATAAGTTTTTGCTTAACCTCAACCTTATCATATGTTTTTTTTGCTCTGACAAATGCCCAATAAGGTTTGTTGCACTTGTTACATTTTGTGGCAAAGCTGAATGCCTTGTTTTTTACTGAAACATCCCCTGCACCGTTTAAAACGGAATTACACTCGGGACAGCGTAAAACAACCGAATCAATATCAAAAATATCGGTATGCGGATTGACAATCAAATACGGCTTATACAAAAGCCTTTCAAAAAATACATTGTCGCAGTCGTTTACATATTTGCCGAAAGTATCTTTGTCAAAAACGCTTTTTAAGCAGTCTGCCGTAACATAGCAGTCCATAAGCGCACGATGAAGTTTTTCTGTATCGGTTTGAATGCCGAAAACCTCGGCACAATATGCAAGACTGAGTTGATTATTGCCGTGTCGTTTATCAGTTGGAACATACACCGTACAATACTGTTGTGCATCGCAAAAATGCTTGATAAAATCGATTCTGCAGTTGCCGAAAATGACCGAATAATAGTACGCAAGTGCATACATATCCGACATACTCCAGCTTAAAAAAACCGTTTCATCGTCGGCAGCAGACCATTTTTTAAAATCATCAATAGCTTTTTCAAATGCAACACCGCGTTCAACCATTTCATCATATGAAATTTTAGTCAAATCAGCGCAACGCTTTGAAAGCTTTTTTAAAAAGCGAGGTTTAATAAGTTGCTTGTATGTGTCAACAATTTCAAGGCGGTCATTCAATTTGACCGCTCCTATTTCGATAATTTCGTTGATTGAATTTTTAGTTTTGTAATTATAAAAATTATCCCATTCAAGGTCGAAAATTATATATTTCAAAATCAATATTCTCCAAAAAAAATAACCTTGCATAACGCAAGGTTATTACTCAACTGTTATACAAAAAGAAATACAAGAAACGCTGCAAGAACAATAACAAAGAAAACAACGATTAACCACTTTGTAAGTCTTTCAAGCTTGCCCTCGATTGTTCTGCCTTTTGATTTTCCGACAAATGAATCCGCACCGCCGGTAATAGCACCGGAAAGGTTTTGTGAGCGGCCTTCTTGCATAAGAACTACAATTGTAATAATAACAGATATAAGAATAAGAACTGCGCCGAATACATAATGATACCACTGCATAGTATAATACCTCCAATAGATTTAACACTCGTGAATTATATCACAAGATTGATAATAATGCAAGTCTTTTTTTATTTTATAATAAATCAGTGCTTAAAAAGTGATTTGTGCGGCATTATCGGCAGGACTCGGAAGCGCTCCGGCAGCCGGCAAATTTTTAGTTCTGAATCGCCATGCCTTTTCAAATTCGCCCTCTTTATAATAACGCATCGACTCAAGGTGTTGGTTTTTCTTTTGAGTCATAACCGCAACGCCGATTGTATCTTTGGTAGACTTCGGCGAAATTGCGCCCGTATTAAGAATGAGCATTCTGCCGTTTGAGGAAGTAAGAACAAGTTCTGCATCCTCCTCAATATATTTAACGGCAGCAAGCGGCGCCTTAGACGAATAAGCCTTGATTAATTTTTTTCTGTTTGTTTTAGTTTGATAAGCTGAAATATCGACTTTTGCAACCTTTCCGTTTTCAAAAGCAAAAATCATATAGCCCTTATATTCGCGGATAACGCAAATATAAACAACCTTTTCATCCTGCTCCATTTCAAGCTTTGACGCAACAAATGTGCCGAGCTGTGACGCCTTTGAATCGTCAAAATCGTCAACCTTTGCCTTATAAACATTAAATTTATCCGTAAAAGCAAGGATTTCGTCCTTATTTGAGCACTCAAATGTGCGCTCAACCTCGTCGCCCTCCTTAACCTTTTGCTCACCGGACATTCTCAAATTTGCAGATTTGATTTTATTGAGATAACCTTCTTTTGTAATAAAGAGAGTTACCGGATAATCTTCAATTGACTGTTCCTCGTCGGCATTATACTCGTCAACATCATAAAGAATTTGTGATTTTCTGTCGCCCGAATACTTTTTGCTGACATCGGTAAGCTCGGAAATAATGATTTTCTTTTGCTTATTTTTGCTTTCAAGAACGGACGAAAGCTCTGCGATTTCCTTTTGTAAATCCTCAATATCCTTTGTGCGCTTGAGGATATACTCTTTGTTTAAATGACGCAACTTGATTTCGGCAATATACTCAGCCTGTACCTTGTCAATACCGAATCCTATCATCAAATTCGGCACAACCTCCGACTCACTTTCTGTTTCGCGAATGATCTTGATAGCCTTGTCAATATCAAGCAAAATCTTTTCAAGACCTTGGAGCAAATGCAGCTTGTCTGCCTTTTTATCAAGCGTAAACTGTGTTCTTCTGCGAACACATTCAAGTCGAAATTCAATCCATTCTTTAAGGATTTCGCCGACGCCCATAACTCTCGGATAACCTTTAACAAGTATGTTAAAATTACAGGAGAATGTATCTTCAAGCGGTGTAAGCTTATAAAGCTTTGTCATAAGCTTGTCCGGGTCGATGCCGCGTTTTAGGTCAAGCGTGATACGCAAGCCCTTTAAATCTGTTTCATCACGAACGTCGGAAAGTTCTTTAACCTTGTTACCCTTAACAAGCTCAACGATTTTGTCAATAATTGCTTCTGATGTGGTTGTAGGCGGAATTTCCGTTATGTCAATGCAGTTATATGCCTTATCATAAGTATATTTTGCTCGAACTTTGACAGAGCCTCTGCCTGTTGAATAAATTTTTTCAAGCTCGGATTTATCATAAATAATATATCCCCCGCCGACAAAATCGGGTGCAAGCAAAGTGTCAGAAATTTCGTGGTCGGGATTTTTAATCAGCGCGATTGTCGTGTCGCAAACTTCTTTAAGATTGAATGAAGCAATTGATGACGCCATACCGACCGCAATACCTGTTGTAACATTGCACAATACCGACGGAAATGTAACCGGCAAGAGAGTCGGCTCTTTCATTGTATTATCGTAGTTATCAACAAAATCGACAGTGTTTTTATTAATATCCTCAAAAAGTTCTTTTGAAATCGGAGCAAGCTTAGCCTCTGTATAACGCGAAGCGGCATACATCATATTTTTTGAATAAGCTTTACCGAAATTACCCTTTGATTCGACATAAGGATAAAGAAGTGACTCATTGCCCCTTGAAAGTCGAATCATTGTTTCATATATAGACGCGTCACCGTGAGGGTTGAGTTGCATTGTTCTGCCGACAATATTTGCGCTCTTGATAGTTCCGCTCTGCAAAAGGCCCATATTATACATTGTGTATAATAATTTACGGTGTGACGGCTTAAATCCGTCTATTTCGGGAATTGCACGCGAAAGTATTACGCTCATAGCATACGGCATATAGTTGGTTACAAGCGTGTCAACGATTTTTTCGTCCTTAATATTGCCCGCACCCTCGATATGAACATTTTCAGCCAAAGGATTAGCGTTTAGGGTATCTTTAATTCTCTTTTTCTTTGCCATTGATACTCATCTCCTTTAGCTTAAATCTGCGGCATCAATATAAAGATGTCCGTAGTCGGCAATATATTCTTTTCTGCCGTCTAAATTGTCACCGAGGAGCAAATCAAACATTTGCGAGGTTGCCTCGGCATCACTCGGCATAACCTTAATCAAGCGCCTTGTTTCAGGATTCATGGTTGTAAGTGACATCATTTCAGCCTCGTTTTCACCAAGTCCCTTTGAACGCTGAACGGTATATTTGTTGTCGCCGATTTCGGCTTTAATATCATCCATCTCGGACTCGTTATATGCAAAATATGTTTGGTCCTTGCAAGTAACCTCATAAAGCGGAGTTTCGGCGATATACACCTTGCCTGCCTCAATAAGTTTTGGCATTAGGCGATAAATCATTGTCAAAACAAGTGTTCTGATTTGGAATCCGTCATAATCGGCATCGGTACAAATCATAATTTTGTTCCAACGGAGTGAATCCATATCAAACATTGAAACATCTTTTGCGGCTTTGCTCTTAACCTCGACGCCGCAACCGAGAACCTTGATGAGGTCTGTAATAATTTCGGATTTGAAAATCTTATCGTAATCAGATTTAAGACAGTTTAAAATTTTACCTCTTATAGGCATAAGTGCTTGAAAGTTAGCGTCCCTCGCCTGTTTGCAGGCACCGAGAGCAGAGTCACCCTCTACGATAAAAATTTCCCTTTCGCTGACATCTTTTGAACGGCAATCGACAAACTTTTGTATTCTGTTTGTCATATCAATTTTTGTCTGAAGCGTTGTTTTTAAATTTTTTCGCGTCTTTTCAGCCTTGACTCTTGAACGCATATTAATGATAACCTGATCGGCAATTTTATCGGCGTCCATTTTGTTTTCTATAAAATAAACCTCAAGCTGTTTGCGGAAGAAATCGGTCATTGCCTCCTGAATAAACTTGTTTGTAATTGCTTTTTTCGTTTGGTTTTCATAGGAGGTTTGAGTTGAAAACGATGAAACAACGAAAATAATGCACTCCTCAATATCCTGTATATTGATTTGTGAATCGGTTTTGTTATATTTGTTGTTTGCTTTAAGATAAGCGTTAATTTGGCTTACAAATGCGCTTTTAAACGCTTTTTCGGGCGCACCGCCATGCTCGAGAAAACTTGAGTTGTGATAATATTCCTTGAGTTGTGTATCAAGCGAAAAGCAAAGAGACGCTTTGATTTTCAGCTTATACTCATTAAGATCCTCTCTATCTTTACCTACTCTTTCACATTCCCAATACTGCGGAGTTGTGAAAGCCTTGTCGCCCGCAATATCTTTTACATAGTCCTGAATACCGTTTTCATAGCAATATTCCTTTGTGTCAAATGAAGCTGAGCTTATTTGATTTTTAAATACAAATTTTATACCGTCATTGACAATAGCTTGTCTTTTGATTGTTTCCTCAAAGTATTCAACAGGAATATTAATATCGGTGAAAACCTTTAAATCCGGTTTCCATTTAATTCTTGTACCGGTATCGCCGCGCTTTTTATACTCCTCTTTAACAAGTCCGCCGACATTTTCGCCGTGCTCAAAATGAAGAGTATATTTATATCCGCCGGACTTAATCTCGGCATCCATATATTCGGACGCATATTGCGTAGCACAAAGTCCGAGTCCGTTTAATCCGAGTGAGAATTCGTAATTGTCGCCGCCGTTGTCATATTTGCCGCCTGCATACATTTCGCAAAACAAAAGCTCCCAGTTAAACTTGCCCTCGTTTTTATTATAATCCACGGGAATACCTCTGCCGAAATCCTGCACCTCAACAGAGCCGTCGAGATATTTTGTGATGATGATTTTTTTGCCGTAGCCCTCTCTCGCCTCGTCGATAGAGTTAGACATAATTTCAAAAATCGAGTGTTCGCAACCCTCTATACCGTCAGAACCGAAAATAACAGCCGGTCTTTTACGGACACGCTCCGCGCCTTTGAGCGATTTGATACTTTCATTGCCGTATTCTTGCTTCTTAGCCAAAACAGCACCTCCATAACAAGTGTGTAAACATATTAATTATACAATATATGGTATTTAAAAGTCAAGTAGCGTAAAAATACAAAAGTAAATCAAAAATTATTTTGATTGAACAATAATTAATTATACATATATACATAATAAAAGCCGTCAAATTGACGGCTTTTTGGATTATTCTTTATCTTTCGGCTTTTTTGATGTAGCTTTATTAAGCAAATAGGTGAGCAAAACAATAACACCGATTACAATGAAAATTCCGAGCATTCCGAAAATGCAAACAGGAAGTGACTGTTTCCAGCTGTCAGCATTAATTGCACACTGAATGACGGTTAATACCGGTAATAAAAAGTTATACATAAGAAACCTCCGTTACTATGAAACAAGTGTGAGGATAAGACCGCCTGCGATAACCGAGGCAACCTGACCCGATACATTTACACTGATAGACTGCATAAGCAGGAAGTTTTGATTATCTTCCTTGAGTCCCATTTGGTTTACAACACGACCGCTCATCGGGAATGCAGAAATACCTGCGGCGCCGATCATCGGGTTGATTTTCTTTTCTTTCGGTAAGAAGAGATTGAGGAATTTTGCAAAAACAACACCACCAACCGTATCAAAGATGAACGCAACAAGACCGAGTCCGAGAATAAGAAGTGTTTGCGGCTTAACAAAATCCTCATAATACATTTGTGATGCAACGGTGATACCGAGAAGAATTGTGAGAATATTTGCAAATGAATTTTGCGCAGTTTCGGAAAGATTATTCAAAACACCACATTCTCTGATGAGGTTACCGAACATCAAGAAACCGACAAGTGCAACCGATTTCGGAGCAACAATGCCTGCGATAATTGTAACAACAATCGGGAAAAGAATTTTTGTTGTTTTTGTTACATCGCCTGCGGTGTATTTCATTCTGATTAAACGCTCTTTTTTTGTTGTAACAGCCTTGATAACGGGTGGCTGAACAATCGGAACAAGAGCCATATATGAATATGCGGCAACCATAATCGCACCGAGATATTTTGAGCCGAGTTCGTTGGCAACGAAAATTGAAGTCGGTCCGTCAGCGGCACCGATGATAGCGATAGAAGCAGCGTCATTAACATCAAAGAAAAAGCTTGCAACAAAATATGTGAAGAAAATACCAAATTGTGCAGCTGCACCGAAAAGCATAAGCCACGGATTTTTCAAGAGCGGACCGAAATCAATCATAGCGCCTATGCCGATAAACAGCAAAAGCGGGAAAAGTTCGTTTGCGATTCCGGCTTTAAAAAGCACAGTAAGCGGACCGTCCGAGCCGATTGCGCCCGAAAGCGGAAGATTTACAAGAATTGTGCCGAAGCCCATCGGCAAAAGCAAGGTAGGCTCCATTTCCTTTTTAATTGCAAGATATACAAGAACTGCACCGATTATCCACATCAAAATCATTTTCCAATTAATATTGCCGACATTGGAAAACAAACCGATGAAATCCTGCATTACATTTGCATTGAGCGGTAATGTTTGAATCATTTTTGGTCTCCTTATCAATAAAGTATAAAAGACTTTTACCGCAATGCGATAAAAGTCTCGTTTAGCTGAAAACAGCATGGTGCCGACCGGGTTTCCCGGTTATGTCGATCGGACACGACAACTTATGCAAAGCTGTCAACTACTCCCTTTTTTCAACGGTGATATTATATTAAATATTGAACAAATTGTCAATATTTTTTTAACAAAGCATAAGGCATATGGAAATTCCGTATGCCTTATGTGTGTCAAAATTATTTATAAAGCGGACCGTAAGCCTTGCATGCACTGTAATCTGCAGCTTGTGTATCGTCTGTGCCGAATGAGCTCCAACAATGCGGACGGAAAATTCTGTTCTCGCTGACATTGTGCATATTTACAGGAATTCGGAGCATAGATGCAAGTGTAATGAGGTCTGCACCGACATGACCGTAAACGGTTACGCCGTGATTTGCACCCCAATTAGCCATAACACTGTAAACATCTTTGAATGCACCTTTACCTGTGAGAGTCGGAGCAAACCAAGTTGTAGGCCAAGTCGGGTCAGTTCTCTTGTCTATCTTATTATGAATTTCATCGGGAAGGTTAACTGTGTATCCCTCGGCGATTTGAAGAACAGGTCCGATACCCTCAACAATGTTGACCCTAAGCATTGTGACAGGCATTTCTGCGCTGCAACGGAAGTGTGACGAAAATCCGCCGCCGCGGAAATATTCATAGTTTGCTCTGCACCAATCGGTTGCATCAAGGCAAGCTTTAATGTCATCCTCTGTCATTTTCCAAAACGGTTTCATACAACCGTTTCCGTTTTCATCCTTGGATGCACCAGAGCCGTCGAGAGCGGTTGCGCCTGAATTAATAAGGTGAATAAAGCCGTCCTTTGCAACGCCGTCCGGTCTTACGCCGGTAACTCTTTCGCAGGCGTCGGGGCTCCAATAAGTACGAACATCATGGAAACACGGAGCCGTGTCGGAAACAAGAGTACCGAGCATCATTGAAACGCCGTTTAATGTGTCATTTTCGGTTGCAAACGGAGTTGGCATTTTTTTGCCGTTCCAGTCAAAAGTCGAAGCCATAATCGACTCTGTAAAGTCTGCATTCGGGAGCCAGTCTGTCCAGTTTCTTTGACCTTGGAATCCTGCGGCAACTGCATTTTTACCGAGCGCTTCTTCGTGCCAACCAATTTCGTCAAGCTTTTTGTTGCCGAAAAGAATATCGCGGATGATGATTGTCATTTTAGCGATAAACTCCCAATCCTTATCGGGAGAAACAACCTTTGATTTTGAAATAACTTCAGGCAAATTTTTACCTGCGTTTGTATCATAGCCCTCTTTGCAGTTTGCCTTAATCCAAGCAAGAGCCTTGTCGTACTCATCGTGGTCATAAATTTCAAGAGTGATTCTGCGGACAATTTCTGTCATATCAACCCATTCCGGTCTGATTCCGAAATATTTTTGGAACACGCTTGCGTTGCAATATGCACCTGCAATGCCCATAGTTACGCCGCCGATATTGACATATGATTTGTTTTTCATCCAACCGACTGAAACAGAACATTTTGCAAAAGTGATGATTTTATGCGCAACATCTTCGGGAATGGTTTTATCGTCCATATCCTGAACATCGTGACCGTAAATTGAGAAAGCAGGCATTCCCTTTTGAGCATATGCAGCCATTACAGCGGCAAGATAAACTGCGCCCGGTCTTTCGGTACCGTTAAATCCCCAAACGGCTTTGATTGTTTTCGGATTCATATCGTATGTTTCCATTCCGTAGCACCAGCACGGTGTAACAGAAAGAGTCGCAACAACATTTTCTTTTGAAAATTGCTCCTCGCACTTTGCCGCCTCTGCACCGCCGCCAATTGTCGTGTCGCTGATAACGCACTGAACAGGAGTGCCGTCGGGATAGCAAACATTTTCCTCAATGAGCTTTGCGGCAGACTTTGCCATGCCCATAGTTTGCTCTTCAAGACTTTCGCGAACTCCGCCCCATCTGCCGTCGATTACGGGACGAATACCGATTTTACAATAATTCATAAATAATACCCCTTTATAAATTTATTTTAATACTTTAATGTATTTTTTGTATGCCGCATCAAATTCATTTGAATTTTTAGGGACATATTTTTTGAGATTTTCCTGATTTCTTATAATCTGCCTTGCTTGATGAACATCGGAAATATCGCCGAGAGCAATAAGCTGTAATATTATATTTCCGAGAGCAGTAGCCTCCGTGGGTCCGGCAATAACAGGAATATTAAGGCTGTCAGCCGTCATTTGGCACAAAAAGCCGTCCTTTGTACCGCCGCCGAGCAAATGCAAAACATCAAATGTCCTGCCTGTATTAAACTCGATTTGGTCAATCGCATATTTATATTTAAACGCAAGGCTTTCATAAATACAGCGAACAAGCTCGCCGTCTGTACTTGGTCTTCCCTGACCTGTTTTTTCGCAATAATCAGCAATTTTATCGGGCATATTTCCGGGCTGAGCAAAAAGGTCATAATCGGGGTCGATAAAGAATTGAAACGGCTCCGAGTCTCTTGCAAGTTGCTCCATATCGTTATAGGAATAATCCTTGCCGTCCGCTCTGAAATTGCGGCGAATTTCCTGAATAAGCCAAAGACCGCTTATATTTTTGAGATAATTGATTTTGCCGTTCGCACCAAGCTCGTTTGACAACTCGTCATTCATGCTTTTTTCTGTGAGTATCGGCAAGTCCGATTCACAACCGATAAGCGACCAAGTACCGCATGACAAAAATGCGTTTGTAATATTTTCATCGCACGGCATTGCCGACACGGCGCACTGTGTATCATGACCTGCAACCTTAATTACCTTGATGCCGTTGTATTCGCCGACAACAGTAGCGCAGTCAACAATCGGCGGAAGAATTTTTTCATTCTTGCCGCTCAAAGCGAGAATATCCTTTTGCCACTCAACATTTTCCAAATCAAGCATTTGCGATGTTGAGGCAATTGTTTTGTCAACAGATTTCGCACCGCACAAAGAATAGGCGAACAAATCCGGCATAAACAGAAACATTTCGGCATTATCCGTGCTGTCTGCAGTGAGTTGAAACAGCGTGTTAATCGGCATAATTTGGTTTCCTGTTTTTGCGTAAAGCTTGCTCGGGGAAACAGACTGATAAATTTTGTCCGGCATGCCCTTTGTTCTGTCATCGCGATAGCAAACAGGCTTTGAAACGAGATTGCCGTCCTTGTCGAGCATTCCGTAATCAACGCCCCATGTATCAAACGCAAGAGAGTCTGCATTTTCCGCAAGAGAAATTGCCTTTTTTACCTCGCCGAGAAGATAATCAAAATCCCAGCACAACATACCGTTTTGCTCACATAGAACATTATCAAAGCGGTGAATTTCATTGTATTCAATTTTTTCGCCGTTATATTCGGCAAGAATCGCACGCCCGGTGGACGCGCCGAAATCGAATGCCAAAACTCTGCTCATACGGTAACTACTCCCTTTTTAAGCAAAACATTTGCGTAAATTGCCGTTTCACCGGTTGCGATAATCAAGTATGCCTTTTTGGCACGCTCATAAAACGCAAAGCGTTCCGTCATTTCTATATCATGGTGCTCCGGCTCGTATTTCTCGAAAAGAGCGTCATATTTTTTCCAAATTTCGGGAGTGGGCGTATTGTCGCCCTTAACAACCTCCATAAGTGCAATAGGTTTTTCGGTATATGTATCAAGGGGAATAAGCGACAAAACCGCATCGAGAATTTCTGTAGTTGAATGGCCGTCGGCACGCACAACAATTGCATTTTTGCCAACACTTTCACACGGAAAATTACCGTCGGCAATAACAAGTTCGTCACCGTGACCCATTTCGCAAAGTGCTTTGAGCAATTCCGGTGACAAAACCGGATTGATACCTTTAAGCATAATCAATCCTCCTTTTTGTGGAGCATTTCGTCATCGGGGTTATACATTTTATATCCCGGGTGACGGCCTGTAATTCTGTAATAACTTCTCAAATCAATAAGCTTTTGAATATTATTTCGGTCAATATCATGACTGCCGCCGAGAATAACAGCGTTAATCGTAATTTTTGCCCAAAGTTCAAGACTTTCCATTCTGTAGAATGCCGTGATAACATCACTGCCGACTGCAAGTGCACCGTGATTTTCAAGAAGCATAACATCATGCTCGTCGAGATAAGGCTCGATAGCGTCAGGCACTTCTGTTGTTGACGGAGTTCCGTAAGGTGTAAGCGGAACGGCACCGATAGCGGCAACATCCTCAATCATGTTATACATATCCATTGCCTTGTGAGCGACTGCAAATCCTGTTGCTCCGGGCGGATGAGCGTGAATAACACTGAACACATCGTCGCGCTTATCATAGCAACGCAAATGCATTTTGATTTCACTTGAAGGTCTTAATCCCTCCGCAGCCTCAAGAACATTACCCTTGCTGTCAATTCTGATAAGCTTATCGGGTGTGATAAATGACTTGCTCATTCCCGTAGGCGTTGCAAGAATTGTGCCGTCGTCAAGTTTTGCGCTGACATTGCCGTCATTAGCCGCAACCCAGCCGAGCTGCCACATTTTATGGCAAACATCACAAATTTGGTCTTTAATTACATCAATTTCCATAATTGTATCCTTTCAAAAATATATTTCAATTTGTATTATACTGTTGATTTTTTTATTAATCTATGTATATAATGTGAAGTAATAGGACAATATTCACTTTTATCACTTAAGGAGAAAATTTTGAGATATTCAGGATATCACGAAAACAAAACAAGAGGTACATTCGGCTTTCCCATTCAGTTGTATTATGTTGATAATAATCACCCACAATACGAAATGCCGTTTCATTGGCACATGGAATGCGAGTTGATTTTAATTCTCGAGGGAGAATTTAATTTGACCGTAAATTCCGTTAAGCATACATTAAAAAAGGGACAAAGCGCATTTATCCCAAGCGAATTTATACACGGCGGAACACCTAATAATTGTATATATGAATGTGTTGTATTTGATATGGAAAGTTTTTTGAAACAATCACCGCAGTGCATTGAGAAATACAACGCTGCCATGGATTCCGGCAGTATTAAAGAGGAAATATTCAATTCCGACACTATGACAGGCAGGATTGTTGACTCGCTTTTTGAGAATATGGAAAAGGAAGCAGACACATATACTTTCACTACAACCGGCTTGTTGTGGCAATTGATGGGAAATATTTTGAGCAAAGCCTCCCCCACCGTTTCAACTCCGCAAAACACATACAGAAAAAACGCGCAAATAAAAAAGGTGCTCACAAAAATCAAAAATGAATACTCAACACAATTGACTCTTGACGATTTAGCCAAGGAGGCACAGCTCAACCCTCAATATTTTTGCAAAGCATTCAAGAATGTGACCGGCAAAACGCCGATTGATTATCTGAACTATTACAGAATTGAATCAGCGGCAGAAGAGCTGAGCGCATCATATAAAAGCGTGACTGACATCGCATTGTCCTGCGGTTTTAACGATTTGAGCTATTTTAACAGACTGTTTAAGAGGCAAAAAAATATGACACCGACAGCATACAGAAAAAAATCAAGATGGGTTTTATATTGAAAAAAACACGCATTGCCAAAAAGCAATGCGCGTTTATTAATTCACATTATTTTATACAATACTTTTACCGTTTCCGTTTTTATATGCAACTACCAAAAATTGTTGACCGTCTTCAAAATCATAAACACCGAACATAACATTATCGTATTCATTAAAATCATATGAAGGTGAATTGTAGTACATATAGTAAGTTATATTATTAGTCTTATCTTCTCTTATTCCGTCATAAAAGAAACCTTTTGAGTCTAATTTTGAAGCATAAGTATCTTGCCAATTTTTATCTTTTGCCTCTATTTTGCTTAAATCATAGAATCTGGTAACAACATCGTTCTGATTTCTGTATTCAAAAGGAATAACGCCGAAAAGAGCGCCTATATCGGGAATTGCGTCGTTCTCATAAAACGATTCGGGAACCACAACGGTAACAGACGATTTATCGGTTGAAGTTGCTGCGGTAATTGTGCAAGTACCGCTTTTAAGAGCGATAACTTTGCCGTTTTTATCAACGGTAGCAACATTTTTATTGCTTGAAGACCAAGTTATATTTGAAACGCCGCTGAATGAAAACGTAAGCGCCTGACCGTTATAAACGGTATATTTACTGCTCTTGAATTTGAGCGCCGTTTTAGTGGTTATGCTTGAAGTTTTTGACCAAGAACTGTAAGAATACGATTTGCCAACCTTTTTGTAAGTACGAACGCGAACATAATATTTTCGATTACCCTTTGCATTCACACTGTAAGAGGTTGTGGAATTTTTACCGATAGTTTTTGTGGCAGCATTTTTAAACGAACTGTTTTCGGCATATTGAACCTGATAACCGCTTGTTTGTGTGGATTGCTTTTTATATTTAACGGTAAAAGATTTAACCCCTGCGGAAACAGATGAAACTGAAGTTCCCTTAGGGACAATTTTAAACTTCAAAGACTTTGAGCCTTTGTATTTGCCTTTAAACTTTACTCTTACAGTATAAGAGCCGACATTTTTTCTGCCCGACGGATATTTAACTGAGTAATATTTTGTCGAAATTGTCTTGCCCTTTTTGTCTTTGGCAACTACTTTCGGTTTTTTCGCTTTGCCGTCATATGTGTAAATTGATGTTGAAAGCGAAACGCTCTTAGGATTTTGAGCAGCATATGCCGATATTCCCGTAGCGCCGATAACGCCGAAAAGCATAAGCAATGACAAAAATAGGCTTATAATTTTATTTGTTTTCACCATTTCTTTTTACTCCGATATAATGATAAATCAATTATACCAAATCAAATTATCAGTGTCAATGTTGTGATTATAATTCAATATTGAGTGTTTCCGATTCGGATTTCACGCCGTCCTCACAAGAACGCATTGCAATGATTGTTTGTTCAAAGAGTTTGTCCAAATCCCACTCGAGCAATTGAGCGCCGAATTTGATAATGTCACGCGAACATCCTGCGGCAAATTTTTTATCTTTAAACTTCTTTTTTAAACTTTTTACTTCAAAATCGCTTGTGCTTTTGCTTGGACGCATTCTGATTGCCGCACCGATAAGCCCTGTAAGCTCATCAACGGCATAGAGCACTTTTTCCATTTGGTGCGCAGGCTCAACATCAACCGTTAAGTTATAGCCGTGAGAGTAAAAGATTAAGCGCGTCTGTTCTTGAAATACCTGAATCTATTTTTTACACCATCATTCAAACAATTTTTGAACTGACAAGAGTATTAAATATCACATCGGCAAGGATTTTGTGGCTCTCCTTTGTCAAATGCTCTTGGTCGGCATCGCTCGGCTGAACATAATCAGCGGCAGAAATAATATTTGCCCCTCGTGAAGAAGCAATCTTTTTGTATTCGGGAAAAAGATTTTTTGCCGTTTCGACAGATTGAGTATCAAACTCGGGGTCAAACTCCTTTTTCCATACATCGTTGCCGAGGAAAATCGGAGAAACAATCAAGATTTTTTCGGGTGAAATATATTTTGTCAGCTCATCAACGCAAAAACCTATCCCCTTTGCGATTTTGTAGGGATTTGATTTATAGTATGATTTGCAATCGTTTGTGCCAAGCATAATAACGGCCGCATCGATAGGATAGTTTGATTCCAAAATCTCGGGAAGTGATTCAAGACCGTTTCTGTTTTGGCGATATGCGTCATCATAAATAGTAGTTCTGCCGCAAAGCCCCTCTTCAATTACGCGTACTTTGTGAGAATTGAGCTTTTCCTGAAGAATACTTGTCCACCTGACGCCCCACGAATAGCGCTGTTTGGTATTGGGAATCAATCCCCATGTGTTTGAATCGCCAAAGCACAAGAGTTGTTTCATACTTTCACCACCCATAATCTGTGTTATGGGTAAATAATATCACTTATTGCCTACCTTGTCAATAGGCTTTGTATGTATTGTGCAAAATTCATTTATTTTTGTTCATTATTACCTTGCGAAATCCTCAAATTTGTATTTTGCGCACTTTTTTGATTCCGTCGGCTTTATTAAAATAACAACTCGGTATTTCGTTATTTCTCAAATTCTTTGCAACACACGCCGTACAGGAGCCATCGGTGTTTTTCGGATGATGCACAAAGTTAAAATTATCGCATGTGCAAAAATTAAAGGCTGTCATATTCTCTCCTTTTTATGATTCATTATATCCTTTAATATCGTTAGCCGTATTAACTTTAGTCACGGTTATATTGTGTTCCTTTAGCTGCGCGGTAAATTGCCGCTCCTCAATTTCGCCCGTATTCATAATCGGAACATCAAAAAATTCGCCGTTATGCTCGATTATGTAGGCGGTGCTGTCCTTGCTGAAATAAACTTGACCGTTGCTGTCGTCAGAAAAATGATCCAAAAGATAAACATTGATATTGTCGTATTTTTCACTGAATCCGTTCGGAGGCGGAACAATTATCAAGTCTTCGCCGAATACTACGCAATCTGAATTTGCTGCAAACGAAACAACTATTGCGAGCGCCAAAGAAATGACGGGAACAAGTACTTTGGCTATTATACCGCGAAAACCGCTTTTCTCCTCGAATTTGGCGCGTGCAATCTCTTTTTCAAATGTTATTTTCTTTACAATCGGTCTGCCGAGAAAGCGCACAAGAGCAAAAAATAATAAAAGTATCGACAAAATAATATTCAATATATAATCGGGCAAAAAGAATCGGTCATACAAACCACTCGGGTATGTTTTCACTATATTGTCGCCGAACAAATACCGTTCGATAAAGAAATACAGCGCAATGCCGAACGCAATTGCAAAAGGTGAAATCGCAGAATAAACAATTACCCTTGCCTTTTTAAATTCAAGACCCTTTGTTTTTAATTGAATATCATTGCCTAAATTTAAATAGTTCAGCAATCGTGACTCATATATAGTAATGTTTCCGCAATTTTTCTTTGAGTTCAGCAAATCAAGTGCCTTTTGTTTTGACATTTTTGAGTATTTTCGTACATAATCAAAATTCCCGTTGATATAGTCATCCTCGTTCGCATCATATGAGCACAAAATATCAGAATCGTGAACACGATTTTTCATCAGCTTGGCGATATTGGCAGGGGTATTGCATTTTCGCATGTCAATCGTATATTTCTCAATTGCAGATGTAACAGCATCAAAAGCCTTTGTAATGCCCTTTTCCTCTATGCAATTTTTAAATGAATATAGATTAAAATCGTTTATATCAAGCAAATTGAAAATATCGTAGAGAGTAAAACGATAGCGACAACCGTTAAAAGCAATTGTTAAATAAATATTACCCTCGGTGTGCGCAAAATATTTGTATGTGACGGTAGCAAAATATCCGCCGCAGTCAAAAATGACCTCAAGATAACTGTTTTTCTCGGAATCGTCACTCTCGACAAATTCGACAAATCGTGCATATCTGCTGTTATTCAAATATTCACCTACAAGGCGTTTTATAAGCTCAATGTTTTTTATTTGTGTATCGTTTTTCATATATACCTCAAAATGACTTATTTGAGATAATTATAGCAATACTATGTCTCAAAATCAACTTTATGAAAGGCTGATTATTGAATCAATAAATTATATATGATATTATATACACACCCAAATTAAATTTCGGAGACAAAAATATGGCAAGACAATTAAAATTATCTGATATTGAAGAATTAATATTAAAATGTAAACAGCTATTGGTTGATCTTTATGAAACTGCCACTTTAGACAGAAAATACGCTGAAAAAGTTAAATCGGCAACCGCATCGGCAATCAACAAGGAAGTATTGAAAACACTTTCTCAGATTCCGATTGAAGAAATCAACAGAGGCTCAAAAGGCATAAGAATTAAAGCGTTATCGGATTATGGCTGTAAAACAATTGCCGATGCCGCAAGAATGCCTGTTAACGAAATTGCAAATATTCGCGGAATCAGTTATGACACTGCCCGTTCAATTAAAACGGCAGTAAATGACATAGCAAACGCAACACGAAAAATTACAAAAGTAAAAATCAATTTCGACAATAAAACCGAAAAATCTTCGCAGATTGTAAAATCACTCCTTCAGTTTCAATACAGCAGTAAAATAGCCGATGAAGGCAAAACGCTTTACAGGCAAATTAAAGAAATTGAAGACACAATAGTTAAATTAGAAGATTTAAAGAAATCGGCAAAGAACTCATTAAGATGGGCGTTCACCTCAAAAGCAAAGAAAGATGAGATTTTACAGTTATACGAATATTTGTCGGAATATTTGAATAACGACAAAACGAAATATGCTCAAAAATTAATTAATACCGGAAAACTCATTGAAAACCTTTCGGTTTCGGACGGTTGGGAAAAATATTACAACGAACCGATTGCTTTTGTAAAAACATTAGAGGAAATTGACCCCGATGCTTTCGGCAACGGCAACATTTCAAACGGACTGCCCGAAGAACTCGCTAATGAAATTGAAGAGGTAAAATTAGACCTCAACGGTATTAAATGCAGTTTAAGACCATATCAGGTATTGGGGGTTAAATACACTTTACACCAAAAGCGCGTTCTTTTGGGCGACGATATGGGTCTTGGAAAAACATTGCAGGCAATAGCCACTATGGTATCGCTATATAATTCGGGTGCAACGCATTTTGTTGTGGTATGCCCTGCAAGCGTAATTACAAATTGGTGCAGAGAGATATGCAAATTTTGCTCGTTACATTCAATAAAAATCTATGGCAATGACTCTCAATCGGCACTCGGCAGTTGGTTAAAGTATGGCGGTATTGCAGTCACAACATACGAAACCACGGCGAAAATTAATCTGCCGGAGAATTTCAAATATAAGTTACTTGTTGTTGACGAAGCTCATTATATTAAAAATCCGCAAGCAAAGCGAACAATCAATGTTAAAAGAATTGCAAGTCAATCCGAAAGATTAATGTTTATGACAGGCACCGCTTTGGAAAACAGAGTTGACGAAATGATTTCTCTCATTAACATTCTTCAACCGAGTATTGCAAAAAGCGTGTCGGGAATGGAGGCGTTGTCAACGGCTCCGCAGTTCCGTGCGGCGGTTGCGCCGGTTTATTTCAGGAGAAAAAAGGAGGATGTTTTAAATGATCTTCCTGAATTGATTGAAACAAAGGAATGGTGTTCCCTCTCCCCCTATGAAGAATCCGAATACGAACAGGCGGTATTATCAAATAATTACGCAGCCACAAGAAGAGTGTCATGGAATGTCAAAGATATAAATAAATCAGCCAAAGCAAGGCGCCTTTTAGAACTTGTCAATGAAGCGCACGCAAACGAAAGAAAAGTTTTGATTTTTTCTTTCTTTTTAGACACGATACATACGGTTAAGGAACTTTTGGGCGACAGATGCACAAACCCTATTACAGGCGCTGTATCTCCGAAGCACCGACAGGAAATCATTGACGAATTTGACAAGTCACCGTCACAAATTGCTCTTATAGCACAAATTCAATCAGGAGGAACGGGTCTGAATATTCAATCGGCGAGTGTTGTTATCATATGTGAGCCGCAATTCAAACCATCAATTGAAAATCAAGCAATTTCCCGTGCGCACAGGATGGGTCAAAGAAGAAATGTTTTGGTTTACCGTCTGCTTTGCAACAACACTGTTGATGAACGAATTTCAGAATTATTAGACCAAAAGCAAGAAATTTTTAACGCGTTTGCCGACAAATCGGTTGCAGCAGAAAATACCGCAATGGACAGTGAAAATCAAGGAATTGACAATAATACTTTTGCAAAAATTATGAAAGAAGAGCAAATGAGAATCAAAGGCTTGTCTAATCCCACCTTAATCGAAAACAACGCAAATAAAAGCAATGAAAAACCGATTTCAGACACCAAAGAAGCAGTTGCGTATATTGAGGGCAAAAACGGTATGTGTTTTCAGGCACGCGGATGGTTTGAATATCATTCATTACCGATTAAAGATTCTGTAAAATCATTCGACGGAAAATGGATGTATTTCACAAACAATCAAAAATTTGCTAAAGAAATATGTCAAAAAGCAATCGCCCAAAAGGTTTGCACTATAAGCAAATGCACCGATAAAATCACATCAGGACAACAAAACTGCTTAGTATGCTTTTATGGTTCATCAGACAGCTTTGAACAACACAAAAGGATTATCAGATTTATGTTAGATAACAATTTGATTCAAAGAACAAATAGCGGAAGATTGTATAATGCAAGTTACAAATTTAATGACCAAACAAAAAACGGCGAATACGGAAACGACTTTAAAGCAAAAATCAGTTTGGATCAATTTGTTGATTTAAACACAGGAGAATTTTTAGTTTAAAAAACAACCCTTTATAAATTAGAAAACATAACAAAAACTTTTAAACAGTCAATTTGAAAATAACTTATATAGTAATAAGGCGGTATATATGGCAAAGCTTATACAAAATAATAACAAACAATCACAGCCTCAGCCGGTTAGTATTGAAAATATTATTGCTCTCATTTTAGTATTTCTTGCCGGGATAGTTTGCATAATTAGCTTTATCAATACAATGTCTGTATTTTCTATTGTGCTTGGTTGTGTACTGCTTATCATTGGTTTTGTCGCGAGCAAAGGTTTGAAACCGCCGGAAAGAAATTTTGACTCATTAAAGCGTTACGGTGCAGAAGGTGAACGGCAGGCGGGATATTTGCTTGAGGCGGCTCTTCCCGACGATTATACGATAATTCAAAACGCCATTGTCTCATACAACAGCGGTCAAAGCGAAATTGACAATATAGTAATAGGCAAAGCCGGTGTTTTCGTAATCGAAGTAAAGAATATGAAAGGTGACATATTTGGCAATTATCAATCACAATATTGGCTGAAGGATAAAAAAGACAAATACGGAATTAATCATCAAGAGGAGTTTTACAGCCCTGTAAAGCAAGTAGGGACGCATATTTATCGCCTTACAAATTTTCTCAAAGATAATAAAATATTCATTCATATAAACGGTGCGGTCTGTTTTATTGATCCCGAATCAAATGTTTCTGTAAACGGCAAGCAAAATGAAATAATGATTTTCGCCTCTGACACCACAAATTTGATGATCAGGTACATAATGAGCGGAAAATCAAATTTATCGGATGAAACAATAGAAAAAATAATTGAATTGTTGAATTAAAAAGGAAATTCAATTAATGAAGCCATGAGAGTTTGGAGATATGCAAAATGAATGTTAGCAAAGAAATTGCAAATAGCATTGGTGTAAATTATAAATTGAATAAAAGCACGACAGATTTGATTGACTTTCTTGTTGATAACGATATGAACTTTGAACGAGCAAGCGGATATTGGGAAAATCAATCTTATTGGTATGTAAAATATAATAATAAATTTGTTTGCTTTATTTTATTTAACGGTACAGGCGATGAATCAAAGTTCTTTCCATTAACAATTTGGACAGATGACAGCAATTCGGATTGGTATGAAAAATGCGAATTAGATGAAAAAATTGAAGAAATTGCATTAAATCATATTAATGTTTGCGAAAAATGTGGCTCTTGCAGCGGAGGAACAATAAAAACAATATTCGGAAAAGAATATCACAATGTTTGCAAAACAACCTTTAGATTTATTAATCCAAATAACCAAGAATTGAATTGCTTAAAAGCTTTATTACTTTTGCGTAAAAAAGATATTGAAAAAGGAATTGAATAATGGCGGATACAATTATTATAATAAGAGGTAATTCCGGCAGTGGGAAAACAACCGTTGCAAAAGAATTATGTAAAAAATTAGGTTCTGATTGTATGTTACTTTCACAAGATGTTATCAGACGGGATATATTGCACACCAAAGATGGTGAAAACAATACAGCAATTGATTTATTAAAAATGTTGATTATGTACGGAAAAACACAAAGCAAAATTATCATTTTGGAAGGTATATTAAAATTTCAATGGTATAGCTCGATATTTGATGTTATAAAGAAAAATTTTAGCAACATATATTCATATTATTATGATTTACCGTTTGAAGAAACTGTTAAAAGATTTGAAACCAAATCAGATACAAGCTATACCAAAGAAGATATGAAGCGTTGGTGGAATGAAAAAGATTATTTGAACTTCAATAATGAAAAAACGATTTCAATTAATATGTCTGTTGATAATGTTGTTGAAATGATACTAAATGATATTCAATGAATAGTTCAAAATGTTTTCACAAATTCAGTATTAAAACTCATTGACAATCATATTGGGCAATGCTATACTTCTTATGTTCGCTCAGGGAGCGATTGTTCAGTAAAAAACGAAAGCCGAACAGGTGCAGACTGAGACAGCTGTATCTTGTTCGGTTTTTTGTTTACATAATTATTGCTTTTTGCAATGTCTTTACAAAAAGTGAATGCAAAGACAACTCGATCGAATTTCAGGAGAATACAAAAATGACAAAGGATGAATATTTAATAAATGAGCCGCCTCTCAAAGCGTTGACAGTTTTTGCAATGCCTATGATTTTAGGCAGTTTTTTTCAACAAGTATACAATATGGCTGATTCGATAATTGTCGGTCAATTTGTCGGTTCTTCTGCGCTTGCGGCAGTCGGCGCCTGTGCAGCACTTACAAACGTTTTTATATGCATTGCTCTTGGTGCAGGCGTAGGCGCAGGCGTACTCGTCAGCCGCTATTTCGGTGCTCAAAATTACGGCAAGATGAAAACAATAGTTTCTACTTCGTTAATCAGTTTTTTGGTTTTAAGCATAATTCTCGGTGTTTTTGGTTTTTGCAATTCTCATTGGATGATGAGCATATTGCAAACGCCTGCAGATATAATGAAAAATGCGGTGCTGTATTTGCGTATCTATTTTGCCGGCTTTCCGTTTTTATTTATGTATAACATTCTTTCAACCATGTTCACTTCAATCGGAGAATCGAAAATTCCGTTATGGCTATTAATATTTTCATCAGTTTTGAATATTATTATGGACCTTTGGATGGTAGGAGGTCTTAAGCTCGGTGTATATGGTGCAGCTCTTGCCACTCTTATTGCGCAAGGCATTTCAGCCATACTTTCCCTTTTGATTTTTCTTTATCGTATGCGAAAATATGCAAGTCCGTTTCATTGGTTTGATAAAACAGAACTTCGCTCCATGCTTAAAATCGCCGTTCCCTCCGTTCTTCAACAATCAACAGTATCAATCGGTATGATGATTGTGCAAGCGGTTGTAAATCCATTTGGCACACAAGCACTCGCAGGCTATGCGGCAACGATGAGGGTGGAAAATGTTTTTTCACTGATATTTGTGTCTATCGGGAATGCTGTGTCGCCCTTTGTTTCACAAAATCTCGGCGCAAAAAAATATGACCGTATCAAGAAAGGTTACCGCGCCGCTTTACTGTTAGATGCATGCTTTGCCGTTCTTGCATTTGTAATTATTGAAACAATGCACACTCAAATGTCTTCACTTTTCTTAGGCAAAGACGGAACAGCATTAGCATATCAAGTATCCGGTGATTATATGAAATGGCTCGGCTACTTTTTCATATTTATGGGCATCAAAATGGCAACAGACGGCGTTCTTCGCGGACTTGGAAATATGCGGCCGTTTTTAATTGCAAATATGATCAACCTTGCAATTCGCTTGTCAGTAGCATTGATTTTTGCACCGCATTTCGGCATCGCATTTGTTTGGATAGCCGTACCGGCAGGCTGGCTTGCCAACTTTGTCATATCTTATGCGGCACTGAGAAAATCCTGGCCAAAGGATTCTTTGACTTAAAAATATCTATTAACAAAACATGTTTTCCTTACATATGGGGCAAACCTGTTTTGTTTATGATAAAATTATATAAATTCAGTTACAATAATATTAACTCTCTTTTATATTATTTTAATAATTATAGCAAAATTTCGTAAAAAACAAAAAAGGCCGTCTCACTTTCGTGAAACAGCCTTTTTTACTTTTAAATAAAATACACAAAAATCATAAGTTAATTGTCAATCATCGCAAATGTTTTTAATCATTCCTACCTCAATTGCGCAGAATTCTGACAATCCGTCATGATCTCTCCAACAATATTCGACTCGTCTGACATTTTGTCTTACCGAGTCGAGTACATCAAGTCGCTTTATATAATCTTTATAATTGTATTCTCCATTATCTACATCAAGTTCAAGCGTAGGAAACACTGAAAGGCCATGACTCCAGAAATCCATAAAAAAGTCAGAGCGTTTCTGATTTAATTCTTCGTAGGTATAAAATATAAATTCAACTTCTTTTATAGAAGTGACGCTTTTAATATGCTCTATATATTTTTCTACGACCCATTCTTTCTGAGAATTGTTTAAAACACCATTTCTTCTAACAATGACTCTTGGATTATTTTTTATCGGCGTAGAAATGCGTACTCCGTTCTGTATAACAGAAGCTTTCATCCCCAATCTTATTATGCAAGTCTTTCTATTCTTATTGCTTTTTACATTCATTTTTCGTTCTCCTCAATACCCCAACATTATAAGGATAACAAACATTATCGCATTTGTCAATAGTAATTATTAGAATTGCTCCATTTGAGATGTTGAACGACAATGTGCAGATAGCAGATAAGTAAGGAACGGATTGGGTGGATTGTGTGGCACAAAATGAACAAAAAACAGCGTGAAAATGAAAAAGCGGCGTACGGAAAAGACCGTGCACCGTAGTTTTATCTATATGAGAATCCGATGAACGCTGTGCCGACAATAAAAAAGTCAAATTATCTTGCAAAGCAAAACAAAGAAGTGCTCCCCGTATGCGAAACGATAACCGTATTTACCGATGAGAAAATTGAAAAATTCAAAGCGGAAGCATACAAGAAGTACCCTTCAGGCAAGCCGAAACACAATCAAGCATCAGCATATATTCTTATGCTGAACACGGACTGAGAACTGCTGAAGCGTTATTTGAGCAGATGAAAAAACAGCGTGAGAATTCCTCACGCTGTAAGTAATTAAATATTCAATTAAATGTTATATGGTCAGATTTTCCAAATCAAATGGTGATTGATAAATAAATATTATAAGCTATCAGAGAACACCTTGATTTTTTCATCACGGCTACCATATACAAGTACAACATTATCACCGTATTTTTTCAATTCATCACTTAAATTGGATAATGAATTTTCTACAAAATAAAGTTTTGTCGGATTACAATAACTAAAAATTTCTAACATAATTTTACTTCATTCTTTAATAATATAGAAATTTCATTACACTTTTTTACCCATTTGATAAGCAAGTTTCATTGCAGGGTGATTTTTAATTTCACCTTTTTCATACACACCGCCGGCAACAACAGCTCCTTTTTCAACTGCACCTTTGACACAATCGGCATAACCTCTAAAGCAAGCCAATGTTGTGTCTGCTGACGATTTTTCATTGTCTGCCATAGTAGTAATATAATAAAATTCCTTGTTTTTAACCTCTAACCAACGAGCAACGGTGCGGTCGATAACTGCTTTTAGCTGAGCATCTATTGAATAAAAGTAAACCGGGCTCGCCAACACAAGAACATCAGCATCAATCATTTCTTGTAAAATCTCAGCCATATCGTCCTTAAATACGCACGCACCGATATTTTTACTGCAATGATAACAAGCAATACAAGGGTGTATATTCTTTTCTGACACACGGATTTTTTCAACATTATGACCGGCTTCTGTTGCACCTTTCGCAAATTCATCACACAAAATGTCAGAGTTACCGCCTTTTCGGGGACTGCCTGACAGAATTAAAACTTTTTTACTCATAATTAAGTTCTCCCTTTAAGAATTTATTGCGTTAAAATATTCCTCATCTGACACAGCTTCCAGCCATTCATTTGTTGTATTTTCTCCCGGAACTTCAATAGCTAAATGAGAAAACCAACTATCAGGAGCAGCGCCATGCCAATGTTTGACATTCGCAGGAATATTTACAACATCGCCGGGCAGCATTTCTATGGCTTTCTTGCCCCATTCCTGATAATATCCTCGTCCGGCAACACAAATCAAAATTTGTCCGCCACCGTTTTTTGCTTTATGAATATGCCAATTGTTTCTGCATTTTGGCTCAAAGGTTACATTGAAAATGCCAACCTGCTCTTTAGAAACAGGAGCGAGAAAGCTTTTTCCGCTGAAATACTGTGCAAAATTGTCGTTCGGCTCACCAATCGGAAATATCATTGATGAAGCATGTTTTTCAATCGTATTATCTTCAGTTTCCTCGTTCTTATCATTCCACACTTCTTTTGCCATACGAAATGCAGCCCAAGCTTTGGGCCATCCTGCATAAAAAGCATTATGTGTTAAAATCTCCGAGATTTCTTCTTTTGTGATTCCGTTTTTCTTAGCGCTTTCCAAATGGTAACGAAAAGCGGGATCGATTAAACCTTGCGACATTAAAGAAGTAACTGTAACAAGTGAACGGTCTCTAAGTGATAATTTGTCTTCTCTGCTCCAAACCTCACCAAACAATACATCATCGTTTAATTCGGCAAATTTCGGAGCAAATTCTCCTAATTCTTTTCTACCGGCAGTTTGTTTGATTGCCATAAATTTCAACCTCCTAAAAATTTAAATTCGCTATTGAATATTTTTTTAATCTCTGTTATATTGATAATAACACCTAAATCTAACTTTATGTCAAGAGTTTTTTATTTTTTTGGAGGGAAAAATATGTATACAATCGGTCAAGTATCTGAAATGTTTGATTTACCGGTATCAACTTTGCGTTACTATGATAAAGAAGGGCTGTTTCCTGAATTAAATCGCACATCTGGAATTAGACAATTCACCGAAAAAGAGGTTGAAGCATTACGGGTGATTGAATGCTTGAAAAAAACAGGGTTGCAAATAAAAGACATTAAGCAATTTATGTCTTGGTGTATGGAAGGAGGTTCAACATATACCAAAAGAAAAGAGTTGTTTGAAAACCAAAAAGAGCAAGTAGAAGCTGAGATTACCAAGTTGAATAAAACACTTGATATGTTAAATTTCAAATGTTGGTATTACAGTGAGGTTATAAAAGACGGAAACGAAGATAGGATAAAAAGTATGATTCCTGATGAATTACCAAACAGTATTAAATCGGCATATATGAATTCACACAAAGAATAAAAAATTAGATAAAAAAGAAAAAGTAATCACTAACGATTTTGAATTGTGATTGATGCTTTTTTGATGATGTACCAAACGGATTGCGTGGATTGTGTGGCACAAAGTGAACAAAAAACAGTGTGAAAATGAAAAAACGGCGTGCGGAAAAGACCGTGCGCCGTAGTTTTATCTATATGAGAAAAGCAAGTAAAATCGCCGTAAATAGCCGTAAATAAAGGAAAAAAGCACCGAAAATTCGGTGCTTTTTTTGGCAGGGGCTTTATAATCAATTCAATGTGTAAACAGTCCACCGGACTGTTTACTGTCAAAAGTGCAAGCACGCTTTCAGTTAAGCCGCGTGTTAAAATACAGTCCCCCTTAAATTCCGCATAAAAACAGCACTTTCAGGATTTGAAAGTGCTGTTCATTTTTGTCATTATAGTTTTTGTTGAAAATTGATGCTTTTTTGATGCTCTTGAAAAATGAACTGTATTTAGAACGCAAATATAATGCACCCCACTGCAAGAAATAGTGACAAATAATAGTAAAACCCTTTCGGTATGAATTTTATAATTCTTCAGTCTTGAAAGTTGTTTTAGGCATTTTATCGATATTTTCAAGCGCCATATTGCACCTCTAAAAACTAAAATTTCTCATAGGATTTATTGTTTATTATAACATTTTTTTGATTAGAATTCAACTTAATGATTAGTATATGCGCTTGCCTTATGTATTAAATGAATTAGGAATAAACCTAAAAGCATTTTTATTTCAGCTCCCCAAAGTGACATCTTATTTGTCACTTTGAATGTCACTTTGTTTTGTTTAAATGTATGCGCAACTTAATGTTGCAACGCAAAATTTGATTTGTTGTGATTGTTATATCGGCCTGTTGCAAATAATTGGGCTTTGTGTTACAATTATTTTGTCGAAATATATTTTTTGATGGAGGCATTATGATTGAAACTCTTAGTTTGCTATCGGAAAGTAAATCATCTTGTATAGTGAAACGCATTTATTCTTGTCCTTGCGGGAACGGCACTATACAGGAAGAACAAGATTACACTCCCGGTCACAGAGATGGATTTGCCTCCTTGTTGTGTAATAAGTGCAAGAATGATTATTATATTGATTTCGGCAACAGCAGTACAAAATGGTCAATAAAGAAAAGAAAGGAGTTAAAGAGTATGGATAATATTTGGTTGCTGACTGAAGAACGTCCTAAACCTTCTGTAATTTTACAAATCATCGAAATGTATTGTGCAGATTTTAATGATAAATTTACTTTTAAAGAAGAGATAATAATCAAACCGATAACCCAAAACGGAAAGTTTGTCTTTGCTTATGTTGTTGAGGGACTTAAAGTTGAACAGGCGCAAAATATTTTTATAAAAACTATTAGCGGTTATTCAAGTTCCGTAGATTTTTTGCTTTTCAAACAGAAAAATATGCCCAAAGAAAATGATCTTACCGAAATTCCATTAATGGCGATTGAAGAAACAAAAACCAGTGATGATGAATCGCGCAACACGGGAGTATCTCAACGAGTTTCGAAATTCGTTTATTTAAGAAGCTTTTATCGTGATGTTAAAATGTATATGCTGTACAATGAAGAATTGGAAGCGCGTCCAAATAAAAAGCCATCAAACACAAGCATTTTTGGAACGAATATTCTTCTGTCATTAGGTGTAACTATCGTGGGGAAAGATACATCTAAATGGTTTGCTCCTTTCGAATCCTTAGATGAGTTAATAAAATTCAAGTCTAATATGAGAAAACCTCCAAAAGGCAATGTTCCAGTGAGAATTACTAAATATACTGACAGAATAGAGGTGTCAGGACGATTGTCAAAGCCTGCTGATAAAGGAAATATTGGACATGATCCTAATATAGGAACCCTTTCTATGATTGGCGCCGGACTACGTTTATTTGGTTGGACGGGAAATATCGTGATTACTCTTCACGGTGTATCACAAGAATATGTAACTGATAATCCAACAAATAAGTTTTTGTTTAATTGTAGTTTGCTGAATATGTCTCTTGATGGATTGGCAATGCCGTCTATTGTGTTACCTGATTACTATTGGCATTATGAAAGAAAATCAGAAAAAGTTGCATCTATACTTCTTCATTTAACCTGTCTTTATTCAGGAATCAAAGGAATATATGAGAATCATGCCGGATGTGAACGCAGTTATTTTAAGACTAGTACTGGTTCACTTATAGCGTTGCCTAAAAAAGACGAAAGTGGTAAAAATTTATTACTTCCCGATGTTGTTCTTCGCGATGATGTTGTACAAGAAATATACAATGTCGAAGGCAAAAAATTGACAACGTTAAAGCAAGGTTTGAAAGAAATAGAAACATATGATGCCATTGAAAATGAGTATATCAAAGTTAAATATCCTGGATACAAAATTGAACGTTGGTTATCAATTTTTGGCGGTAGGTACAGAGGAGTACCTCACGAAAAAGTTTTGATATATCTTAATGACTACGGAGAGGTTTATATAAACAATGCCGCTCCTGCGAACATCAAAGCAGCGTTCAACAGAATCGGCATTACTTGTTAATATTTTCGGAATATTAAAATATATTGATGTATTTGATTTGCGACAAAATCAAACGGATATCCATAAGGAAACAATTTTGAAGATTGATCTGCCCAAATTTTCAACCCTCTGTAATAAAGTTTGGGTATATCGTTAAGGGTATCAATTATTTTTGCATGTAGAAGATTGGTTTCCTTTTTCTTGGGTTGTAAATCCTTGCAAAAAACAACTAAATAGCCTTTTGACTTAAGGTACGGCAACGATTTTTGAACAATCTCCTTTAATAAGGGGAAGAACGCTTCAGGGCTTACATTACCTAAGTCAGCGGAACTGTTTGTAAACGGGGTTGCGGTTTTACCATACACGGGTATATCCGCCCCCGTTTTTTCTTTTGACATCATATTTGCATACGGAGGGTCAATAAGAATCATTCCAGCTTGTTCGCCATTAAGTAATTGAGATATTGTATTTACATCTTCAAGCAAACAGTTGCTATCACCGCATAAACAATGCTGTTTGGGCAATCCCAAACATTCAGCAGCGGCATAATATGTTTCAATAAATTTTGGATTAAGGTCTATTCCGGCTGCCCGTCGATTACAAAGGGAAGCTCCCAAAAGTGTTCCGCCAACACCCATGAAATAGTCGAAAACAATCTCATTCTCTTTGGTGAAAAATTGAATAAGATCGCGCATTAATTGAGGTGGTTTTGGAGATGGATGGATTTTACGTATATGATGAGCGTAACTTTCTTCACCCCGAGTAGAGTATCGTGTATTCAAAACAGAGCAAAGTTGGCTGGTCCATTCTGCTCCAGATAAATCATTAATTTTATTCGTTAAGCAGAATCTTTTTCCGTTTGATATTTCAATACTAATATCACTTCCAGGAACAAAGAAAGCATTCTCGATATCATCTTTTACCCATCTTGGCAAAGAAGATATTTCTTCTGCTGTTAAAATATCTTTTACTTTACGCTCCATTTATCATCTCTCACATTTTAATAATTTGTAACTAATACTTCAACTGTAGCATCATTTTTAGCTTTGAATTGATAATTGCAATTAGAATAACTACTGTTAATAAAATGAATGTTATATTTTTGCGCCCAAGCTTTAAGAATCTTATTCTCATAGCCTTTATGATCAAATACATTAGACAGAGCAAATCTAATTCCTCTCGCATTTGCATCATCTAAATATTCATAGAGAGCTCTTTCTTCGTCTTCTCCCCAATCATGAAAACCTCGATTACCGTCGTTGTATGAACCATTAGTAATTAGATAAGGTGGATCGCAATAAATAAAATCATCTGAGCCTAACCCATCGAGATTTATACCCCTAAAATCTCTTGTGAAAAATTCGAGATTTTTACTTTTCATAGAATCCATAAATAATAAGAGATTGCGTTTTGTGGTTTCGGAAAATTGACTGCGATTTCGACCAAAGGGGTTATTATATTCTAACCGATTGTTAAAGCGAAATTGATAATTAAAAGAAAAACATGAAAGAGTGAATAAGTCAATGGGATTTCCTGTTTGATTATAATAATCACGAAATCTTTTATAGCCCTCCTCATTTTCTTTCGACAACTGATATTCATTGATTTTTTCTTCTATTCTTCGCAAAACTGTTGCTTCATCCGCGTAACAAAAAAAGCGAACCATTTCAACAATACGACTGTTTAAATCATTGCATATAGTTTTATTAGACTGCACATTTGCGGAAACATTAAAACCGCCGGCAAAGAGGTCTATAAAAGTATCAATATCCGTGGGGAAAAGTTCCATTAATTGAGGAAGTAGTTTGTATTTTCCACCGATATAATTCATAGGACTTTTTACAAAACGCTTTTTATCCGTTTGTGGAAAGAGTTGCATTTGCTCACCTTGGGTTGCAATTATACGCTTACCTTGTTTTTGTCGAGCCACCATCTTTTGAGCATAAAATATGTATTCATAGTGCTCGGATTTTCCGTTTTGAGGTGTCTTTGATTTATAACGATTGTATGGGATCTTGTACACTTTAACTGATTCTTCTATACAGTGAAGTTTAAGAATTTCAACGATTTCTTCTAAAGATAAAAGACCGTCATCACTGTAACTGATTATTATATGTTTAAAATCAGCATTTGAAATAAGGGCGTCAAAAGATGCTTTAACATTTCGTTTTATACAATAATTCGATTTTTCATTACCATAAGGTCGAACACCAGTTACTCCCTTCAATATTGGAGAATCATATTTGGCGATAGTTTCAAGAAGATGATAGTTCGGCAAATATTGTCTTTCATTATAGGGTGGATCTATATAGAGAATATCACCGCTGATTTTTTTTATAAGCTCATTAGCATCTTCGTTATAACATATGTTACGTTTTGAATTGTTTAGAACGCCAAGTTTAACTAGTTCTAGGCGTTTATATGCTCGTTTATCCCAAGTCTTCAAATATGCACCATAGGTTCCAGTTGTATTAGATACAAAGGGAACTGCTTCAATCAAAGAAGCTAATAAATATTTGTATTCATATGAATCGATGAACTGTTTTTTTCTCCAATTTTCAATAGTTGTACGAATGAAGTCGATTCGTTTTGCGTTCTCTATAGTTAAATATTGGCGCCCCATAGCACCTGCTGGAGAATATTCTTCGGTTACAAAACCAATAACATTGGTTACATCTTCAGTTTCTAAATATGCGAACGGATCTGAAATCCCGATAGATTTAAGATTTTCGAATGTAGGTACATTATTATTCTCAATAGTTGCAGCAGTAAGTACATATGAAAAATACAAAAGATCATTACTAATTATTCTATAATATTGTTTGAAAAATCTTGATACAGAACCGGTGCCAGAAAAAATGTCGCAGAAAATCTCGCTTTGGTCCATACAATTCTCATCAATTACGGCCTTTATATTTTCTAAAAGGTTTGTTTTATTTCCAATGAATCTCATTTTATGAAACCTCCACATCCTATAACATCCTACTTGTTCATTTTACGATATTGCGTAGGAATAGTCAAGAGGTTTTAAAAATATAAAGACAAGGTTTTTATAAAAATCTCTCAAATTTACAATGAGCAATATAGCGTATATATGTATATAATTAATTTATAAAAATATGTTGAGAAACAGGCAGAATTGTGATACAACTTATCATGTATATTTACAGCGATTATCCAAACGGTAATTTTCTCGTTAGGGACACCCTAAGACCCGCTTTTTGTATTCGACTTTAATATTGAAAAAACGAAGTGGCTCAATGTTGCAAAGGAAAACATTATTGACATATAGTCAAAGAGATAAAGCAGTAGGTGTTCGTTATCGCCAAGGAAGAAAAACTGATTTTTCAGGAACAGGTAAGATGCTATATCCCGTTTGAAAAATGCGTAAATTCCGTATACAAAAATGAGTATGAATATTATTTTGAAAGCAGTCTTCACTTTTGGTGAGAGTTGCTTTTTCTTTTTTATCATTAGCAAAATCATATTGAAATGAAGTCCGAGGTGGAGCGACATAAATATAAATCCCCAATATGCAGAAAGCATATGGATTCTGTTCACTGCATAGGTTGATTTTATATTCAAAAATGTAAACAGATGCCTTGAAACAATTACCCCGCTGACAATTGAGCCGACAAATGATATAAACACAAGCAAAACAAGAATATTTTGAAAAATTCTTATAGGTGTTTGCCTGCCTTTTGTTAAATGCTTTGCCCAATTTATATTGAGTGCGTGATGAACAACAAAAAGCACAAACATAGCAACGCCGATGACCTCGTGTGCAGTTGAGCCTAAAAGCTCGTAGGACATCAAAAGAAGCAGAGCAAATGTCATTAAAATATCAATTATCGGCTTTAGTTTTAATTTTGTTTTTGAATTCATAAAGTTTTATTTAATTACTCTCATCTTATCTAAAAATTTTTAAGTTAACACAGACCTGCTTTATTAAGTTTTTTATTCAACCTTTTCACAGCAGACTTCAAGACAAATTCCGTGTGTCTGCCTGATGATATGAAACAATAAATTTCGTGATATACAGCATAAAACGAGCATTTCAAATCCACATTTTTTGAAACCGTATATTTTGTTTTATATGTATCATAGAGTTTGAAAGACTCGCCTGTAAGATTTCTTAATTGAAACAAGTCATATTCTTTATCTGCCCATCTGCATTCGAGCGGGTCAATAATTGCGGTAATATTCAACTTACCGTCGCTCATAACATTCATTACATTGAGGTCACCGTGAATAAGCGAAGCATGCTCGATGGGTTCACTGAAAATGTAATCAAAATTTTTCCAGGCTGTTTGCATAACTTTTATTGTTTTGTCATTTATTTTTCCGTCTGTATGCATCTTTAGTGCAGTATCAAGAATGTCTTTTGCGTAAGGCTTATAAAAATCCAGCCAACTGTCAAATTTGGGATTGTCAATACTGCCGAATTTTTCGTTTGTAATACTGTGCCAGTGTGCCAAAGCGTCAACAATATTATTTGCAAATTTTTGTTTTGTCCGTTTAGTCAAAAACAGTTTTTTGAAATCGGTAAAGCAATCGGTACCGTTAACATATTCCTCAACAATAAAATCCATAGGAATCTCATCACCGGCATCAACGGTAAAATACACGGTAGGAATATGAATCAGTGTATCATTTCCAAGAAGTTTTAATGCATTTGCTTCACTGATATGCATACCGCTTACACGACAAGCCTTAACTATTAATTTATACGGTGAAACAGGTATTTCGACTTTATATACATAGCCAAAAGAGCCTCCGCCGATATATTTAACGCTTGGCTTTTCACACGCATAGTGTTTGGAGATTATTGTATTAACAAAATTTTGTGTTTGCTCTTTGCTGTAATCTTTAATAACTTTTTGTTTCATGTTTTTTTATTTAATTCTCCGGCCTCTTTGGCGTTCGTTGCCATTCCCATATATTTCATACCGTAAAGAGAGGCAAAGTGTTTCATCGTGTATTCGCCTGCATCAAGCATCCACTTTTCAGGTGCTGCACCTTGAAATACAAAATATAACTTTCTGCCTGAGAGTTCGCTTTCGTCAACCTTGCCGTAAAAACGGTCTAAAACATTATGAACAGAGCCGCAAATATTGTGCCAATAAAGCGGAGAACCGATAACGATTGTGTCAGCCTCTTTCATTTTTTCAATCACTCTGTCAAGTCCGTCATAAGGTAAAGTTTGACCGTATGAGCCGATTGTGAAGTTAGTTAATTTAAGTGTTTCGTATTCCTTGCCGTTCAAAAGAATTGAGGCAAGATTAGCAGTATTTCCGTTTTCGTTCGGACTGCCGTTAATAAAAAGAATTTTCATAATATTACCTCTCTTAATAATTTAATGTTCGCCGAAAAGCCAAGACATAATGGTATCCCCGTAACAGTAACCGTCAAAAGCACAACTGTATATTTGCGGATTTTATTTAAGGTCAAGACCGTTTACCCAAGATTCGACCTTGCTTGATGAGGCACCTGAAGAAAATCTCTCGCCGTCCTGCCAATTGCCTGTGCCTGCCATATCTGCTAAAAGGTCACCACTCCGACCTAAGCCTGATGAGGTGGATGTGCAAAACGGAATAACAGTTTTACCGCTGAAATCATTGCCCTTAACAAAATTGTTTACAGGCCAAGCAGCAATGCCCCACCAAATCGGATAGCCGATAAATACTGTATCATAATCTGCCCAATTATCAGGCGTAGTCTTTGTAAGTGGTACATCACGCTTGCTTTCGTCGTTGTGCTCAACACTTACACGGCTGTTATCATCAGTCCAGTTAAGGTCATCACTTGTGTAAGGGTCAACAGGTGTAATCTCAAACAAATCTGCTCCGGAAGTGTCGGCTATAGTTTCTGCAACAGCTTTTGTGCTACCTGTTGCAGAATAATAAACAACTAATATTTTTGAACTTGTATTAGAATTTTGGGTATTTTCATCGGTAGATTTTGAAGTATCTGCCGTTTGTGAAGTGCTTGGGGTTGTATTTGAATTGTCGCTCGAATTATTAGAGCAAGCTGCGAACGAAAACACAAGCACGAGTGCCAAAAGAATTGAGGTTAATTTTTTCATAATCTTAATCTCCTTTAGTTTAATTATTTTTGTTCGTCAACAGGCGGTATCATCTCGGCATACTTTTTAAGCATTTCCGGTGTTGAGGTATAATATCTTACACCCTTATCAAGTAATGATATTTTTGCCATTTCTTCATCAGTAAGTGAAAAATCAAAAATATCAAAATTAGCCTTGATATGGTCGCTGTTCTTTGAACCCGGAATAACAATATTTCCGTCTTGAATATGCCAACGAAGAATGATTTGAGCTGTCGACTTACCGTATTTTTCCGCAAGGCTCTTAAAGAGTGGCTCATTGAGAAGTGCATTATCGCCGTGACCCAGCGGATACCAAGCCTGAATTTTAATATCCTCGTGAGAAAGGAATTTTTTAAGTTCCTTTTCCTGATAATATGGGTGAACCTCGGTTTGAAGAACGGACGGCTTAACCTCGCAGATATTTAGGATTTCGCAAATCTGCTCTTCGTTAAAGTTTGAAAGACCGATTGCACGAACCTTGCCTTCTTTGTATGCCTTTTCCATTTGCTTATATCCTGCAATGTAGTTTCCGGCAGGCTGATGAATTAAAAGCAAATCAATATAATCTGTTTGAAGTCTTTCAAGAGTTTTGTCTACTGCATCGTCCTGCTCATAAAATGACGGCCAAAGCTTTGTCTCAAGAAAAATATTTTTACGGTCAATGCCAGCGTTTTTCATTGCTCTGCCTACTGCTTTTTCGTTGCAATAAGCATTTGCCGTATCTATAAGCTGACATCCGTTTTTGAGAGCGTAGGTTGCAGATGCTTCTGCCTCGTCAGGTGTGAGCAAAAATGTTCCGATACCCTGCATCGGCATTTGAACACCGTTATTTAATTTTGTAAATTCCATAATAGTTACTCCTTTTCTGCTTGATAATTAAATTTTAATATCTAAAGTTTACTTTAGGTCAAGGGTTTACTTACATTCTTCAAAAATTTTTAATATTTCCTCGTGAGTCATCTTTTTGTATGCACCCGGTACAATGCCGCATGAGTCTGCAATTTCTTTAAGGTTGATATTTTCATCAATTCCAAGTTCCTTAAAGGTTGTAGGCATACCGATTTTCTTAATAAAATCTGCCAGGGCCTCAACACCTGCCTTTGCAAGCTCTTCGTCTGTTTTGCCGTCCTTTGAAATACCCCAAACATTAACTGCAAACTGAGCAAACTTCTTTTCGCCTGCCTTGCAAATATGTCTGTAATAAACAGGATGAAGAACGGCAAGACCTGCACCGTGGTTACAGTTAGTGTATGCGCCGAGCTGATGCTCCATTTGGTGGCACTCAAAATCCGTCTTTTTGCCAAGTTTGATGATACGGTTTTCAGCCATTGTTGCGTCCCACATCAGGTTACTTCTTGCTGTGTAGTCCTCGGGATTTTTGATAGCGGCACGCAAATTGGTGATAACATTTTTCATAAGAGCCTCGGATATATCGTCCGATACATTGCTTTCGTTCGGCTCACTGAAATAGATTTCCATAATGTGTGAAAGAGTATCAAAAGCACCCGATACCATTTGGAATTCAGGAACACTGTATGTGTAGGTCGAATCAAGCATAACGAATTTTGCGTTAAGCTGAGGATAATCTTTGCCTGTTTTGATTTTAAGTTCTTCGTTTGTGATTACGGCACCGCCGTTGCATTCACTACCCGTGCCTGAAACAGTGACGATAATACCAAGCGGCAACGGTTCAAAATCAATTACACCCGGTCTTGCCCAAAAGTCAGCCCAAATGTCGCCGTCATATTTTGCACCGAGTGAAATTGCCTTACAGCAGTCCATAACACTTCCGCCGCCGACTGCAAGAATCAAATCAGCATGGCTTTCTTTGGAAAGTTTGACGCCCTCAAGCACCTTGCTGTAGGTCGGGTTTGACGGAATACCGCTAAACTCAACAACTGCCTTATTTTCTTTTTTGAGTACGGTTATAACCTCATCATAAATGCCGTTTTTCTTAATCGAGCCACCGCCGTAGCAGAGCATAACTGTGGCGCCGTAAGCTGAAAGAATATTTGAAAGATATTCTTTTACACAGCCTTCACCGAAATATACCTTTGACGAATTTTCAAAAATAAAATTATTCATAGCTTTCTCTCCTATCCTGAAAATTTGATTTTATTATTTCATCGAGTGATACATTTTCATTCCTGTATCGTTTGTTTTTGTTTTTCTCGTGCTTAATGATAATTGCCTTTTGAGGGCAAGCGTGAACGCAGGCAAGGCAGTATTCGCATTTTTTGCTTCGCCTTTGAGCGTAATCCGTCAGCACAATTATATTGCCTGTCGGGCAAACCTTTTCGCACACTTTACAGCCGATACATTTATCGGTTATTTTAATCATCTTGCCGTTATTAAATGACGGAATGATTTTATTCAGCGTTGCCACTTGCTTGTGGAGTTTCCTGTCTGTGTCTGTTGCAGTTGGAACACCTTTTTTCATTAGTCTGATATTCTTGATTATATGTGCAATTTGAGCATCTGTATCTTTGTCAATTTTCTTTTCTTCTGCCATATCAAAAACAGGCAGGTAATTATCAACGCAGTGAACGGTATCTATATAATCAAAGTTGATACCGAGAGCATTAAACTCGTTATATGTAAACTCGGGGCAGTCGCTTGCACTGTTGCCATAGGTTAAAATAAGATATATATATTTTGTATCAAACTTCGATTCTTTCAAAAACTCTTTTACCGTATTCGGTATTTCGCCGCAATAAACAGGGCAAACAATACCGATTTGCTTGTCTGAATAGATTGACGAATTTTTGATAACCTGCGGTATGCTGACAGGATATTCGTCAATACACTTTGCAACATAAAGGCTGTTGCCCGTTGCGGTGAAATAAAATACCATAATTACTCCCTCTTTTTTATCACTTTCGACCCACCGAAAACAGCGGACATATTTATATTATCAAGCTTATTATCAATCGCTGATACCTCATTGCTCGTTAATATAATATCTGCCGAGCCTGCGTTTTCAATCAGTCTGTCAAGCTTTCTTGTACCCGGAATAGGTACTATATACGGTTTTTTGCACATCATCCACGCAAGCGAAATTTGTGCAGGCGTTGCGTTTTTTTCCTTTGCAAGCGTGTTTAACAGCTCAAGCAATTCTTTATTTTGACGAACACCGTCGGCAGTGAACTGTGGCATAACTGTTCTGTAATCCGTGCCTTTTTCAAACTTGGAATTTTCGTTATACTTGCCGCTTAAAAATCCGTTTGCAAGCGGCGAAAATGCAACAAAACCGATATTAAGCTCCTCAAGAACAGGAAACAGCGATTCATAATGCCTTGCCATCATTGAGTAGCGATTTTGTATAGCAGTCAGCGGACAAACCGAATTTGCTTTTCTTATATTTTCCTCGGTCGCTTCGCTCATACCCCAATGCGTTATTTCACCCTCTTTAATCAAATCTGCCATTACTCCTGCTACCTCTTCGATAGGAACATTAGGGTCGAAACGGTGCTGATAGTATAAATCAATATGGTCTGCGTCAAGTCTTTTAAGCGAGCCTTCAACCGATTTTCTGATAACCTCCGGTCTTGAATTCGGTATAAGAGGTGGGTTTGTGGCATTGCTTGTTTTGTCAAATTCAATGCCAAACTTTGTTGCGATAATAACCTTATCACGGTATGGCTTTAACGCTCTGCCTACAAGCTCCTCGTTATCGTGTGGATTATTTGCCGTACCGTAAATCTCTGCCGTGTCAAAAAAGTTATAGCCTAAATCAACAGCCTTTGCGATAAGCTCGCACATTTCATTTTTATCGGCAGGTGAGCCGTAAGCGTGGCTCATTCCCATACATCCGAGACCTACAGCCGATACCTTTAAGTCTTTGCCTAAAATTTTGTAATCCATTATTTCTCCTTAGTGGTGAAAATTTGTAAATGTAATCTGTTCTTTTTCGGGCAGTCCGAATTGCTCCTTGCCCAGTGCAATACCCTTTGCCATAAAAGCAATGTTTTTGCCGAGCGTTCTCATAGTCTGCAAACCCTCTTTATCTTGCAAAACCTCTTCTGCCTGACCGCCGTAAACCATATTCCAATACTGACTTGTGGCAATCGGCATAGAGCTGATTGAAAAATATTTGTTAAGCACATCGTATGATGCTGTGTTACCACCTCTGCGACAGGTTGTTACTGCTGCACCAACTTTCATTGTCTTATCAACATTTGCCGTACTGAAAAACAATCTGTCAAGAAATGCGATTGCTCCACCGGCAGGAGATGCGTAATAAACAGGTGCTCCGATAACAAAAGCGTCTGCCTCGTTAAATTTAGGTGCAACCTCGTTTACAATATCATCGAATACGCACTTACCGATTTCCTTACATTTTCTACAAGCGATACAACCGTGCACATCCTTGTGACCTACGTGGATAAGCTCAACCTCCATACCTTCTTGCTCCAATGTGTTTTTTAATTCGGTCAATGCCGTGTAAGTACAGCCCTTTGCTCTCGGACTGCCGTTTATAAGCAGTGCTTTTAACTTTTTCATATCTGCCACTCCTTCGTTATTTTTTCAACTATATTATAAGAAAAACGAGGCCTCGTATGAAGTCTCGTTTTGTTATTTAGTATATACCTTTGGGTTATAACTGCTTATTTAGTTTTAACTATATTCTTAGCCGCATCTAAAACTCGTCTGACATTTTCGCTTGGAGTCATCGAATGTAAAAGACCGTACGGAATGCTGTATTCCCACTCAACAGGAATAACTTTCAGCAGAGGATGAACATTTGCCCAACCCG
>OLOX01000042.1_pt1 | contig 109399 bp, 94 predicted proteins | sample 1672091 | NCBI WGS metagenome assembly OLOX01 (sample SAMEA3136644, study PRJEB25190) | human gut metagenome | reverse complement strand
TTAAGACCATGCTCATTCTCAACTATCTAGGACAGGGAGCATGGGTGCTGAACCATGTGCCGACAGCATTGTCCGTGAATCCATTCTTTTCCATCATGCCGCAGAGCCTACTGTTCTTCTCCATCATCATGGCCACGGGTGCGGCAATCGTTGCGAGTCAGGCACTTATCAGCGGAACCTTCTCCATATTGAGCGAAGCCATGAACCTGCACTTCTGGCCCCGCATGCGAATCAAGCATCCTACCCATGTAAAGGGACAGCTCTATATCCCGATGATCAACCTTGCCATGTACATCGGCGTGGTTATCATCATCCTGCTCTTTCGCGACTCCTCGCACATGGAGGCTGCCTACGGACTCGCCATCACCATCACCATGCTGATGACCACCCTGCTGCTCGGTTTCTACCTGCACAGCAAGGGCGTGTCGCGAATCCTCACGATATTGTTTATGGGCGCATACTGCACCATCGAGACCATCTTTCTGGCAGCCAACCTGTCGAAGTTTCTCGCAGGAGGATGGTGTACGGTGCTCATAGGCAGCATCCTGTTCCTGATGATGTATGTATGGGTGAGAGCCATGAAGATACGCCGCCATTATATCAGCGCCAAACCTCTGGACGACTATTATCAGATTATCTCCGACATCAAGACCGACGAGAGCATTCCCAAGTACGCCTCCAACCTTGTCTATATAAACCATGCCAACCAGGAAGGTACCGTAGACGACAAACTGCTCTACTCAATCATCAACAAGCAGCCTAAACGTGCAGACCATTACTGGCTTATCAACATGGAGTTTGCCGATACACCAGACACATTGGAATACAGCTGCGAAACCCTTGTGCCCGACACGCTTTACAGCATAACGATGCACATAGGTTTCCGCATAGAACCACGTGTGAGTCTATATCTGCGACAAGTGGTGGAAGATCTTGTGGCAAGCAAGAAGGTGGATTTAAGAAGCACCTATCCTTCGCTTCGCAAAAACAGAATCCCTGGCGATTTCCGATTCATCATCATTCATCGCGTATATTATCCGGAGAGTTCCGGCAACCGCCAGCAGAACTTGTTGATGACTTTATACGCTCTTATCAGTAAGATAGGTATCGACGATTCAAAGGCATTGGGTCTCGATACTTCTATGGTGGTGGTAGAACGTGTGCCGCTCATAATCGACCAAAGCAATAGAAGCGTCAGGCGCATCATACAAATTGCGGAAGAAAAGTAAGTCCTGTCACAGGATAATATCCTTTCGGATAAGGGGAAAGTACGTATTTTTTATAAGTGATTGAGAATGAGATAAGTTTTTATCTCATAAAAAGAAGAGGTTACGAATTAGGAATAAACAGAATGTAGCATTCTGCTGTGATTTGCATAACCATCCTAAGAACTCTTTCGTTTGCAAAGGTACGATATTAAATCGGGGATAAAGAATGTTTTAAAATTTTTTATCCCCGATTTTTTGCTTGGATAAATCTGTTTTTATTAAACCATATTCTTCTCTATTCTTTGCTATATCCATTTCAATCCATTCAAACTTATGTTAAGCAATTGCCGACCTTTAATATTGAATCTCTTGACCTCATAGAAAAAAAATGTTTCACACAAGGCAGACAAGTAGCGTTCCACTGTTTTCTGGTCAATCTTCCTCCCATCAGCAGTCATTATGTCAGCGATACGTTTTGTCGAGAAGAACCGAAAGTTTTAGGCGTGACACTCCTTGAACTTCCAAAAATCTCATAGTTTTAGGATTGCACGTCCACTTTTTTAGAACCCGGCATATATAAACGGGGCTACATAGGCGGCACTGAACTCAATGATGAGCTGCAACAACAGGCAAAGCAGCAATAATTTGCCAAACCAACGCATCCCGACAAAGCGTCGCTCCGCCCACTCCGACATCCGGTCGGGCAGGAATATAAGCACATAGGCAGCAATCAGCATCAGCGTCCATACGGCACGTTCCCGCACAAATGCCTCTATTACTTCCGGTCTGAAATCTGTAAAAATGCGACAGAACATCACCGCTGTGTCGGCAAGCGAGACGCAACGGAACGGAAGCCACATAACCGTGACAAAGACAAACGTAGCGGCTATCCACACCTGCCGCGGCGCACGCAACCGCGACACCAGCGGTGAGAATGCCTTCTGCACAACCAATGCCATGCCGTGTGCCAACCCCCAGACCACAAACGTAAAGCCGGCGCCATGCCATGCCCCGCCCACAGCCATTGTCAGCAACAGGTTGAATCTCGTGCGCCACCGTCCGCAGCGGCTGCCTCCAAGCGGAATATAGATATAATCGCGCAGCCACGATGACAACGAAATATGCCATCTGCGCCAAAACTCCGTGATGCTCACCGACTTATACGGTGAGCGGAAATTGAGCGGCAATTCGATGCCGAGCGTGCGGCTCATGCCGATGGCGATGTCGGAATAGCCCGAGAAATCAAGATATATCTGCGCGCTGTAGCCCAGCAGCGCGAGCAAAGCCTCTGTGCCGCTATAGCCGGCAGGATTGTCGAAAACAAGGTTGTTGAACTGCGCCAGATAGTCGGCCACCACCGCCTTCTTCAGCAGTCCTTTCATCATCAGAAACAGTCCGGCATACAGCATAGGGGGCGTGATGCGGCGGTTGCCCTCCAACTGCGGAAAAAACTCCGCCGCGCGCACAATCGGTCCAGCCACAAGCACCGGGAAATATGTGAGATAAAACACATAGTCGAGCATACGCCGCGGGGCGATTATCACGCCACGGTAGACATCGACCATATAACTGACCGAACGAAACGTGTAGAACGAGATGCCCACAGGGACAACGATGTCTGTCAGCCGGAAGTTTGCACCGACAATCGATGCCACCGACTGCATCATTCCCCCGTCGCACTTAAACCACACAAGCACTCCCACCGACAACAGGACACTGCAAACGAGCAATGCCCGACGGCGGCTGCGACTGCGGATATGCGACAACCATACCGACAACCAATAGTCGGCCACGGCTTTGACAAGCACCGACAATGCAATCAATCCGCCCACCTTATAGGCAAACAGCAGACTGAATGCCACAACAAACGCCATCATTGCCGACCGCCGGCGATAAAGCAACCCATAGATTGGATAAAACACAAGAAGCACCAGCCAGAAAGCCTCGCTGTCAAGAAATGCGCCAAAGGTGCTGGATATGTCGGTGAGCCGGTCAATCATCAGGTGTAAGAACTATGGTTTTCACTGGTTTGGCACTGCGTTTGTGCGGAACGTCAAGGCGCATCGGGCATACCGATTTTGAGGAAATCCACACCGCCACACTGTCCATCCACACCGCCGCGGCTTCGCGCGTCGGATGAGCACCGTCGGAAGCGCGGTCAAGACTAAGATTTGAAGAAAGGAAGAAATGCCCGTTGCCCACCTTTCCGGCAATCAGGCGGTTGATGCCCGTGTCTGGCTTCCAGTTTGGAGGACCGATCCAGACAAATGGCAATCCACCGATATCGGCAATGATGGAGTCGACCATCGCCGCACGGCTGCGTTCCACATTGCGCAAAAACAGCTCGTTGCCTCCAAGGCACACCACAATGTAACCAGGTTTGAATTTTTCAATATATGCCCTCAGCTTATGTGTCGCGCCCCATTTTTCGGTTGTCGACCCATACCAAATCACCGTGTAAAGCGAATGCCCGTTTTCTTCGGCATAGGCAGCCAGACGCGGCGACAATCCCTCCAACATAGAATCGCCCACAAAGAGCAGCGTATACTTGCACGTATCGGTTGCGGCAACGTTCTTTTCAGACACGGCAACACTCCTGACGGCTTGACCGCCGACTTCGGGAGATGTCTTTACCTTAGCCATCTGATGCCCGAAAATCCGCAAGTCGTCAAACGTTGACAACAGCATAATCACAGCAAATGCCGTTGCCAACAATGCCCATAATCGCGCGTATGGCCATTTCATGGTCTTCTATATATTATGGGGACACAGCCCCTCGTTTCCTTGTCAATCCACGGTCGTCACCCTATTTGCCGTTTTTAATCTCAAGCGCTTTTATTTCAGCACGTCTGATGCTCTCGGGATTATTCTTGTCGATGCCGTATTTCTCCGGCGCAGGAATGCGCAGCTCGGCTCCGACAGGCAAATTGTCGGGATCGGTGATTATATCTTTGTTGTCCAAGTAAATGTATACCCAGAAAGCGTAATATCCGTAGAATTTGCGGGAAATGTTGCTCAGATATGCCGTATTGGTAACCTTGAACGTCTGTTCAGCCTTCTTGCTCTCCTTCTCCGGCTCAGCTGTTTTTTCCTCAGACTGTTCCTGCGGCTTCTCCACTGCAGCCGTCGAGTCGGAATCCACCGCAGCCACCTTGGCAGTGTCATCGGCAATTACAGCAGGCTGAGACGACGGTTTTTTGACAACTCCGAACAGAAAGAACCACGCAACGGCGGCTACAACCGCAGCAGTCACGAATCCGGCAAGGAATCCCCAAGCGAAACGGCATCCGCCACGTTTCGGCTGTGGCTCATCATCATATTCTTCCTCCACTGTTTCCTCCGCTTCTTCTTCGGCTGTTTCTTCCGTCTCTTCTTCGGCAGTTTCCTCCGCTACAGTCTCATCATCGGCGTCAGTCTCAGCAGTGTCTTCTTCTTTTTCCTCTTCGCTGTCAGCCTCACTCTCTTCAAGCCCGTCAGTCTGACTTTCCTTTTCCTCCGGCTCCGCTCCGTCGTCAGGACTCTCATCCGCCACGTCCTCTGTTCCGGCTGTCTCATCAACAGTTGTCGCCGCCTCCTCTTCGGCAGCGTCAGGAGTCTCATCCTCCGCCACTGGCTCATCGCCGTCGAAATCATCGGCAAGCTCTATCGCCTCAAAACAATCAAACGCACTGTTGATTGCAGCGGCCGTATCCGGGTCGGCGACAAAACGCACCTCGCCGCCATCCACATCGAAGCTACCCACGCCTTTAAGCGTCACCGACTCGCCATCCATCAGCCGTTCGGCAACAATGGCAAACAATTCTTTGACAAAAGATTGGCACAAAGCCTCCGACGTGTCGGTCTCATGCGACAACGCCTTGACAATGTCCTGCAACACAAGTACTCGGTTACTCATCGCCGGCTTCTCCTTTCTCCGCAATGCGGGTTTTAAGCCGAGTGCCCGGCACAAACGTCATTCTTATTTCGGGCGGATAAAGCATCCTGCGTCCAGAGGCGGAATCCACCTCCACACGCTCCATCAGCTTCTCTCCCTCAAACTTGCCGAAACCCGGCACAGCGACCGTCTCGAGAGCGCCGCAATGCTCCTTCAGCAAAGAGGCAAAACCGTCGGCAAGAGCCTCCACATCAGCCTCTCCACGCTCCAAGCGTCGTGCCAGTTCAGCGACAATATCCTTATGTTGCATTTCTTTTTTTTCCATTGTAATGCAAATGTAGTGTTTTTCCACGAACCTGCAAAATGGCAGTCACCTCGTGACACAACGACCGCCACAACCGCCATATTGACACCATCCGCACGCTGGCACATTTTTGGCAGAACCCAATAGTGACCGCTTGAAGGAGCGGCAAGTAAACAACTAAATAAATATATAAAAAACATACAACTATGATGACCGAAAAATTACAAAAAGAGCTTAACGTGCAGATCAATGCAGAGATGTGGTCTTCAAACCTTTATCTTTCAATGGCATTTTATCTGAAAAACAAAGGTCTTGACGGATGCGCCAACTGGCTGATGAAACAGTCGAAGGAAGAACTTAACCACGCTTACGAGATTGCCGACTACCTGAACAAACGCGGAGAAAAAGCAGAAGTAGGTATGGTCGATGTCGTTCCTACAGGCTGGGGCGATGTGGCAGAAGTGTTTAAAAACGTCTATGACCACGAGTGCCACGTGTCGAAACTCATCGACGAGCTCGTAGATGTGGCATCGACAGAAAAAGACAAAGCCACCCAGGATTTCCTTTGGGGATTTGTCCGCGAGCAAGTGGAGGAAGAAGCCACTGCAAGAGACTTGGCAGAGAAATTCGCAAAAGCCGGCGAGGCTGGCATCCTCTTCCTCGACTCTCAGCTTGCACAACGCAAATAAACGCATAAGAAAATAGAAGCATAAAATTTGGTTTGGGGCGGGATTCATCCTTTTGGTTGAGTCCCGTTTTTTTATTACTGGTCACTCCACCCGGTAATTTTTCATCAAAGGACTCAAATATTCCGCAAATTCTGACTAAATTTGCGGAAACATCTAATTTGACTTTTATGATCAACTTCGAATGCGACTACACCGAAGGAGCGCATGCAAGCATCCTTCAACGACTTGCAGAGACCAACATGGAGCAGACCCCCGGATACGGCAAAGACCGCCACTGCGAGAATGCACGCCAAATCATCCGACGCGTCTGCAATGCCCCCGATGCCGATGTGCATTTTCTCGTCGGCGGCACACAGACAAACAAAACCGTCATAGCCTCCATTCTGCGTCCATACCAGGGAGTGATATGTGTGGAAACCGGACACATCGCTGTGCATGAGACCGGTGCCATCGAGTCGACAGGACACAAAGTAATCACCGTGCCAGGCATCAATGGAAAAATCACCCCACAACTGATTGAGCAGGTGTATCGCCGCCATTTCGACGACAAAGGGTTGGAGCACTGCGTGCAGCCAGGAATGGTCTACATCTCGCAGTCGACCGAAGTGGGTACGGTCTACCATCTCAACGAACTTGAAGCCATCAGCGCGATGTGCCGCAAGCTTGAATTGCCGCTGTTTCTTGACGGAGCCCGTCTGGGCTACGGACTTGCCGCCAGCGACAACGACACGTCGCTCGCCGACATCGCTCGCCTCTGCGACGTGTTCTATATCGGAGGAACAAAAATCGGCGCACTTTTCGGCGAAGCCGTTGTCATAAACAACCCGTCAATCACTCCGGGATTCAGATACATGATAAAGCAAAACGGCGGACTGCTTGCCAAAGGACGGCTGCTCGGCATCCAGTTTGAGACGTTGTTTGAAAACGACCTTTACATGCAGCTGTCGCGCCACGCCGTCGAACAGGCGATGCGCATACGCTGCGCGCTCGAGGCAAAAGGTGTGGCTCTTGCTTATGCTTCGACCACAAACCAGCAATTCCCCATCCTCCCCGACAGCGTAATCGAGCATTTGTCTGACCGCTACATCTTCTCCACAACGGAGCACCTCACTCCCGGCATGACGGAAGTGCGCATCTGCACCAGCTGGGCCACGCTGTCGGAAAATGTAGACCGTCTGATCGACGACCTCGACAAAGCATTATAACATCTTTTCGAAAAAATAAGGGTCATCACCCCCCTAAATGAAACGAGGCTGCATCTTTCGACGCAGCCTCGCTTTTATTATGTTTTTTTAGGAAGATTAATCGATTTCCTCATCAGCCTCGTAACCGCCCATTTCGCGGAGAGCGTTCTTGAGCATTACGTACTGCTGGAACAAGTGGTTTACAGGCACCTCGCCCTGAGTGTAGTCGTGCATCGGGCTCTTGAGGAAGAAGCTCAAGAAGCGCTGAGTGCCGTAGCGTCCTGCGCGTGCAGCCAAGTCGCTGAGCAACACGAGGTCAAGGCAAAGAGGAGCAGCGAGGATAGAGTCGCGGCAGAGGAAGTTGATTTTGATCTGCATTGGGTAGCCCATCCATCCGAAGATGTCGATGTTGTCCCATCCTTCCTTGTTGTCGTTGCGCGGTGGATAGTAGTTGATGCGCACTTTGTGGTAGTAGTCTTTGTAGAGATCCGGCTGATTCTCAGGCACGAGGATTGACTCCAAAGTAGACAATTTGCTGACTTCCTTAGTGTGGAAGTTTGCAGGCTCGTCGAGCACAAGACCGTCGCGGTTACCGAGGATGTTTGTAGAGAACCATCCTGACAAGCCGAGGCAACGAGTTCCGATGATAGGAGCGAAACCAGACTTAACCAAAGTTTGACCAGTCTTGAAGTCCTTACCGGCGATAGGCATCTTGGTTTTTTCAGCGAGCTCCCACATAGCAGGGATGTCGACAGTGGTGTTAGGGGCACCCATGATGAAAGGAGCGCCTTCAGAAAGAGCTGCGTAAGCGTAGCACATAGAAGGAGCGATGTGCTCTTTGTCGTCAGCCTTCATAGCTGCTTCCAAAGAAGCGAGAGAGCCGTGGATCTTCTCGTCTACCGGAACGTAGATTTCAGTAGAAGCAGCCCAAAGCACAACGATACGGCTGCAGTTGTTTGCTGCCTTGAAGTTGCGGATGTCTTCGCGAACCTGCTCCATCATATCCCAACGGTTAGCGCAAGTTTTCACGTTGTCACCGTCAAGACGTTTTGCATAATTATGGTCGAAAGCCGCCTTCATAGGAACGATTTTAACCAATTCGTCCTTAACCGGCTCTATGTCTTTTTCTTTAAGCACCTCAGCGTTGATAGCCGACTCGTATGCGTTTGCAGGATAAACGTCCCAAGAACCGAAAACGATGTCGTTCAAATCTGCCAAAGGCACGATGTCTTTATAGTGAAGATATTTCTTTTCAGCACCGCGGCCAACGCGGATTTTGTCGTATTGTGTCATTGAGCCCACTGGTTTAGCCAAACCTTTACGAGCCATCAATACACCTGTCATAAATGTTGTTGAAACGGCACCAAGACCTACTACAAGTACGCCAAGTTTGCCTTCTGCTTTTTTAACGTTGCAATTTTCCATTTTTCAGAATATTTTCTTTTGAGTTGTTTTCAAATTTGTCTTGCGGACCAAAATCCACGGGTCAAAAGTACTGCTATTTTCCTGAATGCGAAATTATTTTTAAATAAATAAATGGTCCAAATGGTCTAAACTTTGGTAAAAAAGGGCGCAATCAGATAATATTTATTAAATATTACCTGATTACGCCTTATTTTGTAAAAATTCCTAAACGAAGCGTTTTTCGATTTCCTCGAGTTTTTTGATTATTTCGGGATGCGTGACGGCATCTTCCTCCGCCGTCCATCCTTTTCCTTTGAGCCACGCCACCTGGCATCCAATAGACTCCGCCGGCACGATATCCTTCTTATAGCTGTCGCCAACGACAAGCACATTCTCTGCAGGGACGCCAAGAGCCTCCACACCGAGCGCGAAAATGCGCGGATCGGGCTTTCGTATGCCAACCACAGCGCTTTCAACAACCTTTTTGAAATAGCGTGCCAAGTCGAAATCGGCAAGCACCGTCTCCACATTGCCGTAGAAGTTGCTCACGAGCACCATCGGCACCCGCTCATGCACAAACTCCAACACCTGACGCGCCTCCTCAACCGATTCCTTCGCACGGTTATAGCAATAGCGCGCCACGGCAAGCGCCTTTTCCTCCACGGGATAATCAGAAGGGAGCACTGCGTTTTCAACGAGGTTGCCTATCTCGATACGCATCTTGATGAGCAACAGGTCGTAGAAATTATGCTCTGGCAGTATATGGCGAGTCTTCGCCAGCTCACGCTCCGCATAGACGTAGCAGTCGCGGAACTGCTCCTTCGTCACCTGCACACCAGCTTCGCGGTATCCGTCCCAAATCACTTCGCTCCAATGGTCGCCACGGCTGTCGATTGTGCCGCCGTAGTCGAAAATCACACCCTTAATATCAGTATTTGCCATTTTCAACCTCCTCCGTAAATTTACGGCACATGCGCTCATGCCGCCAAATCATATATACAAGCATCAGATTGAGCACGACCAGCTCGAAAGCGAAATAGAGCCACGGCATCTTGACGAGCAGCGAGCATACAAGCGCTATCGAACGCAAATTGAACGACAGCCAGTTGGTGTATTTCATCAACGGCTTGCTGCCGGCACGGAATGTGTCGCGGAACGACTGCGACACCTCCCCCTCGCCAAAACGTTTGCGCAAGGCGCGGCGCAGTTGCTGCATGCGTGGCGTGAGCACCTCCTGGTTTGCGGTATAGTTGCGGTAGAAGAACATCGTGGTCTTCTTCCAGAAGTTTCCCTTCCATGGCACAGCGGCATACGCCTTGTCAAGCTGCTCCACGCTGTCGAGCTCACTTCCTTCTTTTCCTTTCAAGAAATACAAGTGGAACTGGCGATAATAGTCGGCAGCTGCAGCCTGTTTCGCATGGCACAGACCTGCGGCTACGGCTATCGCCCAAATGACCCACTGGTGTTCCTCAAAGAACACGCTGGTACAGTTTTCACGGAAGCATATAGCCAAATAGATCGCCACAAACCAGAAGTCGCCGCTCAGACCGTCGAGTATACGACCGAGGCGTGAGTACTGCTGCGTCATACGCGCCAACTGACCGTCGGCACTGTCGAAAGAGTTTGCCCAAACGAGCAACAACACCCCCACAATATTCAGCCAAAGGTCGTTGAAATAAAACATCACGCCAGCCGCCACACCTATAAATATAGAAGCAATCGTAATGGCGTTTGGCTTGATGCCGAGTTTCGCACACAGCACAGCCCACATATAACCTATCGGGCGATAGAAACAAAGGTCGATAGTTTCCTCCGTGTCCATCGACTTGAGGGTGTCTTTATAAGACGCTTTCAATTCTTTTATATTCATCGGCGTCGTTATTTAAGTTTTGATTTGACATAATTCAGCACCGCCTTGGCAATAAACGGAGCAGCCTCGTTGCGGCAAGGCGCGAAACTTGGCCAGTCGTTGAAATCGATGATGCGGATGTCGCCTTCCGGCGACACGATGCAGTCGCCGCCATAAACCTCCACGCCGAGAGCCTCAGCAGCGTCGTGGCAGATGCCCTTCAGGCGCTCGATGTCGAAATCAATGCCTTTCGACTTGCCGTTGATAGCCTCAAGTCCATATTTACTGTGTCCCTCGTCGAAAGGATAGAACCAGAAGAAGAACGGCGAGTTATGGATGCCGTAGAATTTTATAAGGTCGCCCACAAGATGACGGTTGATTACGGCGCGCTTTATGCCACGGTAGAAATATTCCTGCAGCACCTCCTGTGCCTCTTCCGCATGGCGCACATAGCTCACGTCCTCCTTATGCATGGCATGGAAGTCGCCGCGCTTTATCCAGCAGTTGTTGATGCCCGCCTTTCTCAGCTGGCTTACCACAGCCTCGTCGGTGTTGACAATAACACTGTCGGGATACGGAATGTTGTGCCCCATCAGAATGCGTGTCATGCGCTCGCGTGTGCAGTTCTCGATGCCGTAGCCCGAGTTCACCACAATGCAGCCATCGTCCTCCATGTCCTGAAGGCGTTTTATCGACTCCTGTTCACGGCACATATTGAGGATTACGCGCTCCTTCACTTTGCCGCTGTTGAATTGCTCCTCGCTGTAGATGTTGACCGTGCAACCGCGCTTGCGCAGCTGGTCTGCCATAGCGTTGAAAATCGCAGCGTCGTTGCCGATATGGTTTGGCGAGTAAGCGCCGGCTCTCATAATGCCGGCAATTGTTATTTCTGCCATTTGTATGTTGTTTCTAAACTTTATTTGCTGTTGATGAAATTTTCCGCCTTCTCAATGTCTCCGGCATGGTCTACATCAAGAATTTTCCCCATCGGATACGCCTTCAGTCTCAGACCCGCGTCGACGAGAGCGCGCTGGAAGTTGCGCATACGCGCCACGCCTCGCTCCATGCAGTCGGCAAGCACATCGATGGCTTTCTCATTGAGAGCGTATATGCCTCCCGAAATGTATTTTGCACCATCATATCGCTCGTCGCGGAAAGCCGTGATGTTCAAATCGTCGTCGGTCTGCACATACAGGGGCTTCTCATCGTCGATATAGTCGGTAACCGCCATCATTCCGTCATAACGTTCATCAGCCTCCATCGCCTCGATATATGGACGGAAATCCTGCTCGCGGAAGATAGTGTCGACCGTTGTCAGGCAGAAGCGTCCTTTCGGGATTACCCTTGAAAGCTCGAAAAAGCTGTGCATCGAGCTCGGAGTTGTCTTCACCACCAGGTTCAGCGGGATGTCGAGCGAGAGGCTCTCAATATATTCGCGCACCTCAGTCATCTGCTCGTTGACGATTATGCTGATGCTCTCCGCATTACAGCGGCAGAAAAGATTTATCAGGCGGCCTATCATCGGTTCGCCACAGATGTCGACAAGCGGTTTTGGTTTTGCCACGCCCTCTTGTGCGAGACGCGAACCCTCGCCGGCAGCTATTATCGCATAGTTCATTTTTCTTTCGTTTTTAAGCGTTAAGGATTTCCGACGACTCATCATCGTCCTTTGTCAAGTCGAGCACCTCCTTGTCGCCGCTCTTGTCGTAGTACTGGCGACGCAACGGATGTGCGTTCATTTCATAAAAGCGCGTGCGGTTTCTGAAGATGTCGATAGCCTTGAAAATCGCAGAGCGCAGCGAGGCCTCGCTTGCCTGGTTCTTTCCGGCGATGTCATATCCAGTGCCGTGATCGGGCGAAGTGCGCACATACGGAAGTCCGGCAGTGAAATTCACACCGTCGTCCATCGCGATTGTCTTGAACGGAGCCAGACCCTGATCGTGGTACATGGCAAGCACACCATCGAAGTGCGTATACTGCCCGCTGCCGAAAAATCCGTCTGCGGCATACGGTCCGAATGCCATGATTTTTCTTGAATAAGCCTCTTCAATAGCAGGCGTTATCACCTCCTTCTCCTCCGTGCCGAGCATACCGTTCTCCCCGGCATGCGGATTGAGCGACAGCACAGCAATGCGCGGTTTTATGATGTCGAAATCCTTTTTCAGGGAATCATTGAAGATTTCAAGTTTCTCCACGATGGCATCTTTTGTTATCGCCTCAGGCACCTGAGCCAAAGGCAAGTGGGTGGTGACCAGCGCCACGCGCAGATGGTCGTCGAAAAGAATCATCAGCGCCTTGTTGCCCTCGCCGATGCGCGACTCCAAGAACTCCGTGTGACCCGGAAAATGGAAATCGTCGCCCTGGATGGAGTCTTTGTTGATAGGCGCCGTCACCATTACGTCGATGATGCCGTTGCGCAGGTCGTCGGCAGCACGTTTCAGCGCAGCCAGCGCAGCCTTTCCGGCAGCCTCGCTCGGCGATCCGAGCTCGATTCTCACCTCACCGTCGACCACTTCCACCAAGTTGTTGACACCGTCGGCGGCATCCTCCGCCCGCGGCACAAGCGTGAAGTTCACGTTTCCCATCTCCAAAGCCTTGCGATGGTATGACAGCGCCTTCGACGAGCCATAAACAATCGGCGTGCACAGATCCGTCATCAAAGGATCCTCAAGCGCCTTCATTATCACTTCATATCCAATCCCGTTGATGTCCCCGTGGGTAATGCCAACGCGTATTTTTTTGTTCTGAGCCATATTATGCATTTTTTTCAATCTACAAAAATACGAAAAATCTGCGAGATAGCGAGAATTTAACAAAAAAGTAGTGTCAGGCGGTCAATATCACGCTGAAAATTCGTATTTTTGCAGACTGATTGCAAACAATGCATACAAGGCAACTGTATTATTGCCAACATTTTGATGTTCAATGCGTAAGAAATGGACAATTCAATAAAGCAACATCTGCTCGACCACCGCTACCTGCGGATGGCTCAGATATGGGCGGAAAATTCATATTGCCGGCGACGCCAAGTGGGCGCGCTGCTGGTCAAGGACAAAATGATTATCTCCGACGGGTTCAACGGCACTCCTTCGGGCTTTGACAACGTTTGTGAGGACGAGACCAACCACACCTACCCATACGTGCTCCATGCCGAGGCCAACGCCATCACGAAAGTGGCGCGAAGCAACAACAGCAGCGACGGTGCCACGCTCTATGTGACCGACTCTCCATGCATCGAGTGCGCCAAGCTGATAATCCAAGCCGGCATCAAGCGCGTGGTCTTCTCCAAGCTCTACCGACTCAGCGACGGACTCGACCTTTTGCGCGAGGCAGGAGTGGAATGCTCTTTTATCAACACTGACACTGAAGCGGAAAACAATCTATAACAAACAGCAATAGAATGAGAATTAAACATAATTCCATAATTTGGTATCCATTGGTTATCTCGATAGCGATTGTGCTCGGTATCGTCATAGGCAACTACATATCAACAAAAAAATTCACACTCGACAAAGACCGCAAGATCAATGCCGTGCTCAACCTGATCCAAAGTGAATATGTCGACTCCATCGACGTGAAGGACCTTGTGGAGCAAGCCATTCCGGCAATCATCGGCAACCTCGACCCGCATTCATACTACATTCCCGCTTCTGACATCCGTGCAGAGAACGAGAAACTCGACGGCTCGATGAGCGGCATCGGCGTGTCGTTCTTCATGATGAACGACACCGCCAACGTTGACCAAGTGATTCCCAACGGACCGGCGGAAAAAGTGGGAATGCTTGCCGGCGACCGCATAATCTCGGTCAACGGAGAGTCGATTGTCGGCGGCACACTGACGGCAGAGGGCATTCGCAGCAAAATCCGCGGAGAAAAAGGCACAAAGGTGAGAATCGGAGTGAAACGCAACTCTTCCAAGAAAACGCTCACCTTCACCATCACCCGCGACGACATCCCGATGAACACCATCGACGTGTCGTATATGCTTGACGACAAGACAGGATACATCAAAATCGCACAGTTCGGAAAGAACACATACGATGAGTTTTTCGCAGCGTTGTCGAAGCTGAAGAAAGACGGCGCCTCCCGCTACATCGTCGACCTCCGCGGCAACCCCGGCGGATATATGGAAATGGCTATCCTGATGGTCAACGAATTTTTGGAACAGGGCGAACTTATTGTCTACACAAAAGGACGCAAAGAGCGTGAGGACATACAGGTGTGGAGCGATGACCAAGGCTCATTCCACGACGCTCAGGTTGCCGTGCTGATCGACGAGTATTCGGCAAGCGCCAGCGAGATTATGGCAGGAGCGTTGCAGGACAACGACCGCGGACTTGTTGTGGGTCGACGGTCGTTTGGAAAAGGACTGGTGCAGAAGCAGATTTACCTGCCCGACAGCAGCGCAATCCGTCTGACTATAGCCCGCTACTACACGCCGTCGCACCGATGCATACAGAAAGACTACACGCTTGGTGACGAAGACGACTACTCAAAGGAGCTCTACGACCGATACTCCCACGGCGAGCTCTACAGCGCCGACAGCATCAAGGTGGACAAAAGCAAGATTTTCCGCACTGCCAACGGAAGAATCGTATATGGTGGCGGAGGAATCGTGCCCGACATATTTGTGCCCAACGACACCACTGGTATCACCACCTACTACCGCGCCGTCGCCAACCTCGGGCTGCTGCAGCAGTATGTCTACACCTACGTCGACATCAACCGCGACCAGCTGAAAAACGTCAAGACCGTCAAGCAGCTGATGGGCATGATGCCGTCAGACGACGCCCTGACATACGATTTTGTATGCTATGCCCGCGACAACGGCGTGCCGATGCGTTGGTACTACATAAACCTTAGCCGTTCGCTGATAGCACGCCAGCTGCGTGCCCTCGTGATTCGCGACGTGCTCGGCTCAGAAGAGTTCTACCGCTATTACAACCGCACCGACAATACAGTCAACGCCGCCTTGAAAGCGCTCAACGACGGCAAGGGCAAGTTTCCAATCACTCTGACAAACACCAAGAAAAAGAAAGGGAAACGGTGATGGCTACAAAAACCGACATCAGACGCGACATCCGTCAGCTCAAGCGCATGCTTACCGATGAACAGAAGGCAATTGCCGCCAGCAAATGCTTCTCACGGCTCGAGCAATGCCAGGAGTTTATCGATGCCGACCGCATACTCGTCTACGCCTCCCTGCCCGATGAAATCTCCACCGATGAATTCATCAGCCGCTGGTATGGCAGAAAGCAGATTTTCCTGCCGCGCGTCAACGGCGACGACCTCGACATACTGCCCTACCGACCCGGCGACACCGCAGAAGGAGCATTCGGCATCGACGAGCCAACGGGCAACGAATGCCGCGACATTTCAGAGATTGACCTTGTTGTGGTTCCGGCTATGGCATTCGACCGCCGCGGCAACCGTCTCGGACGCGGACGCGGATTCTACGACCGTCTGCTGCACAACGCCACCTGCCCGCTGATAGGCGCCGCCTACGCCATCCAGATAGTGGAGCACATTCCGGCAGAACCTCACGACATAAAGATTCCAATAATCGTCACCGACGAAGAAACCATAAGAATTCAGCAATATGGCATTAGTAACTCCTGACACCAAGCTTTGCGAAGTGATTGTCGACGAGCCTTCGGTTGTCCCAGTAATCAACCGCTTCGACATCGTGCTCGGTGTGGGCGACCGCACCATAAAGTCAATCTGCAAAGAAAAAGGCATCGACACATCATTTTTCATCACAATCCTTAACGCGTTCATCCACGAATCGTTTTTTCTGGAAAATGTGACCGGAGCTTTCAATGCCGGCGACGTGGTCGACTATCTGCGCAAGACAAACAACTCCTACCTGCGCAACCAGCTGCCAAACATCGAGCGTCATTTCGCAGCTCTCATATCGCGCAGCGACTCAAACAACAACCTTCCGTTGCTGTTTAATTTCTACATAGAGGTAAAAACGGAGATAGAGCGGCGCATCGACAGCGACAACCAGTGGTTTGACGCCATAATCTCTGCCGAACAGTCGAACTCCGAAGTTTCTGTTGCCGGCAATGCCGTACAGGCGGAATCAGACTCAATCGAGGACAAATTGAGCGACTTGATAAACATGTTTGTGATTCATCTGCGTGGCGACTACGACCGCAACCTATGCCACGCTGTGCTTTTCGCCGTCATCAGTCTTGAAAAGGACATTCGCCAGAACAACCGCATCCGCAACCGCGTGCTCCGACCGCTTGTCGATGCGCTCAACTCGCGAAACTCTTAACGACGTGACGCTATGACAAATCTGAATGTCAGAATCATCACCGACGACACGGCTGTGGCAATAGGTCTGAAACAGACTCTTGCCAATATGTTCGACGTGGAGGCTTCGTGGACAAGACCATCGGCAGTGGCAGCAGAACCCGACATTGCTGCCGACCTGTTTATTGCCGACGCCGACGCCTTCGTCTCCCTGCCGGGATTTTTCATCCCCAAGCGCAACCGGCTTGCCCTGCTGTCCAACTCAACCGACGACAATATCGGCTTTACGCTCAACCGCCATTGCGACGAGGCTGCATTTCTAAAGCAACTCGGCGACATAATCGAGATGTCGCGCCACAACCGCTCCGACGGCAACGAGCTGTCACAACGTGAAATCGACGTGCTTTGCCTGTTGGCAAAAGGGTTGACCAACAAAGAAATAGCCGACCGTCTGTTTATCAGCATCAACACCGTATTGACCCATCGCAAGAATATTTCAGCCAAACTCGGCATACGCAGTATCTCCGGACTGAGCGTATATGCCATAATGAACGGCTACATCACCGACATACCAGACATCTAAAATCCCTTTTCATTCGCCATTTTTTTGTATTTTTGCACTATCAATCGATTATGGAAGAGAATACAAACAAAAACATATCAGAGAAAACAGCGACAGAAAAGGCTGCGAAGCCAGTAGACAAGCGTATACCTCGATGGCTTGCACTAACACTGAAAACGGCAGCATGGACTGTCGGGTCGGTGGCGGCGCTGCTGGTAATGGCGCTGTGCCTGACGGTGTGGATTCTGACACCCGACCGGCTGACACCTATTGCCGAACGCCTTGCCAACGAGAACCTCAACGCGGATGTTAAAATCAAGCGTATGGAACTGACCGTATGGAAAACGTTCCCATACATGACCATCGACGTCGATGGTCTAAATGTGCGCTCTCGCACGCTCGACAAGCATAAGGCTTCGCTGCCAGCAGGCGTAGACTCGCTGCTCGACGTGGGCTGCATGCGCGCACGGTTCAATCTTGCGCGTCTTGCATTGATGGACGTTGAGATAAAAGAAATCTTTGTCGACTCCCCGAAAGTCAACCTTGTGACGGTCAACGACTCCCTCAACAACTACATGATTGTGCCGCCAAGCAAGGAAAAGAGCGAGAGCACGCCAATCGTCTTGAAGTCGCTCGTGCTTGAGCACCTCAACATCGTTAACAACCGCGGCATCCGCTACCGTGACCTCAAAAGCGGCATGGACTTCACGCTGCACACCGACACCCTTTCGCTAAATTTCAAAGGCAAGGAGAAACGCTATCGCCTCGCCTTTGGAGGCAACGTCAAAGCAAGCGTTCCAGAAGCTGATATAAACCATTCTGTGCCATTCCGTCTTGGAGGCGACGTGGCTTGGGACATTGCCAAACCCGAGAATCTGGCTCTTGACGATTTTTCAATCAACATAGCAGATGTGCCCGCCACAATCAGCGCGGCGATAAAGATGGCAGACAAGACATCGGTCGACAAGCTCGACATAGGCATAGGTCCTGTGGTCTACGACAAGGTATTGGCAAACGCCCCCGACAAATACCGCAAAAGTCTTGACGAATACAGCACCAACCTGCAACTGTCGATGGCGCTGCACCTTGAAAAGCCATACGTCGTAGGCGGAAAAGACCTGCCAACATTCGCAGCGCAACTGACCATCCCGGAATGCTACGTTGCCAACACACGCCACAATGCCAGGATTGACAAGTTTGCCGCTGATGCAAAGATTGCGTTCAACGGGAAGAATCCCGATGCCAGCCAACTGACTCTCAACAAACTGCTGATGGAAGGATTCGGCATCAGTCTTGACATATCAGGCTCTGCTACAGAAATAATAAAAGACCCGTCGGTGAAGGCCAAAATCAAAGGTCGGCTCGACCTTGCACGCGCATCTCGGCTTGCTCCAAAGCGACTGCCGTTCACGATTTCCGGACTGTTCTCGCTCAACACCGACGTGAAATTCCACGTCAGCGACTTTTCTGTCAACACCTTTCACCGCATCCGCGCCAACGGCAACGCCACACTGAGCAACGTGCGCTATTCCGTGCCTTCCGACTCGCTGCGCATGTTTGTCGACCACAGCGTAATTCGCTTCGGCACCGACAGCAAAATCAAAGGACAGGACAACATCACACGCAACCTTCTCATGGCTTCCATACAAATAGACTCGGCAATCATTGCCGACCCGCACGGACATGTCACCGCCAGCCGTCTAAAAGCCGGAGTGGGCAGCACCGGAGAAATGCACAACCTGATGGACACCACAGCCATCACGCCTCTCGGCGGACGCATCACGCTTGGACGCTTTACGATGCTGAGCCTCCCCGACTCAACACAGATGCAAATGTCGGGGATGGAAACAAATGCCTCAATAAGACGATTCCAAGGACTTGGACGCACTCCGATATTGAGCTTCGGCATCAAAGCAGACCGCATACGCTATTGGGACCGCACCACGATGATGAGTCTGCGTGAAGGCAACATACAGCTGAGCGCAAACAAGCGCGTGAAGAAACAAAACTCACGGACAGAGGCTCGGATAGACTCTCTGCAGCGTCTGTATCCCAATCTCAGCCGCGACTCCCTGAGGACAATCTACAGAAAAGAACGCCGACAAAGGCGGTTGGCTGAGGAGGCAGCCGACACCTCATTCCGCGCCGACTTTGCCATCGACAGGCAGTGGCAGCGGCTGATACGCAACTGGGATTTAAACGGAAACATAACAGCCCTCAGAGGCCGTCTGTTCACTCCTTATTTCCCGCTCAGAAACCGTCTGAGCGACGTCGATGTCACATTCAACACCCAGAAACTCGACATCAACAACATAACCTATCGTGTGGGCAAAAGCGATTTGCAGCTGACGGGTGCGGTTGACAATATCCGCAGCACGCTGCTCGGCTCGCGACGCAACCCGCTGACCATCTCGCTTGTTGCCAACTCTCGCACTCTCGACCTCAACGAACTAATGGCGGCATTGTACAAGGGCAACAATTTTGCGAACAACGAGGAGCAAAAAACTTCGTTCTCAATCAATGCCAACGACGATGACGAGCACATGCAACGCAAGGTGGAGAGCGCCACACAGGAAGACGCCGACACGATACGCTATGCCATCCTCGTGCCAAGCAACGTGGTGGTTGACATCGACCTGATGAACGACACCACCTATTACGCCAACCTTGTGCTCAACCGTCTGCACTCATCAATCGGCATGAAAAATGGCGTATTGAGCCTGCGCGACCTGTCGGCAAACAGCAACGACGGCTCGATGAAACTCGACATGATTTATGCAACAGCCAACCGCAACGACATCGGGCTCGGGCTGATGCTCGACCTGCACGACATCAAAGTGGGACGACTGATGAAGATAATGCCCGAACTCGACTCTATAATGCCAATGATGAAAGGCATCGACGGTGTAATCAACGCCCGACTGGCAGCCACGACAAAAATCGACACTCTGATGAACGTGATACTGCCAACGACGAGCGCCGCCCTCAACATCAGCGGAAAAGACCTTGTGCTGCTCGACACCGAGACATTCCGACAAGTATCGAAAATGCTGCGTTTCAAGAACCGCAACCGCAATGTGATCGACAGCCTCTCGGTAGAGGCCACCGCGCTCAACTCGCAACTTGACGTCTACCCTTTCATCCTGCGCATGGACCGCTACAAACTCGCCGTGGTTGGATGGAACGACTTCGACACCAACTATAAATACCACATTTCCGTACTCGACTCTCCGCTTCCGTTTAAATTCGGAATCAATCTGAGCGGAAACATCCTCAGAGACAATATGAAGTTCCGATTAGGAAAGGCGAAGCTAAAGGAAAACGAGGTGGCTCAGACCTCATCAATCACAGAAACCACCAAAAAGAATCTGTTCAGGCAGATGGATGAGATTTTCAGACGCGGAGCCGAAGCCGGGCTGCGTGAGGAACAGCACCATCACAACGGTCCGGTGCCCGACACCAACAACCGCCGCCGGGGTTTTGATGCCATCAGCGAAGACGACCGCTTGACAGCCGCCGACAGTCTGCAACTGATTGCCAACGGGCTGATTGAGGCTCCCGACACGACAGCGGTGGCTCAACCATCAAAGACCGACAAGAAAACAAAAGATAAAAAAGGCAAGAAACGCCGCTCAACGCGCAGCTCTGCAACGATACGCGAAAAAGAGGCGGTCAAGCCTAAAAACTGACAAACAATCATGACAAGAGAAGAAACTGCATACGCCGACTACCTAAAACGCACTGGCTTTTCCGCCACGCCGATAAGCACCGCCCTGATCGACATGGATGGTGTGCTCTACGACTCAATGCCCAACCACTCGCGCGCATGGAAACGCCTTGCCGCGGAAAGAGGATGGCACTATGCCGACAACGAGTTTTTCCTGTATGAAGGTATGACCGGAGCGGCGATAATCCGACTTATGGAAGAGCGCGAATGCAACCGCGACAACGTCAGCGATGATGAATGCAAGGCGATATATGCAAAGAAAGCCGAATATTTCACGGCTCTGGGCAAGGTGGGTCAGATACAGGGCACTGCACGGATGCTCAACACGCTGCGCGATGCCGACATCGCCCGCGTGCTTGTCACGGGCTCCGGACAAGCCACCCTGCTCGACCGTCTGAACGCCGACTATCCAGGCATTTTCTCCGCACCGCTGAAGGTGACCGCCCACGACGTGCGTCACGGCAAACCAGACCCAGAACCATACCTTATGGGAATGGACAAAGCTGGAGTGCAGCCATGGCAGTCGATCGTGATTGAGAACGCGCCTCTCGGCGTGAAGGCCGGAAGTGCGGCAAAATGCTTCACCATCGGCATCACCACCGGACCTATTCCGGAAGACATCATGCTTGAAAACGGTGCCGACATCGTATATCCAACCATGGAAGCGTTTGCCGACGCTCTGCCATCTATCATCAACCTCAGAAAGCAACAGTTATGAAACATCAGAACGTTATTTTCACAAACTCTGTCGGCGATGCCTTGAACAAAGCCGTCGAGCAACTGTCGCCACGCAACGTGTTTGTTCTGACCGACGAGAATGTGGAGCGCGAGAGTCTCGCTTCTTTCCGCCTCCATTCTGAATGGCAGAAAATTGTCATCCCAGCTGGCGACATCAACAAAAACCTTGACAGCGCACAAGCCGTTTGGAATGCGCTGCAGGAAGGTGGCGCCACCCGCAAATCTCTGCTTGTCAACATCGGAGGAGGCGTAGTGACCGACCTCGGTGGCTTTGCCGCCGCCACATTCAAACGCGGCATCCGCTTCTTCAACATCCCAACAACGCTGCTCAGCGCCGTCGACGCGGCTGTGGGAGGAAAGACGGGCGTGAATTTCAACGGTCTGAAAAATGAAATCGGAGTGTTTAAGGAGGCAGAGACTGTGATAATCTCCACTGTTTTTTTCAGCACCCTGCCCGAACGCGAACTGAAGTCAGGTTATGCCGAGATGTTGAAGCACGGGCTGCTCGACGGAGAGGCGGTCTACAACAAATTGCTCGACTACGATTTTGACAATGTGGCAGGCAACGGCTTGCTGCGCCTCGTCGAGGAATCGGTCAACGTGAAACGCCAGATTGTGGAGCAGGATCCGTTTGAGCAAGGACTGCGCCGCGCCCTCAACCTCGGGCACACTGCAGGACACGCTTTAGAGAGCCTCGCCTTGAAACGCAATTCGCCTGTGCCCCACGGATATGCCGTGGCTTGGGGCATGGTTGTGGAGGCTGTGCTGTCGCACACCGAAAAGGGATTTCCATCAGCCGAACTCTATCGTCTTGCCGACTACGTGTGCCACCACTATGGTGCATTCCACATCACGTGCGACGACTATCCAGAGCTCATCGAATTTATGCGCCACGACAAGAAAAGCGAGCACGGCGAACTCAACTTCACGCTTCTCCACAATGTAGGCAACGCCGAGACGGGCTGCGAGGTCGACGTAAAACAAGTGGAGGCTGCGCTCGACATCTACCGCGACTTGATGCACATATAGAAACGTTGCAACCAGGTTGCAACAATTTTACCATAAATTTGCACCGACAAAAGGATAAAACGTAGATTTATGGAACATGTACACAACGGGCACGACAGCCTGAAAAGCAAAATCGCCATCATCGCAGCGACAACCATCCTGCTCTCAGGAGCCGCTTTGATTGAACACTACTGCAGTCTGCCACTATGGCAGCTGCTGTTGATATACCTTGTGCCATATCTTCTCGTAGGACACGACACATTGAAAGAAGCCGCCGAAGGCATCGTCGCCGGCGACGTCTTCAACGAAGACTTTCTGATGACCATAGCCACCATCGGTGCCCTGTGCATCGGCTTTATGCCAGGCGCCGACACCGAATTCGCCGAGGCTGTGTTTGTCATGTTGTTTTTCCAAATAGGCGAACTTTTTGAGGAATATGCCGAAGGAAGAAGCCGCGACAGCATCTCCCACCTGATGGAAATACGCCCCGACACCGCCCATGTGGAACGCAACGGAGACGAGATGACGGTAGCTCCGGAGGAGGTGGCTGTGGGCGAAACAATCATTGTCAAGCCGGGAGAGAAAGTGCCGCTCGACGGCATTGTGGTTTCTGGCACATCATCGCTCAACACCGTGGCGCTGACTGGCGAAAGCATGCCACGCGAAATCAGCAAAGGCGACGATATTTCATCAGGATGCATCAATCTCTCCGGGTTGCTGCGCGTCAAGACGACAAAGACTTTCGGCGAAAGCACCGTCGCAAAAATCATAGACCTTGTGGAAAATGCCAACGAGAGCAAGTCGCGCAGCGAATCGTTCATAACCAAATTCGCACGCGTCTACACCCCTGTCGTTGTCATCGCCGCCCTGATTCTCGCCTTTCTGCCGCCATTGCTTTCATCAGCGGCTTTCATCGACTCGTTCACCACATGGCTTCACCGGGCGTTGATATTCTTGGTGGTGTCGTGTCCATGCGCATTGGTAATAAGCGTGCCGCTGACATTTTTCGGCGGACTCGGCGGAGCGTCGCGCAAAGGCATACTGATAAAAGGCAGCAACTACATCGACACATTGTCGCGGCTGGGAACAGTGGTGTTTGACAAGACAGGCACGCTGACACGTGGCGAATTTGCCGTCGAGGCTGTGCATCCTTCCGACTACAACGAGAAAGAGCTGCTGCATCTCGCCGCCCATGTGGAACACTTTTCCACCCACCCCATCGGCGCGGCTCTGCGCAACGCGTTCCCTAAAGAGGCAAGCGACGGATGCGCGGTGACCGACGTTGAAGAAATTGCCGGACGTGGCGTGAAGGCCACCGTAGACGGGCACACGGTGTGCGTGGGCAACAGCAAGATGATGGCCGACATCAATATGGAGTGGCACGACTGCCATCTTCCAGGCACAATCGTCCATGTGGCTGTCGACGGGCGATATGCCGGACACATCGTAATCAACGACCAAATAAAAGCCGACAGCGCAGAGGCTGTGACCTCGCTGAAACGGGCTGGAGTGGAACGCACAGTGATGCTGACCGGAGACCGCGAGGACACGGCAAAAGATGTGGCTGAGAAAGTGGGCATCGACGAATATCATTCCGAACTTCTTCCGTCAGACAAAGTGGCACACGTTGAGCGGCTGCTCAACGAAAAGCCTGCGGGAAAGAATCTGGCGTTTGTGGGCGACGGCATCAACGATGCGCCGGTGCTTAAACGCGCCGATGTGGGCATTGCCATGGGCGCGCTTGGCAGCGACGTGGCGATAGACGCTGCCGACGTGGTGCTTATGGACGACAAACCGTCGAAAATAGCCACCGCCATAGCCATCGCCCGACGCACCATAGCCATAGCCCGCCAGAACGTGTGGTTTGCAATCGGTGTCAAAGCCGCCATCCTTATTCTCGCCGTTTTCGGACTCGGCACAATGTGGATGGCTGTGTTTGCCGATGTCGGAGTGACGGTTATCGCCGTGCTCAATGCCATGAGGGCTTTAAAATGCTGAATTTCGGTTTATTGACCCTTTATTTTGAAAGCCTTTTCTCTTTTTTGTCCAACTTGTATGATTTTTCATTAATTTTGCATTGAAAAATCAAAAATTATGAAACCTCGTATTTTACTTTCGTACGTCCACATGGGAGGTACTGAACGCGACTGGGTGGAGAAAGCCTTCGAATCAGAATGGATTGTTCCTCTTGGTCCAAATGTTGATGAATTCGAACATAGACTTGAGAAATATCTCGGCGCGCCAAACGTTGTGGCTCTCAGCGCAGGCACAGCTGCCATCCATCTTGCATTGGTTGCCCTCGGCGTTGGCTCTGGAGATGAGGTGATTTGCCAATCATTCACATTCGCAGCAAGCGCCAACCCAATAAAATACCAGGGCGCCGACCCTGTGTTTGTCGACAGCGAGCCCGACACATGGAACATGTCGCCTGACGCGCTGGAAGAAGCGATTATAGACCGCAAGAAGCAGACTGGACATTATCCAAAAGCAATAATCCCAGTTTATCTCTATGGCATGCCGGCTAAGATGGATGAAATCCGCGCAATAGCCGACAAATACGGCATTCCTATCGTAGAAGACTCCGCCGAGGCTCTCGGTTCAGAATACAAAGGCAAGAAATGCGGAACTCTCGGCAACTACGGATGCTTGAGTTTCAACGGAAACAAAATTATCACCACATCGGGCGGTGGTGCTTTGGTGTGCCACTCCAAAGAGGAAGCCGACCGCGTGAAATTCTATGCCACACAAGCCCGCGAGCAGCGGCCGTACTACTACCACGAGACAATCGGCTACAATTACCGACTGAGCAACGTGAGCGCAGGAATTGGCTGCGGACAGATGGACGTGCTGCAGCCTCACGTGGAACTGCGCCGCGCAATCCATGATTTCTACACAAAAGAATTAGCTGAAATCGACGGCTTGAGCGTTCAGCAGAATCCTTCCACCGACTTCAATTCCAACTTCTGGCTGTCGACGGTCTTAATCGACCCAAAAACCGGGAAAGACCCGGAATCTCTGCGGCAGTTCATGCTCGACGCCGGTGTAGAAACGCGCCGTCTGTGGCGGCCTATGCACATGCAGCCCGTTTTCGCCGACGCGCCCTACTATGGCGACACAACGTGCGAGACGCTGTTTGACAGAGGTCTATGCCTGCCGAGCGGTTCCGGACTTAAAGAAGAGGAGCTGCGCTATGTGGCAGACAAAATCAAAGAGTTTTTCAACAAATAGCTAATCAAAAAATCATCATAAAAAAACTATGGCTGAAAAGCAAAAAGTAGCATTGATCACAGGCATCACCGGTCAGGACGGTTCGTTTCTGGCTGAATTTCTGCTTGATAAGGGATACGACGTGCACGGCATAATCCGCCGCAGTTCTTCTTTCAACACCGGTCGCATCGAGCACCTTTATTTCGACGAATGGGTGCGCGACATGAAGCGCCGCCGGCTCATCAACCTGCACTACGGCGACATGACCGATTCAAGTTCGCTGATCCGCATCATTCAGGAGTTGCAGCCTGATGAAATCTACAACCTTGCGGCACAAAGCCATGTGAAAGTGTCGTTTGAAGTGCCGGAATACACTGCCGACACCGACGCCATCGGCACTCTGCGCCTACTTGAGGCGGTAAGAATGCTCGGACTCGACAAAAAAACCCGCATTTATCAAGCCAGCACGTCGGAGCTGTTCGGACAGGTGCAGGAAGTGCCTCAGCGCGAAACCACTCCGTTCTACCCGCGCAGCCCTTACGGATGCGCCAAACTTTATGGCTACTGGATAACCAAGAACTATCGCGAGAGTTACGGCATGTATGCCGTAAACGGAATTCTCTTCAACCACGAGAGCGAGCGGCGAGGCGAAACATTCGTGACACGCAAAATCACGCTTGCCGTGGCCCGCATCTCTGCCGGACTTCAGGACAAACTGTATCTCGGCAATCTCAACGCCCGTCGCGACTGGGGCTATGCCCGCGACTATGTGGAGTGCATGTGGCTGATTCTTCAGCAGGACGAGCCTGATGACTTTGTCATTGCCACTGGCGAATTCCACTCCGTACGCGAGTTTACTGAGCATGCTTTCGCCCGCGCCGGAATCACTCTGCGCTGGGAAGGCGAAGGCGTGGATGAAAAAGGCATCGACGTTGCCACCAGACGTGTGCTCGTCGAGGTGGATCCTAAATATTTCCGCCCCTGCGAGGTGGAGCAGCTGCTCGGCGACCCTACAAAAGCCCGCACAAAATTAGGTTGGAATCCCCGCAAGACGTCGTTTGAACAACTCGTACACATTATGGTGGACCATGATATGGCTATGATTCGCAAACATGGCTCCGAATCCGAACGAATGATTTAGCAGACAGAAAAATGGAAAAAGACGCTAAAATATATGTTGCCGGACACCGCGGACTCGTAGGCTCGGCTATCTGGAAAAACCTCCAGCAGAAAGGCTATACAAACCTTGTGGGACGCACGCATGCCGAGCTCGACCTGCTCGATGGAGTGGCGGTGCGCGAATTTTTCGACGCCGAAAAACCCGACTATGTGATTCTTGCCGCGGCTTTCGTGGGCGGAATCATGGCTAACAGCATCTATCGCGCCGACTTCATCTGGCGCAACCTGCAGATACAGCAGAACGTAATCGGCGAAAGTTTCAGGCACAACGTCAAGAAACTACTGTTTCTCGGAAGCACGTGCATCTATCCCCGCGAAGCTCCTCAACCAATCCCCGAGAACGCGTTGCTGACATCTCCGCTCGAATGGACAAACGAGCCTTACGCACTCGCAAAAATCGCCGGACTGAAGATGTGCGAGAGTTTCAACCTGCAATACGGCACAAACTACATCGCCGTGATGCCGACCAACCTATACGGTCCTAACGACAATTTCGACCTCGTAAGCAGCCACGTGCTGCCGGCAATGATACGCAAACTCCATCTGGCGCGCCTGCGCATGGAAGGCGACCGCGAAGGCATTCGCCGCGACCTTGACCGCCGTCCGGTGGGCGATGTCGACGGCAAGGCGGCAGATGAAGCCATCGACGCTATGCTCGACAAATACGGCATACTCAACGGCTCGCTCAACCTCTGGGGTTCCGGACGGCCTATCCGCGAGTTCCTTTGGAGCGAGGATATGGCCGACGCTTCGGTCTACGTGATGGAACACATCGATTTCGACCAGCTGAAAGGCGACAATCCGGAAGTGCGCAACTGCCACATCAACATCGGAAGCGGCAAAGAGGCTACCATAGCACAAGTGGCTGAGATGGTGAAAAACGCCGTAGGATTCAAAGGCGAAATCCACTGGGACTCGTCAAAGCCCGACGGAACAATGCGGAAACTCACCGACGTGAGCAAACTGCACGCCCTCGGATGGCGCCACAAAGTGGAGCTGGAAGACGGCATCCCGGCGCTCTATAAATGGTATCTGGAACACTGAGTCATTACCACATAAATAAACGCGCAGCGGAAAGCGTATCGTTTTCCGCTGCGCGTTTATTTATCTCACAGCCGATTGTCAACGGCCGACACACATGTCAATCTTATACCGCAACGTGTCAGACGGAGCAAGCTTGTTGGCAATTTCATAATACTGGCAAGCCTGGGTATAGTCAGGAATCTCCAGCTGAGCGTCGCCAGCCTGTTCCCACGAACGGCTCGCCGCCTTCAGTTTCACGTCGAGACGCTCCTGCAAACCCTTGCTCTTGTCAAGCACCTCGCCACTCTGCTCTGCCTCATCGCTCTTCTCCACCACACGGATATCGTCGAGCAACGTTTTCGCCTTGAGCAACGGCTCATATTCAGCATTGTCGCCATTGTTTATCAAACTGTCGCATGCAATGCACTTCTTCTCATACCGCGCAAGCACATCAGAGTCATCGCCATCGCTTGACGTCGACGGCTTGGAACCGCCAATCATCGACCACACTCCGGCTCCGATGCCGCCAACCACAACCACCGCCAACACAACAATCAGCCACGTAGGAAACTTGCCGCGGCGACGGCCACCCTCGCCTATCACACGAGTGGCACGCACATCATCCCCTCCCACATTCGGAGCTGGAGAAGGCGCAGGAGCAGGTTCCGGGACAGGTGCAGGCTCCGGAACAATCTCCGGTTGAGCCGTCGGACAAATCTCCATCACAAAATCATCGACCGTAGCCGTCCTGTCATACTTATTGTAAGCCATCGCACGGCTTATCGCAAAACGCACAGCATCGCTCACCGTCGGAGGCAAAGCCTTCTCCACCGTGTCGCGCTGCATCTCAGTGGCAATGATAGGCACCCTGCCAACAAGCATATAGTAGAGCACCGCACCAAGAGCATAAACATCGGCTTGCGGAGAAAACGTCTGCAAACCGCTGTACTGCTCCACCGGGGCGAAACCATCGCTGCAGCCCTGCACACGGATAGTCGACGTAGGTTTGCCCTTGTCGTCAAAATGCTTGGCAAGACCAAAATCAATCAGCACAGGCATACGCTGACCAGTATGATAGTCCACACGGAACATAATATTCTCAGGCTTGATGTCGAGATGATTGATGTGGTGAGAATGCAAAAACGCAACCGCCTTAGCCACAGGCAGCTCAATGTCGAGCGCAGCCTGCTCCGACAGCGCACCGTTGGCCTTAACCAAATCGCGCAGCGTACCCCCGTTGAGATACTCCATCACATAATAGACCGTATTGTTCGCCTCAAACACCTCGCTCACAGGCACCACATTAGGATTCTTGCCGCTGATCTCATTCAGCCGGCGAGCCTCCGCAAGAAAATCGCCACGGCTCTCCTCCACACGCGACTGCAAAGGCTTGGAATAGCCCACACCGCCCGAAGCGTCGCGCTCGCAAGCATCCTTCATGAAATGCTCCTTTATGGTGAAATATGTAAAAATAGGCACCTTGTCGAACATAACCGTTGTCGACACCTTATATGTTATTCCAAAACCGCCCTGACCAAGCACAGCCTCAATCCGATAATCAAACTTCGGACTTTTCAGAATAGTGCCGACAGGCAACGCGCGCTGAAGTTCGTTCTCTTCCATATCCCTATAAAATTATTCGTTCTCAAATTTTTTAAGTCCCCCAAATTTAGATATTTTTATTGAATATACCCCAATTTCAAAAGAAATAAAAACAACAAACCCGCCTTTAAATCAATTATGATTAAAAAAAGCACACTTCTTTCTCATATCTGACCGAAATTCATTACCTTTATCGAGTCGGAATATGCGCCTAATCGTTTATAAAATACAAACGCAACTAACTGTATATGTTGGCGATTTAGATTTAAACATAATAACAAGTAATCCCAAGGAGAGTTACTCCCCACATCTTATTCCTATTAGGAATTTAATAAAACAAAAGAATTGACATGGTTGAAAACAATTTGAAAATAGACTTCGATGCATTTTTGCGTTCTTTTAAACAGAACAAGGATGGCTCTTTCGCATTCTTGTTGGGAGCAGGAGCATCAATAACCTCTGGTATTCAGTCTGCTGAAGATTGTGTATGGGATTGGAAGAAACAGATATACATATCCAACAACCCATCGTGTGAGTCATTTCTTGACATTCACACTGATTGTTGCAAAAAAAACATACAAATGTGGCTTGATGAGCAAGGAATATACCCTAAAGAAGGCTCACAGGAGGAATATGTCTTTTACGCAGAAAAGACATTCCCTCTTTCTAATGATAGAACAAAATATTTTAAAAATCTTTGCTTCAATAAAACGCCTAATATTGGTTATAAACTTTTGTGCCTTTTGCATAAATATGGTGTCTTAAAATCTGTTTGGACAACAAACTTCGATGGACTTGTAGAAAGAGCCGCACATCAAGCAAACATTACACCTATTTGTGTAAATTTAAATTATACTGATGGTATTTACAGTGCGGAAAACAAACAAGATTTACTATATGTAGCACTTCATGGAGATTATAAATATTCAAAATTAAAAAATACAGCAACAGAATTAGACTCTCAACAAGAAACATTTGCTGAAAGACTAAAGGAATATTTTGTAGATAAGAACTTGATAGTCATAGGATACAGTGGCAGAGATAAATCACTAATGAAAGCTTTGACAGAAGCTTTCTCAAGACCAGGTTCTGGCAGATTATATTGGTGTGGATATGGTTCTAACATAAATGAAAATGTTAGAACACTACTTTCTGCTGCTCAAACAGCAGGAAGAGATGCTATGTTTGTCGAAACTGATGGTTTTGACAAGACTCTTATATCCTTACTCCTTTCAACTTATAATGATGATTTCAATAAGTCACAAGAAATTCACAAATTATTAGAAGATACAGGAAATAATATCTCTGTAACTCCATTTGTATTGAAGACATCTAATTTTGGAGGATGCGTAAAAACAAATTTATATCCAATAGTCTTACCTCATGATATTTTCACATTTGAAATCAATTTTCCAAAAAATGTAAATCAATGGGATTTTATAAAAAGTAAAATTAATGGTAAAAACTTAATTGCAGCTCCATACAAGGGCAAAGTATTTGCGTATGGATATTCGGAATTGATACATCAAGCTTTTTCAAGTTGCTTAAAAGGAGAAATTTCGCGTCTACCTTTATCATTGAAGGAGATAAAAGATAATTCCACATTAAAATCAGTAGCTCTAAAGACATTGATTTGTGGGCTCTCTTCATCCTGCAATAAAAATGCCTCTATATCCAAGCATATTATTTGGAATAAACAATGGAGTTTCACAAATATAGCAGGCATATATGAAGCAATAAAATTAGATTTGATATTTTTAGATAAGCATGATTACGCATTGTTGTCAATTACGCCAACATTATATTTTGCGAATGCAAATATAACACATGAACAGCGTAAAAATATTATGTCTTTTTATCTTGATAAGAAGCATAATGCAGAATTTGATATGCTTGTTTCAAAATGGGAACAAATACTTTTCAATGGACAACATAGGGTATTTGACTTTCCTTTAGATAGTAATTATAATTTCATTTTCAAAATAAGTAAAAATAGAGGATTAGTAGCTATTGATTATACTGAAAAAAATATAATTCCCCAAACTCAATTTTCAGACAAAAAGGTTATATATTCTGGTATTTATGTATCAGAACCTAAACTAATGTTCTTAGGAAAATCAAGTCACAAAATAGTTATGGATGCTAATCCCATGAGAGGGTTAATACAAAATAACCCATATGATTATGAATTTCATTCGAATTTTAAAAGCAATGTAAAATTAGGTGTAATATGCCCATTTTCAAAAACATCACTATTAAGAGATTTTCTATATGGGCTTAATGGACCTATAGCTTCAACCCCAACAGATTATGTACAACCATATGCTGGTTTTGAATCTGCATATTCAACATTACTTGATATTCCTGCTACAAATTCTGATTTATGGATAAAATGTAAGGATTTACAAGTAAACTCAATAAAACTTGCGCAGAATATTTGTAATTTTGCACATAAATTATCAATTAACAACCCAGATATTGTTGTCATGATATTTATCCCTAAATCGTGGTCAATCCATCGTTCATTTAAGGACAATGGCGAGACATTTGATTTACATAGTTATATAAAAGCATATGCTGCTCAAAATGGTTTTACAACTCAAATAATTGAGGAAAAAACCATAACTAATTTAAAAATGAGAAACCAAATTTATTGGTGGCTGTCATTGGCTTTATTTGTGAAATCAATGCGTACCCCATGGGCTTTGGGTGACTTAAGTACAGATACAGCATATGCTGGTATTGGCTATAGTGTAAAAAAAGATAGCAATGGAAAGGTAAATATTGTTATAGGATGTAGTCATATTTATAACTCTAAAGGACAGGGACTGAGATATAAGCTATCACAAATAGAGAATCCTATTATGGACAAAAAGAACAATCCATATTTAACTTATGAAGAAGCATATAAGTTAGGCATAAGTATTGTCGAACTGTTTGTAAAATCAATGGATAAAATGCCGCATAGAGTTGTTATTCATAAAAGAACTCCGTTTAAAGAAACCGAGATTAAAGGCATAACAGACGCATTGTCTCATACGGGGATTAAGGATGTTGATTTAGTAACAATAACGATGGAAGAATCTATAAGATGTATAGACCAAACAATTCGACAAACAGTTCCATACAATTCAAGTTATCCGATATCAAGAGGTGTTTGTTTTGCAGTATCTCAATATTCGTGTTTGTTATGGACACATGGAACAATAGCTTCCGTTGTACCTAATAGAAATTATTTTCCTGGTGGACGCGGAATCCCTTCGCCTTTAAAAATTACGAAATATTATGGTAAGGGTTCCATGCAAACATTAGCAAGAGAAATTCTTGGATTTACAAAAATGAACTGGAATTCATTTAATTTCTATACAAAATTTCCTGCTACCATCGATACGTCAAATACTTTGGCTCAAGTTGGAAATTTGTTGGGACATTACAATGGCAGGACATACGATTATAGATATTTTATTTAAAATTGATAGAAATGTTACATAATATAAAAGAATTAATTGGCGAAGCAACCGCCTACGACAAGAAACAGCAGCTCGAAGTCAAGCGACCAAAGAGTTGGCTAAAAAGTGTATCTGCCTTTGCCAATGGCGAAGGCGGAACATTAGTGTTTGGCATCAGTAATGACGACCAAGTGGTTGGTCTTGCTGATGCAGAGAGCGATGCCGAAAGAATAAGTGAAGAGATAAAGACAAAACTTGACCCTATACCTGCTGTCAACCTTGAATTTAAAGAGGTTGAAGGCAAGAAACTTGTATTACTTCACGTTTATAAGGGACAAGAAACACCATATTACTATATAGGCGATAAGCAACGCTTAGCATTTGTAAGAGTTGGCAATGAGTCTGTTGTTGCTGACCGACTTCAACTAAAAAGTCTTGTAATGCAAGGTGCAGGTCGCTCCTTTGATGCGATTCCTTCACCCTATAAGTTTGAGGATATGGCTTTCTCAAAGCTAAAATCCGTACACTTCAAACGGTTGAACCAATCGTTTGATGATAGTGATTTCGTATCATGGGGCATTGTAGATAATGATGGAAAACTTACCAATGCTGGTGCTCTTTTGGCTGACGACTCCCCAATACGCCATTCTCGCATATTTTGCACCCGTTGGAATGGCTTAGACATGACATGCGGTTTGGGCGAGGCTTTGGATGATGCAGAACTGGAGGGTAGCGTTATCGGGCAATTGCAAGATGCGGTCGCATTTGTTCGGAACAATTCACACCGAAGATGGTGGAAAGAAGATGATTATCGGGAGGAACTGCCCGATTATCCAGAACGTGCAGTAACAGAAGTGATATGTAACGCCATCATTCACAGGGATTACATGGAGCTTGGTAGCGAAATACACATTGATATGTATGATGACCGAATGGAGGTGTATTCCCCAGGCGGTATGTTTGATGGACGCTTGATACAACAACTCGACCCTATGACAGTACCTTCGAAACGTCGCAACCCTTTGCTCGCTGATTTCTTTCATCGCTTAAAGCTAATTGAGCGTAGAGGTAGTGGTATGAAGAAGATTATAGGTGAATATAAGCGGTTTGAGAATTTGGAGAATTACCATGCTCCAGAGTTCAGCTCCAATGTTTCTGAATTCCATGTTACAATGTGGAACCTCAATTATGCCATGGATGTCATAAAAGATAATCCTCATGTCGTAAAAACACCAGAAGATGTCGTAAAAGACGTCGTAAAAGAGACCGGAGATGTCGTAAAAGCCAAAGCTAATGTCACAAAAGAATTTATAAAGGCTCAGCGACAAATCTATAAATTGATTTCACAAACACCTCAAATCAATGCCACGCAAATGTCTGAGAATATGGGTATTTCCCTACGCCAAGTACAGCGATACCTTAAACAACTTTCGGACCTTAAATTGATTGTCAGAGAAGGAGGTCGCAAAAACGGTATTTGGAAAATATTGGATGAAGAATATGAAGGTTTCTTCAAAAGAATCTGAAAAACGCCAACGCCAAAAGTTATAACAAACAAAAAAATCCGTGCAACCTTTTGAGTTACACGGATTTTTATTTATCTATCGCTTATCGATTCTTTACTTCACCTCCTCGAAGTCGGCATCTTGGACGGTGTCGCCATTGTTGCCGGCATTGCCGCCCTGCTGCGCTCCGGCGTTAGGGTCGAATCCTGCGCCCTGCTGTGCGCCTCCGGCTTGCTGCTGGGCATTGTAGATGTCCTGAGCGGCTGTCTGAAGGGCAGCGTTAAGCTTATCGATTGCAGGGTCGATGGCATCGATGTTCTGAGCCTTGTGCGCTTCCTTCAACTCGTTGAGCGCCGTCTCTACGGCTGCGCGCTTGTCGGCAGGGAACTTGTCGCCGAGATCTTTCAACTGCTTTTCGGTCTGGAAGATTACGGCGTCGGCCTTGTTTACTTTGTCGATGCGCTCTTTCTCTTTGGCATCGGCTGCCGCATTGGCTGCCGCCTCGTCTTTCATACGCTTGATTTCCTCGTCGCTCAAGCCGCTTGACGCCTCGATACGGATGCTCTGCTCCTTGCCTGTGGCTTTATCTTTTGCCGACACGTTGAGGATGCCGTTTGCATCGATTTCGAATGTAACCTCGATCTGAGGGATTCCACGCGGTGCCGGTGCGATTCCATCAAGATGGAAACGTCCGAGCGATTTGTCGTCGCGCGCCATTGGACGCTCGCCCTGGAGCACGTTGATTTCAACTGACGGCTGGTTGTCGGCTGCCGTTGAGAAAGTCTCGCTCTTGCGCGTTGGTATCGTTGTGTTGGCTTCGATAAGTTTTGTCATCACGCCACCGAGAGTCTCGATGCCGACCGACAATGGAACGACGTCAAGCAGAAGCACGTCTTTCACGTCGCCGCTGAGCACACCGCCCTGGATTGCAGCGCCTACGGCTACCACCTCGTCAGGGTTAACGCCCTTCGACGGAGCTTTGCCGAAGAATTTCTGTACGATTTCCTGTACGGCAGGGATACGGGTCGAACCGCCCACGAGAATCACGTCGTCGATGTCTGACGCAGTCAGTCCGGCATCCTTCAATGCCTGCTGGCAAGGAACTACGGTTGCCTGGATAAGGCTGTCGCAAAGCTGCTCGAATTTAGCGCGGGTAAGCGTTTTTACCAAGTGTTTAGGCACACCGTTTACCGGCATGATATACGGCAGGTTGATTTCTGTCGACGTAGAGCTTGAAAGCTCGATTTTTGCTTTTTCAGCAGCCTCTTTCAAGCGCTGAAGAGCCATCGGGTCCTGACGGAGGTCAACACCCTCGTCGTTTTTAAACTCGTCAGCCAGCCAGTCGATAATCTTGTGGTCGAAGTCGTCACCGCCAAGGTGAGTGTCGCCGTTGGTCGATTTCACTTCAAACACACCGTCGCCAAGCTCAAGAATTGAGATATCAAACGTACCGCCACCGAGGTCGAACACCGCAATCTTGCGGTCGCTCTGGCTCTTGTCAAGACCGTAAGCCAACGCTGCGGCTGTAGGCTCGTTCACGATACGGCGAACGTTCAAACCTGCAATTTCGCCGGCTTCCTTAGTTGCCTGACGCTGAGAGTCGTTGAAGTATGCCGGAACGGTGATTACGGCGTCGGTCACTGTCTGTCCGAGATAGTCTTCTGCCGTCTTCTTCATTTTCTGAAGAATCATAGCCGAGATTTCTTGCGGAGTGTACTGGCGACCGTCGATGTCGACACGCGGAGTGTTGTTGTCGCCTTTGACCACATTATATGGCACACGTGCGATTTCTTTTTGCACGGCATCGTAGGATTCGCCCATAAAACGTTTGATGGAGAACACCGTACGAGTCGGATTGGTGATTGCCTGACGCTTTGCAGGGTCACCTACTTTTCTTTCGCCACCATCGACGAAAGCAACGATTGAAGGCGTTGTGTTGCGGCCTTCGCTGTTAGGAATTACCACAGGGTCTTTACCCTCGAGAACTGCCACGCAGGAGTTCGTAGTACCTAAGTCTATACCAATGATTTTACCCATGATTCTATATTTTTATTTGTTATTATTCAAGTTTTCTCTGCCGTGCCCTTACCGGACGCGGCACACTCGGATAAACAAATCGCGTGCCAAACTCCGGCTGCGCGAATCCGACAGCCGCCGATGCTGACATTACGTCAGTCTGTTACTGACATTTTGCGCTAAAACTCTTCAATTAACCATATTTTTACAAATAAAAAAGTTGTTCTTGATATTTTTTCGTACTTTTGCGAACAAGTAATCTATTTAGAGAACTTTTAAAATTTAAATATTATGAATATCTCTCACATCGAACATCTCGGAATCGCTGTCAAGAGCCTTGACGAAGCCATTCCTTATTATGAAAACATTCTCGGAATGAAGTGCTACTCTATCGAAGAAGTTGCCGACCAGAAAGTAAAGACTGCGTTCTTCAAGGTTGGACAGACCAAACTTGAGCTCCTCGAGCCGACTTCTGACGAGAGCCCTATCGCCAAATTCATCGAGAAGCGCGGCGAAGGCATCCATCACCTCGCATTTGCCGTTGAAGACGGTGTTGCCAACGCTTTGGCTGAAATGGAAGGCAAAGGCGTGCGCCTCATCGACAAAGCTCCTCGCAAAGGCGCCGAAGGTCTGAACATCGCGTTCATCCACCCGAAGTCGACACACGGCGTTCTTACTGAATTCTGCGAGAAACCTGAATAAGCAAACACTTAAACTATTAAGCATTTTAATATGAGCAATCAACTTGAAAAAGTGCAGGAGCTTATCGCCTTGCGCGAGAAAGCACGCCTTGGCGGTGGCGAGAAAGCCATTGCCAAGCAGCACGAAAGAGGTAAATACACCGCACGTGAGCGTATCGCCCAACTGCTTGACGAAGGCAGCTTCGAGGAATTGGATATGTTCGTGCAGCACCGTTGCACCAACTTCGGACAAGACAAGAAACATTATCTCGGCGACGGCGTCGTTACCGGCTACGGTACAATCGACGGCCGTCTCGTTTATGTTTTCGCACAGGACTTCACCGTTTGGGGCGGCTCGCTGTCGGAAGCCATGGCAATGAAGATTTGCAAAATCATGGATATGGCAATGAAGATGGGCGCTCCGGTCATCGGTTTGAACGACTCGGGAGGCGCACGTATCCAGGAAGGCATCAACGCCCTTGCCGGCTACGCTGAAATCTTCGAGCGCAACATCCTTGCATCAGGTGTAGTGCCTCAAATCTCTGCAATCCTCGGTCCTTGCGCCGGCGGCGCTGTCTACTCTCCGGCTCTTACCGACTTCACAATCATGACAAAGGGCATCTCATACATGTTCCTTACAGGTCCGAAGGTTGTGAAGACAGTGACTGGCGAGGACGTTACTCAAGAACAACTCGGCGGCGCAACAATGCACACCACAAAATCAGGTGTGGCACACTTCGCTACTGAAGACGGAGAAGAGGCATTGAAGCTCATCCGCAAACTCCTCAGCTACATCCCCCAGAACAACCTCGAAGAGGCTCCGCTCGTAAAGTGCACAGACCCGATCGACCGCGTGGAAGACGCTTTGAACGAAATCGTGCCCGACTCTCCAAACAAGGCATACGACATGTATGAGGTCATCGGCGCAATCATCGACAACGGCGAGTTCCTCGAAGTGCAACGCGACTATGCGAAGAACATCATCATCGGTTTCGCCCGCTTCAACGGACAGTCTGTAGGTATCGTTGCCAACCAGCCTAAATTCCTCGCCGGAGTGCTCGACTGCAACGCATCGCGCAAGGCAGCCCGCTTCGTACGCTTCTGCGACGCCTTCAACATTCCTTTGGTTTCTCTTGTCGACGTTCCTGGATTCCTTCCTGGCACAGGCCAAGAATACAACGCCGTAATCCTTCACGGCGCGAAGCTCCTCTACGCCTACGGCGAAGCTACAGTGCCTAAGGTGACTGTGACAATCCGCAAGAGCTACGGCGGAAGCCACATCGTGATGAGCTGCAAGCAACTCCGCGGCGACATGAACTACGCATGGCCATCGGCTGAAATCGCCGTGATGGGTGCGTCGGGTGCTGCCGAAGTGCTTTATATGAAAGAAGCCAAGACTCAAGAAGACCCGAAGGCCTACATCGCAGAGAAGGAAAAAGAGTACACCGACCTCTTCTGCAACCCTTACAACGCAGCAAAATACGGCTATATCGACGATGTAATCGAACCGCGCAACACGCGTTTCCGCATCATCCGCGCTTTGCAGCAACTGGCTACAAAGAAATTGACCAACCCTGCCAAGAAGCACGGCAATATTCCTTTATAATATAGTTACGTGTATGAATAAAAGATTTTTAACGCTGCTGTTGCTCTGCTCTTTCTGCGTTGCCGGCTTGTTTGCCCAAGGACGCAAAGGCGTCTGCATCAACGAAGTGATGGTGCAGAACGACAGCAACTATGTAGACGACTACGGTATGCGCCACGCGTGGGTTGAGCTGTTCAACTCCACGTTTGGTTCGGTCAACATCTCAAGCATGTTCCTGACCGACGACAAGGCAAACCCGCGTAAATATCCAATCCCACGCATGGACGTCAACACCAAGATCCCGCCACGCCAGCACGTGGTGTTCTGGTGCGACAACGAGCCCGACAAAGGCACGTTCCACGTGAATTTCAGCCTCAAACCCGGACAGGACAACACAATCTACCTGTTTGACAGCGACGGCACAACCCTCATCGACGAGGTAACCGTCCCTGCAACACTGCCTGCAGGCGCTTCGTTCGCCCGCAAGGTCGACGGACAAAAGGCTGAAAACGACGCCGAAGCATGGGAAGTGCGCGACGGAAAGAATGGCAAATACATCACTCCGAGCAGCAACAACGTGATCATCGACAAGAACGAGAAAATCGAGAATTTCGAGAAGCACGACAAGACCGGTGTCGGAATGACAGTGATGGCAATGACCATCGTATTCCTTTCGCTGTTGATTCTTAGTTTATGTTTCATTGGACTTGGTTTGTTCCACGCTCAATCTGCACGCCGCAAGAAGCAAGCCGCAACAGGCACTGTCGACGACAGCAAGCCGCTGATGGCAGGTCTCGACTCAGGCGAGGAGATCGCAGCAATCTGCATGGCTCTCCACGAGCATCTCAACATGCACGACAAAGAGGATTTCGTGCTCACCATCAACAAGGTGAAACGCGCATATTCTCCATGGAACTCAAAGATTTATTCTCTCCGCGAGCTTCCTCACAAATAATCCAAATCCACTTTAAATCATTGAATTTATTATGAAAGAATATAAATATAAAATCAACGGACAAGAATACAAAGTTGCCGTAGGCGACATTGAGAACAACATCGCTGAAGTTTCGGTCAACGGAACGACATACAAGGTGGAACTCGAACAGGCTGCCGCTCCGGCTCCTGTTGTGAAGAGCGTTAAACCTGCAGCCGCTCCACGCACCGAGGCTGGCACAAAAGTCGTTGCCAAACCGGCGGCTGCCGGTGGCGCCGGCGCAGTGAAAGCTCCGCTCCCAGGTGTAATCCTCGACCTTAAGGTCAACGTTGGCGACACTGTTGCCGCAGGCGACACTGTTGTTATCCTCGAAGCAATGAAAATGGAAAACAACATCCACGCCGACAAGGGTGGTGTTGTAAAATCCATCTGTGTAAACAAGGGCGACTCTGTGCTCGAAGGCGCAGACCTGCTCATAATCGAATAATCGTATGGATTTAGTTAGTTTCTTAGGTCAAAACTTTCAGCGCTTCTGGGAATACACAGGCTTTGCCAACGCAACGCCTGAGCATTTCGTGATGCTCGCTGTCGGCTTGCTGTTCATTTGGCTTGCCATAAAGAAGAATTTCGAGCCGTTGCTGCTGGTGCCGATTGGATTCGGTATCCTCGTGGGCAACATTCCTTTCAAGTTGGACGCCGGCCTTGAGGTGGGCATCTACGAGCAAGGTTCGGTGCTCAACATTCTCTACGACGGTGTGAGCGCCGGATGGTATCCTCCACTGATTTTCTTGGGAATCGGTGCGATGACCGACTTCTCGGCACTTATCGCCAACCCTAAATTGATGCTCATCGGAGCTGCCGCACAGTTCGGCATCTTCGGCGCGTATATCGTTGCCATGGCCATCGGTTTCGCACCCGACCAGGCTGGCGCCATCGCCATCATCGGCGGCGCCGACGGTCCTACGGCAATCTTCCTGTCGTCGAAACTTGCGCCAAACTTGATGGGAGCAATCGCCGTGTCGGCATACTCCTATATGGCCCTCGTGCCGCTGATCCAGCCACCGATCATGCGCCTGCTCACCACAAAGAAAGAGCGCGTAATCAAGATGAAACCGGCACGCGCCGTGTCGCAGAACGAGAAAATCATGTTCCCTATCGTAGGCTTGCTTCTCACCTGCTTCGTTGTGCCGTCGGCCCTTCCGTTGCTCGGCATGCTCTTCTTCGGCAACCTGCTCCGTGAGAGCGGCGTGACAACACGCCTTGCCAAGACCGCAAGCAACGCCCTCAACGACATCATCGTGATGCTGCTCGGTCTTACTGTCGGCGCGTCGACACAGGCTTCTGAATTCTTGACTTTCGACACACTGAAGATTTTCTTCCTTGGTGCAATGGCGTTTATCATCGCCTCAATGTCGGGTGTGCTCTTCGTCAAGGTGTTCAACCTGTTCCTGCCGAAAGGCAAGAAAATCAATCCACTCATCGGCAACGCAGGCGTTTCTGCCGTTCCGATGTCGGCACGTATCTCAAACAACATCGGTTTGGAATACGACTCAAGCAACTATCTGCTCATGCACGCCATGGGCCCGAACGTTGCCGGAGTGATTGGTTCTGCCGTAGCTGCCGGTGCATTGCTCGGCTTCCTCGGATAATAGATTTCACCAATCTGAAAATATCCACAAGAGTGCTGGACTCACGTCCGGCACTCTTTTTTTTGCATACACAGCGACCGCTGATGACTATTTATGCACGCGCACACCGCAAGCAAACCAATGCACAAATCTAATATATATGAGCAGTATTGACATTTTTCCTACTTTTCCTAAATTTTATCGCAATTTTACTTGCAATATGTAATATAGAGTATTATTTTTGCAGTGAATATATTTTCAACAACAGTTCACATTTATGAACATAGGACAAACAGACATTCACAATTCATCAGGCAATTCTCGCATTCATCAAGGCTGCCACCCTTAACACCGCCCGTTTCCAAGAAACGGACAGGAAACAAGATTCCGGACAACAAAACCAAACTAAATAATTTACCAACTTTATCAACAAATGCTTATGAGAAAATTCATTTTCTTTCTGACCCTATTGGGAACCGCCTTAGGATTATCCGCGGCAGAGGTTCCCGATGCCGTCAGAGTGACACCCGTCACAGGCGAACCCATCGTGTTCATGTTCTCCGCCAACCCGGAAATCACCTACACGGCGACAGGAGCTACAATCTCCACAACAAACCAAGATCCGGTGACATTCGATTTCGAAGCCATCGAATTTATCGATTTCGTAAAATATGGCTCTGTCAACGAAATTGCAGGCACACCAGTGTCGATGCGCGTCACCCATGACGCCATCGTGATTGAAAACGCTGGAGAAGGAAGCATGCTCTCCATCTACACCCTTGACGGGCGTTGCGTGGTCAACACCACAATCCCCGACAGCTACAGCGTTGAGCGCTCACTGCTCGCAAAAGGCGCCTACATCATCAAAATCAACAAAACAACATTCAAAATCTTATTGTAACAAGCTATGAACAAATTTTTATACTCTATACTCATCGCCGCTGCAGGATTCGGCACTCTCAACGCCCAACAGAAAGTGATGAAAATCGAATACAAGGACGGCACCACTGAAATGAAAAACGTGACCGACGTGTCAAAAATCTCATTTGTCAGCGAAGGACAGGTAGACCCAAGCGAAAAGATGGTCGACCTCGGACTGTCGGTGAAATGGGCGTCATACAACGTCGGCGCGGCAAACCCTTGGGAAGGAGGCAATTTCTATGCATACGGCGAGATTGAGCCAAAAACAGAATACACACTTGAAAACTATCAATGGTATTGCGACAACGACGGCGAAGATCACGACCAATGGGAAGAGTACTACAAACTGGGCGCAACAATCACCGGGACAAACTACGACGTGGCACACGTGAAATGGGGCGGACAGTGGCGCATACCTACCCGCGATGAATGGCGCGAACTCATAAACAACTGCGACTTCACTTGGACTGGCATGGAAGGCGTGACCGGCGCGCTCATCACATCGCGCATCAACGGAAACAGCATTTTCCTGCCTGCCGTCGGAAATATGGTCGGCGCTGAGCACACCCACGACCAACTGGGTTGCTTCTACTGGACTTCCTCTGAATACGAGCAGGCTGACATCACTCAAGAATGCCGCAACTACCGCGCGAACATCGACGCGAGCAACCGTTCTGCCGAAGGCTACGACTACCCCGACGTTGGATTCTCAATCCGTCCGGTATACGGTCCTGTGCCTGAACCAGCATTGCCATCCTACACCGCTCCGACCGAAATGGTCGACCTCGGTCTGTCAGTGAAATGGGCACCATTCAACATCGGAGCTCAAGGTGCGTCAGAAACCGGCGACTACATCTGCTGGGGTGAAATCACCGAAAAACAGTACAGCCACGTTTACAACTACAAATGGTATGACCCTATCACAAACGACTATGTGGAAATCGGCGACCAAATTTCAGGAACTGAATATGACCCAGCCAACGTGCTCTGGGGCAACGGATGGCGTCTGCCTACCGAAGCCGAAATAAAGGAACTCATTGAAAAATGCACTTGGACTGCTGAACAATACGGATACACGGTAACAGGTCCTAACGGAAACAGCATCTTCCTTCCGGCATGCGGCATGCAAGGCTACAAAGGCGCTCCGCGCAACAATGTACAGTCGGGCTACTACATGACAGGCAACGCCGATGTGCGGACCAATTATCAGGGTCTGAAAATGACCAGCAACGCCGCCACATTGCGCTTCTCCCGCGGAGCTTTAAACAAGTTCAACAAGCCTGAGGCTTCATTCTGCTCGAAGGCCGGCGGCATACAGGTACGCCCTGTTCATCAATAGGCATTGACTTAATGCAGGATTATCATCAGTCCTGCTCCAAAACTTGTGGGGGACTGCATTACTGAATGCGTCCCCCTCTTTTATTACTCAATGAATTAAGATTATGAAACATCTATACTTGTCAATTTTTGCCTCTGTATTGGCGATTTTCTTAAACACAAAAACCCAAGAGACAGAGGCGCTGCTCGACGATAGAAAGATTTCTTGAATGTTTTGGCAAATCTTCAAGAAAAAAATCATAACTTTGCAGTCTCATTACGGAATTTTAAAATTTCACTAAAAATATATGATTAACGCTCAAGACATTAAGAACGGAACTTGTATCCGTATGGACAACAAGTTGTATTTCTGCATCGAATTTCTTCACGTAAAACCAGGCAAAGGCAACACTTTCATGCGCACTAAGCTGAAAGACGTTGTTAATGGTTACGTTATCGAACGCCGCTTCAACATCGGCGAGAAACTTGAAGACGTACGCGTGGAGCGTCGCCCTTATCAGTTCCTCTACCAAGAGGCTGGCGACTACATCTTTATGAACCAGGAAACTTACGACCAAATTCCCATCCACAAGGATTTGATCACCGGCGTTGACTTCATGAAGGAAGGCGATGTTGTTGAAGTTGTAAGCGATGCTTCTACTGAAACCGTACTTTTCGCTGAAATGCCTATCAAGACTCAGTTGAAGATCACCTACACTGAGCCGGGACTCAAAGGCGACACTGCCACAAACACTCTTAAGCCTGCAACCGTTGAGACTGGCGCAACTGTACGCGTTCCGTTGTTCATCAACGAAGGCGAGACTATCGAGGTCGACACTCGCGAAGGCTCTTACGTTGGCCGTGTGAAAGCATAGTCACAACTACACAGATCCATAAAGCGCAGAATCTTTAAGATTTTGCGCTGTTTTTACACCTTTTCTTTTTTTTTGCGCTATCTTTGCAAAAGACAGGTTGCTATAGGCAATTTGTGAACAAGCTCACATTGCGCTCATTTGCGCCATTGTTGCTCTTATTCAACCGAAAAACGGGATTTAGATACGAACTTCTCATACAGAAATGAAACGACTGAGTTTACTTATTTTGTTCGCGGTGCTGCTTGCGTTGCCTGCCTTGTCGCAGCAAATCAGCGTGGAAAGTTTCACACCGCTTGAAAACGACCTGACAGCCAACACTGCCGGCACAATGAAAAAAGACCAGAACGGAAAAACCTGTGCCTTGATAAAAGTGGTGACCTCCGAAAAAGGCTTCAATTTCGACGTCGGAATACTCGGTGTCGTTGCTACAGAACAGAAAGTGGGAGAAATTTGGGTATACGTCCCTGAAAAGATAAGGTTCATTACGATTGCGCATCCACAATTGGGTGTTCTCCGAAATTATCCTATCCCTCAGCAAGTTGAAAGCGCACGCACATACGAACTGAGGCTTGTCACCGGCAAGGTGCACACCGTAATCGAGGAGGCACAGACCGACCAGTTTGTCGTGTTCCACATTTCACCAGCCGACGCCATACTCGAATTTGACGGGCAACCGCTGCTGCTCGATGCCGAAGGCTCTGCATCATGCTTCAAGCCATTCGGAAAATACCAGTATCGCATCGAGCGCAAAGACTACCACACCGAGGTGGGTTCGGTGACGGTGACGGCAGAGAAAGCATCCGTCAACGTGAATATGCGACCGATGTTCGGATGGCTGGAAGTAAACAGCGCCAACGCCGGCTCCGACGCCAGAGTGTTTGTCGACGGCTCCGACCATGGCACATTGCCGCTGCACACGCTGCAACTGGGCAGCGGCAAGCACTTGCTGAAAATCATAAAGCCGCTTTACCATATTTTCCAACAGTCGGTAACCATCGCCGACAACGACACTCTGCGCGTCAACGCAGCTCTGAAAAGCGACTTCCGAAACTACACCATCACCGGCGATGCCGACGCCGACATCTATATCAATCAAGAATACAAAGGTCACGGTTCGTGGAGCGGTCCGCTGGCATCGGGCACCTACCGCATCGAGCTGCGCAAGCCGAGCCACCGCACGACTATCCGGTCCATAACAATCAATGCCGACGACCTTTCGGCAAACGACATCATCTCGCTGCCCGCTCCAACGCCAATCTACGGCTCTCTGAAAGTGACATCGTCGCCAATGGATGCCACCGTTGCAATCGACGGCAAGGTGATGGGCAAAACACCTTTGTTCATCAAAGAAGTTCTAATAGGCTCACACAGCGTGACGCTGAGCAAGGACGGCTACAAGACCGAGACTGCAACCGCCGACATCGACGAGCGCAAGACGTCGGAGCTTAACATCGTGCTCAACAACGCCATCCGTGTGAAGTTCACGTCGAATGCGACATCCGTCGTAAACATCGACGGAAAATACATCGGACTGACTCCCTGCGACGCTTTGCTCACATGCACCAAACATGAAATCAGCATGAGCGCCGACAGATATCAGAGTCGCACGGAAACCATAGACATATCCGAAGGCTCAAGCCTCATCAGCTGGCAACTAAAGCCCAACTTCAAGAAGGTTACCATCTCATGCAACCAAAACGCGAATTTTTATATCGACGGCAAAATAGCAGGCAGCGGATATTCCATTTCCCGCGACATCGACTACGGTGAGCATTCCATTTCCGCATACTATGTGGGCAAGTCAAAAGAAACGACTATCACTGTGGCGGAAGGCAACGAAAGCTCCGTGGATTTCTCTTTCCGTAAGAAGCGTTACCATGAGAACTATGTCTCCAACGACGCTTTCTATATGGGAGCCATCTATCAATGTCTTAATTTTCAAGGCGCAGGAGCGATAATGGGCTTTTTTACCAGAAAATTCAATATGGAAGTCAGTTTCATCGCCGGCAATGAATCAAAGGAGGTCGATTGGTACACATCGACAAATTCTCTTGCCCACACCTCCGACTTCAAGAACTGGCGTATAAACGGCAGAATAGGATGGGGACTCAGATGCGGCAATGTGGTGCGCATCACGCCTCAAATAGGAGCCGCTGTGCTGGCTCTTCAGGACAGGTCGAAAATCGACGACGAGACAGCACCGTCGGCATGTTCGTTTACCGGATCTGTGCAGTTTGCCCTTGTTTATAAGAAACTGTGTCTGACCGTAACTCCGGAATACTACGTTCCCGTGGCTAAATCCGACGGAATGAAGGAACTTGTAAAAGTGTCTGACGCATACGACAAGGCATTAAAAGGCTTCGACCTTCAAGTCGGAATTTCTTTAATCTTCTAATCACAAAAACGACAATGAAAAGACTTTTCAGCATAATTCTATCGGTTGCCGTCGCTTCTGTCTTTACTGCCTGCAAAGACGACTACGACGGATGGATTCCTGAAAATCCCGACAAACCACACATCACAGAGATAATCTCGCCGACCGACATCAAAATTGAAGCGGCGGGCACACCTCAAACCGTAACAGTCGCTCTCAACGACGACTGGACAATCACCAACATCCCTTTCTGGCTGACTGTGTCGCCGACAAGCGGAAAAGCCGGAGAGAAAGTGACGGTAAACATCAGTGCGGAGTCAAACACAAAAAGCGTGTCGGAAAGAGGCGTGCAACTTTATGTGTCAACGAAATTCAACACTCAATATATCGGTGTGACACAATTCGGCGTGCCGGAGTCTGGCATCCCCTACCTCAGTTTCGCTGCAACGGGAGACCAGCAGACTTTCAGGCTGTTCCTCCACTCCGATTGGGAAATCACAAACATCCCGACATGGCTCCGCTTCTCGACAACAAAAGGCTATGCCGAGCAGGAATACACCATCACTGTGACTGCCGAAGAAAACAGCACGACAAGTTCACGCACAGCGACATGCCGACTTTACCGCGGCAATTCAAACCAGTACGAGACTCTTTCGGCAAAACAGGATGCGCACTATCTAAAAATCAACGGCGAGGAATACTCAAGCAGTTTCAGCTTCTACTCGAGCACCGACATCGAGAAGGTGACAATCACTTCATCCGCTAAATGGACTGCCAAGGCCTCACAGCCGTGGATTGTGCTTTCGCAGACGGAGGGCTTGCCTGGAGAAACAATCTTGACAATCTCAACGAAAAAGACATCGACAACGACTTCAACTTCAGGACAGATTGATTTCTATATCGGTGACACAAGATTCAATTCCATCTACACTTATCTAAGATATTGACAACAATGAAACGTTTGCTGACATTCATAATAGCCGCAATCATATTCTTCCCCTGCGGAGCGCAAAGTTGGGAAGAAATCAAGAGCAGCCGGCAATACATCTACGGCGAGGGCTGGGGATCAAGCGATGCCGAGGCCGACAAGAACGCGCTTGCCGACCTTATAAGCAAGATTTCCGTGCAGGTGCAAAGCTCGTTCACGCTGACGGAAGATGAGCTGAGCCACAACGGGCAGGTGGACGGCGAGACTTATGCCCGGTCGAAGGTGCAGACCTACTCACAAGCCACGCTCACCAACACTGAGAAAATCGTGATTGAATACGAGCCTGACGCACATGTGGGACGCTACATCCTGAAATCGGAAATTTCACGCATCTTCGAGGCGCGCCGACGACGCATCGACGAGATGCTCGGACTTGCGGAGACTGCTGAAAAAAATGCAAAAATCGACGATGCGCTGCGCTATTACTATTGGGCGTATGCCATGCTGAAAACGCTGCAGCATCCGAATGAGGTCAGGGACTCGAACAACCATCTGCTGTCAACATGGATTCCAGCTCAGATGAACAACATCTTTGACGGCATAAAGGTGAGACCGATGCGCAAGACGTCAGACAACGTGCTTGAGGTGGCGGTGACATACAAAGACAAGCCTGTGGCAAGCTACGACTACACATATTTCGACGGACAGAACTGGAGCAACATCTACAGCGCCAAAGACGGACGCGGCGTGATCGAGCTAAACCCTGGCGCAATAACCGACAATCTGAGGCTGAAAAGCGAATATGAATATCGCGGGGAGGCTCACATCGACAGCGAAATCGATGCGGTGATGTCGGCCGTAAGAGGTCAGGCGTTCCGCAAATCATACATCAATGTCAGCGGCGACACCCCTTCAGTCGCTGCTACCCGTGAGGCAGAGGCGGCTATCGAGACCGCTCCTGTGACCAACGCCATTGAGTATTTATCAAACGACACAGAATACCGCAAAACAATCGGCAAGGTGCTTGCCGCAATAACAGCCAAGGACTATGCGGCGGCTGAAAAATATTTCACGCCGCAGGGCGCCGAAATGTTCCGCAGCCTGATTAACTACGGACGTGCCCGAGTGCTCGACACCTCAGGACTGACGTTCTATCAGAACGGCGACCGCGTGGTGTGCCGCAACGCGAAAATGTCGTTTTCGTTCCGCAACGGCTTGCGCAAATCATTTGTCGAGGACGTGGTGTTTACGTTCGACTCGAAGAAACGCATCGACTACATCGCTTTCGGTCTTGGCGAAAAGGCTGAACACGACATCCTCAACAACGACGAATGGAACGAAGCCACACGAAAGGCTTTGATGAACTTCCTTGAGAACTATAAAACTGCATTCGCACTGAAAAGAATCGACTATCTGCGAAACGTGTTCGACGACAATGCCGTGATTATTTCCGGGTGCGTAATCACCCCTGGAGGAAACCGATTCGCCGACAGCAACTCGCATTATGCCCAAAATCAGTATGTGCGCTACACGCGGGAGGGCAAGAACGAGTACATAGCACGCATGGCGCGCAGTTTTGCAAGCAAGGAGTTTATCAACATTCGCTTCTCCGGCAACTCGGTCAAGAAACTCGGCAAGGGCATGGAGTCGTACGCAATCCAGATAAAACAGGACTATTACTCGTCAAACTACGGCGACACTGGCTACCTGTTTCTCTATGTGGACATAAACGACCCCGAAAATCCTATCATAAAAGTGCGCACATGGCAGCCTAAACCCGACCCGAAATTCAAGCTGATTGATGCCGGATATTTTTAAAACAACGATTTTTTTACTAACCAATAAATAAATGCATTATGAAAAAACTCATCGCATTGTGCCTCGTGCTGATTCTTGCGGCACCGGCTTTAACTACAAACGCAGAGAGCAGTCTGCAAAAGGAACTGAACAAAGAACTTGTAAAGCAACTGAAAAAGAACTATAAGAAAAAGAAAAAAGAATTGGAGAAGGACAGATGGAAAATCTACGGTTCTTCAAAAACTCTTGAGGTTGCATTGCTTGAACACTACACAAAACTGTACAACGACGGCGAAGTGGCTGAGGAAATAATCGGTACTGCCGACAATTTCAAATCAAACAACGTCGGACGCCGTCAGGCTGTGACCAACGCCCAAGTGGCTTACGCCCAGAGAGCCGGTGCTCAAGTGAAGGCCCGCATCGTGGAGGACATCGCGGCAAACTCTGCCGACATCAACGCTGAATTCGAGCATTTCTATGCCGCCTACGAGGCTCAGGTGCAGAAAGAAATCGGCGCTGAGCTCCAAGAGAGTTTCACCATCGTGCGCCCGCACACAAAAAGCAAAAAATGCAACACATACGACATGCAGGTTTTCTTCATCATCAGCGAGGACGCTGCCACACGCGCCCGTGTTCGCGCCTACGAAAACGCGCTGAAGGAGTCGGAGGCGGCACAACGCTATGCCGACCGCGTGTCGCAATTCATTCAGGAAGGCATCTCTCCTTCTGCCCCTCAGAACTAATCTTCTGTAGATGAAACGTTTGCTCACATTCGTCATTGTCATGGGTGCGGCATTCCATTGCCACGCTCAGGATAATGACGATTTTGAATCATTCCGCAGCGGTCTGATGGACGGATTCCAGTCGTTCAGGCAGGAGGTGCTGACTGGATACACTGATTTCCTGCGAACCGCATGGGAGGATTTCAACGTGTTCCGCAGCGAAAGCCGCGACAGCAAGCCGAAGCCACGCACTGCCCCTACTGTCGACTCGCCGTCTCCACAGCCAACGACACCGGAACCGCCGGCAAATCATCCGACACCGGCAGCCACTCCGCCCGCTCCCGGCCCTGCGCCTGCCGTACACAACAACATTACGCTTGATTTCTACGGCACACGGCTTATGTTGCCGGCACTGAAAGTGGCTGCGCTCCGCTCTTCCGACAACAATGGCGTCGCTGATTTCTGGCAGGCTCTCGACAGTCAGGGTCTTGGCTCCAAGACTGGCAATGCCCTGAAAGAAATTGCCGAACGCCATCGCTTCAACGACTGGATGATGCTGAAACTTGTGGAAACCTACGTGGCAAACCAACTGCCGACGGCATCTGCCGACACGCGTATCGCCATGCGCCAATATCTGCTATGCCACACAGGCTACGATGTGCGCGTGGCTCAAAACGACGGATGTCTGGCCTTGCTTGTGCCATATTCCACCGCCATCTACAGCAGCAGTTACATTGATGTTGACGGGAAGCGGTTCACGTTGGTTTTCGACGCAAAGGCGGGACGCACCACAGCCTGCGGAAGCGTGCGCACCTACCGTCTGCCGGGCGAGCGCAACGCGGGAGGTCTAATAGACCCCGTGTTCCGACAAACCCCGAGAGTAACAGAGTCGATGGTTTCTGTAAAACTAACCGACAAAAAGACATCTGTGGCATGCAATGTCAACGCAAACCTTGCAAAACTTCTTTACGACTATCCACAGATTCCGCTGATTGAATATTCCCGCTCATCGCTGCAGCCGTCGTTCCGCAAGGAGCTGACATCGCAATTGCGGCAGACAACAGCCGGGATGACTCCGGAAGCGGCTGTAGGCACCCTGCTGAACCTCGTGCAGCACGCTTTCAAATATGCCACCGACCAAGAGCAGTTCGGATTTGAGAAGCCCCTCTTCCCCGAAGAGTCAGCAATCTACGGCATCAACGACTGCGAAGACCGCGCGTTGCTGTTCAGCATGCTCATAAGGCAAGTGACGGGGCTCGACTGCCTGCTCGTCGAGTATCCCGGGCATGTGGCGTGCGCCGTGCGCCTGCCTGAATATCAAGGCAACGGCACCTGCTACTCGTTTGAAGGCCACCGCTACGTTTTGGCCGACCCTACATTTGTCGGTGCAAAAATCGGGATGTGCATGCCCGCCTACCGCGGCTCTCATCCCAAACTTTCCAAACTTGACTGATACCCTACAGCATACCCCACAAAAAAAGGTCGCGTCCCACACAAGAGACGCGACCTTTTTTTTATTTCTTTTGCAATTATCTAATTATACGGCATAACCGCTATCAAATCGGCAAACTTCTCTGCCGCATCCTGCATAGGCTTTGAAAGCATCGTCTTAAGGATAGGATTCAAATCAATTTTCACCTCCACATGCGCATTGGTGGTTTCAGGAGCGCCGCCGTCGGCAAGACACACATCAATGGAAAGAGGGAAAGGCGAACTTACCGTTTCCAGATGCACCTTCTCGTTCTCAACACCATTGGCGATTCTGAATGAAACATCGCCCACCGGTTTTGCCTCCAATGTTATCACATCGCCGTCGATGCGGATGTTGCCCACCTGCTGCTTCAAATCGTCGGGTACATTGTCTGCAATCCCCTTGAAACTCTCAGGGTTGTTGAGACGTGAATAAATCAAGTCACGACCCGCCGACACGATTCTTTCAGAACTCTTGAATGTAGCCATAGGATTGTTTTATTCGTCGATAGTTGCTGTAGGCGTCCAGTTTTCAGGATCCTGTCGCCACAATTTCAATGTCTCGAGATCTGCCTCCTTGATATAGTTGATTTTCAATGCTGCGTCGAGCATCGCGGTATAGTTGCCGAGAGTAAGCAGTTTGACACCGGCTTTCTTGAAATTCTCTTCAGCCAACGGGAATTGATATGTAAAGATGGCAAGCATGCCGACAACCTCCGCGCCAGCGTTGCGCACTGCCTCTACGGCTTTCAAGCTGCTGCCGCCTGTTGAAACAAGATCCTCGATAACCACCACCTTCTGTCCAGGCTTAAGGTTGCCTTCGATAAGGTTCTCCAAGCCATGGTCTTTTGGTGACGAGCGCACATAAATGTAAGGCTTGCCAAGAGTATCGGCCACGAGAGCTCCGAGAGCGATGGCACCGGTTGCAACACCTGCCACGACTTCCGCATCAGGAAAATTCTCGATAATCAATCGGCTCATTTCCACTTTCAAGAAACTGCGGGTTTCTGGATATGACAAGGTCTTGCGGTTATCGGTGTAAATCGGCGAGTTCCATCCCGACGACCAAGTAAACGGATTATCTGGTTGTAGTTTGATTGCGCTGATTTTCAGCAATTTCTCTGCTAAGATACTTTCCAATTTTTTCATAAGGCAATAAATAGTTATGCTATTAAGACAAGATAGATTCCACATCCACCCTATTTTGTGTGCAAAGATAGTGCAAGGCGAGCGAAAAAGAAAGGAACTTGTTCATTTTCTTTTTCCGAGCCGCAGCCTATATTATCAAAAGATAGTGCAAGGCGAGCGAAAAACCGAGCAAACCGAGCGAAAAATGAAGTTTACTTCAATTTTTCCGAGGTGCAGCCGGTTTTATCAAAAAAGAAAGGAACTTGTTCATTTTCTTTTTCCGAGCCGCAGCCGATCTTATCTCACATTAGAAATTTCCGGAAAATCAAGAATTTCTCCAAACGCTATTATTCCTTGCGTTCAGGCACCACCACATCATCGACCACTGCGTCAGGTTTCGGCTGCGACACCTCTTTCTTTGGCTTGTCGCGATGGAGCGGCAACGTGTATGCCACCGACAAACTTACGTTCAAATGATTGTCGCGCACGCCATAGCCCGGGATATAGTACGGCCGCGAATTGGGCGAATCCTTGACGGAAAACGGGAAATTGTAGCGCACCGACCATCCCATTGAGAAATTTTTAAACAGTTCAACCTGAATGCCTACCACTGCCTCGCCCCAGAACGCAGAGCTGCTTTGCCCGCGCAAGTCAAACGTCGACGGGTCCTTGCCCCAATAGCCATTGTCGACAGTGATGCCGGTAACGTCATAGTTAAACTTTGACGCAGCAAAGCGCACACCGGCATACAGCTGATATTTAGGGTCCTTGGCATAAAGGAAATTGTAGTTCATTCCGATTTTGCCATACAAAGCAAGTTTACTCTTATATGTAAAATTACCGTCCTCAGGAGAGCAGTCGGCTTGTCCGAAACCCACTTCCGCCACCGGGATATAGCGGTTTCTGATATTCACTGCCGCCCACACGTCGCCATCGCCATAGTCCTGACCGAGCGCACGCATTAGAGGCCCCCAAAAGTTGACACCAAGCGTGACTCCCATCAGCGTCGGGCGATATACGCGTTTCGACGCACGCTCGATTGAATCACGGCGCAACGAGTCGAGCGTCAACGAGTCGGTGCGCAGGAATTTCAGCTTCTCCTGGCGCCGTATCTCCTTCAGCTCCTCCTTCGTCACAGGTTTCAGCTCGTCGGTCGACGCCACCGGAGTCACCTTGCGTTGAGCCACTGCCACAACAAGCGTCAGCAGCAACACCGCAATCACAGCCAGCCGCCTCATTGTGCGCCGGCCTCCCCTGTCCGGAAGAATATCTTAATATTTTCAGTGTTGGTGTTGTCTATACGCCGCTGCGGCACTTGGATGGAATCAATCAGATTGTGCGACACGCTGTAGTCCGTGACGTCAAACACATAAAACGCACCGCAGTCCTTGGAATAGAAAAACGGCACACGGTCGTAGCTGACCGTCACCGTGTCGGTTATGCCCTCCAGATCCTGCTGGTTATACTGGATCACGAAGCGCGAGCAATCAGCGTCGACATCAAACGGCAGATACACCTGCTTGGTCGACGACTGGTTGCGGATAATCGCCGAATCGCCAGGAGCTCCGATGCCATAGACCGTCAGCGAGTCAATCGCAATCGACGTCTTCGTCTGCGACGAATAAAACCCAGCCAACGGAAGACTCGAAGAATTCTCCTCGCAGCCGTTGTTGCTGCACGACGCCATCCACACAATCACACCTATCGACAACGCCAGCAATATGTTGCGCAAAGCCGTCATACTCCCGTTAAATCTCCTCACGGATTTGATAATTGTTGCGGCCCTCGGCATTGCGGGCAATCAGCTCACCGATAAATCCGGCAAGGAAAAACTGCGAGCCCAGCAGCATCATCGTCAGAGCGATATAGAAATACGGAGAATCTGTAACCAGACGGTAAGGCATGCCATTATACATGGCACACAGCTTCATCGCGCCAACCACTATGGCCGACACAAAACCGATAAGAAACATTATTGAGCCGAGAAATCCGAAAATATGCATCGGCTTGCCGCCAAACTTCGAGATAAACCACAGACTCAGCAAGTCGAGATAACCGTTGACAAAACGGTTCAAACCAAACTTCGTAGTGCCATATTTGCGGGCCTGATGGTGCACAACCTTCTCGCCAATGCGTGCAAAACCCGCATTTTTGGCAAGATAAGGGATATAGCGGTGCATCTCGCCATAAACCTCGATGTTTTTAACCACATCCTTGCGATAAGCCTTCAGACCGCAGTTGAAATCGTGCAGATTCTTGATGCCGCTCACCTTGCGCGCCGTGGCATTGAAAAGCTTTGTAGGAATCGTCTTCGACAGCGGGTCGTAGCGCTTCTGCTTCCATCCCGACACAAGGTCGTAGCCATCCTCCATAATCATCCGATAAAGTTCCGGAATCTCGTCAGGACTGTCCTGAAGGTCGGCGTCCATAGTAATCACCACATCGCCCTCGGCACGCTCGAATCCGACGTTAAGCGCCGGCGACTTGCCATAGTTGCGGCGGAAACAAACACCCTTCACAGCCGCACTCTTGGCCTTCAAGTCGTTGATAACCTTCCACGAAGCATCGGTCGAGCCATCGTTGACAAAAATAATCTCATACGAGAACCCGTTGGCTTTCATCACGCGTTCAATCCACGCCTCCAGTTCAGGCAGCGATTCCGCCTCATTATACAGCGGAACTATAACAGATATATCCATAAATTCTTTCTTGTACGTACAGTCTGCAAAATTAGCATTTCCCATCGTAACAAAAAAATCGATTGCCGTTTTTTGAAAGTTTTTTTGATTATAGCCGCCCTCTGTCGATGCATATCGTCATTTTCACCGGTCAAAGCCGCCCGCCCGACACCTTTTCGCCTCCAAATCCACCGACAAAAAAACAAGCACCCCCGCAAACGTTAAAAACTTCTCCTCAACACCAATTTTCCACTCGTTTTTTTTCTTAATCTTAGTTTATTTACCTACCTTTATGGTCAAATTATAACAATCCTATCAAAAGAAAGTCTATTGGTTTAATCTAACCTCTGAGCAATAACATTGGAAGATAACACCAAACAGCCTTTAGCGGCTGACGCTTCATTGTATAATGGGCAACCTACCGACACCGGTTCATCGTGTCCAAGTGCAAGATTTACCTCTTGTACGCCCTCCATCTCAAAGAACAAAGGTGGGGTGTCGGTAGAGAATAACATGACAAATCTTGTTTTAAAGTTTTCATATTATGGGCATATTAAAGAATAAAGACCTTCCAAAATGGCTGGACAAAATAATCTACACGGATTTTGGAGCCATCTTTGAACCACATCCGCAAGACGTGGTTTATAATCCTGACCAGCCGTATGAATTTGTAAAGATTTATCTCGGAACTTATTTCCCAAGAAGTTATGCAGAGGCTTTCTGTATAGTTTATAACCTTCTTGAGAACAACAATTATCTCTCACGTATTAACGCTTTAGAGGAGATAAACATACTTGACTTTTGTTGTGGTACAGGAGGAGAAATTATAGGGCTTATTGATGTTCTTCAATCTAAATTACCAAATCTTAAGAATATTAATATAGATGCTTTTGATGCCAATCCTGATTCAATTTGTTTTTTGTACCACTTAACAGAAGCTGTTGTCGAATCAGGCAATATTAGAGTTAATATAAATATAAATCCACAAGGATTATATGTATCTTCGGAACAGGAGCTTAGTGATTTGGTAAACCTAACAAATGTCCAATATCATTTTATCGTTTCGTTCAAAGCACTTAACGAATTCGTTCAACATAGTACATTTACAAATAAAAATGTATATTCGCTAATATCGTCATATTTCCTACCATTGCTTTCCAATGAAGGCGTGTTCATTCTCTCAGATGTCACAACGAAGTTGAATAATAGTGTGCTTTTCTATCCCCAAGTTCTCAATGCTGGCGTAAATTCATTTGTAGGTTCGTGTAAAAATGAGTTTAAGACCCTATATCCATACCCATGTTATTTTCAGGAGATATCATGCAAAGGATGTTATATGCAGGACATATTCACTGTCAGCCACAGCAGGAAGAAAAACGATGTTAGCAAGGTTGCTTATCGCATAATTTGCAGAAAGCGCTTTGCTGATGCTGTTGTTGCTTCTGATTTCAACCATTCTTGTAGAAAAAACAATCCTTTGGCAGATAAAAGACTTCCATACAATTATTAAAAATGGCATTAGATAATCTTACACCCGACAAATATCAGCAAATTATAATAAATATGTCTGCTGATAGAACTGCAATAGTGAAAGGTATTGCAGGTTCTGGTAAATCCTTGACTTTACTAAAGAAGGCAAAACAAGTTTCGACATTTACAAGTTCCTATGCTATCATTGTTTATACAAAGTCACTAAAACAGTTTTTTGTTGACGAGTTAGCTGAGATAGGACAGACCAAAGGTCATGTCTATTATTTTAAAGAATGGCAAAGATCTTCAAAACCTAATTTTAAGTACATGTTTATAGATGAATGTCAAGATTTTAACTCTGATGAAATAAATGACTTTTGTCAGCATGGCACTTATTGTTGGTTTTTTGGAGATTCTTTTCAGTCAATAATGGAGTTTCCTACGCATCCCGTCCAATCTGTAGAGGATACGGCTAAACAATTAGGTGTACATCCACAAAATTTGTGCATAAATTGGAGATTAACATTTGAAAATGCAAAAGTTGGCGAACACATTAGACCAGAATCACGTTTGTCATTTGCGTGTATTAAACATGGTTCAAAACCAAGATTGGTAAAATCCAATGCCCAACTTGATAAAATCATAGAATATATTTCAAATGGTAATCTAACTGACGTTGGTATTTTGGCATACTACAATGATCAGGTCACGCAAATTCGTGATTATTTCCAATCAAGAGGCATTCCTGTTCAATGGAAAACCAAAGATGACATGGAGATAGACTTTAAGTCAACAAGTTCCAAAATAATCACATGGCACTGTGCAAAAGGATTGCAATTCAATGATGTATTCATCCCATGCTGTGGTTTGGACGAATACAAACAGTATGTTCAATGGTCTCATGAACCTATGACGGAAAAGAAGTCTGCCCTTTATGTCGCAACAACTCGCCCTTTAGAGAATCTTTATTTGTTGTACACGAACAATTTAGCTCCTCTATTGCCAAATTCAAATTCACCTGTTTATTCAGGTAATGCAGGTACGGATTCTAGTCCATTTTAAAATAATACGTTATGAAATATTATATTCCTACATCAAATATAAACTTAGACAATATACTTCAGTCGGAGTGTATATTGCCTCCGACTCATTACAACCAGAGAATTTCTGGTTATAATAGTTTTGAACAAATTGAACAACTACGTTCATTTATTTCAATTGTCTTGTTTGATTATCCTGTGCATTTCACAATTAATGATACCGGACGATACAATTTTCCCATTCTCATTGAAATAGAGGATGAATATCAAAGCAATGATTTTGAAAAGCTTCAGGAAGGGGTGTATGTATGCAATCATGCAATTCAATTAACTCCTTCGAATTGCAGAGTATACTTTTTTTCTAAACAAGCTTATGATTTGACCCTTATAAATACAAAAAGTAACAAATCAATCAAATTTTTCAGTAAATACACAATACTTCCTGATACATCAGGATTGAAGACAAAGCCTTTTCCGGAGCTTAGCACTCCCAATTGCAAGCCTTTACCTTGTGAGGATAAGTACATTGACAAGCAAAAAGGAGCTATGTATGCTTACCTACTTGGACAGAAACTTTCTCTATCTGCCGATTTAGCGTCATTGCTTAAATTAGATCAGGAAATCTATAATATCCTGACAAGCCTTATTGCGACTCCTTCTCACTCTACAACATTTGGTATCAAGTTATCAAAACTTGTTGAGGATTACAGGGAAATAGATTATATTGAGAAGTACAATCAAAAAGTGTTCGATGAAGAACTTGATAACGCCCTTGGTAAGAGATTCAAATTCTTAAAGGGGTGTTTTATTGGTGTTCTTAATAAATTGGGGCTATGGGACACTTGCTTTGAGGCTCTTTGTAAGAAATGGAACTGCCATTTGCTTCCTAATGTTGATACACTTGTGTCATCAAGTGATTACACGATGTTTAGGAATGAAATAGAAAAAAGAACAATAAGTAATATAGAAAAGCATCAGAGTAACATAAAGGAGTCTTTACAAGGAATCTCTGTCAATGGTTATAACATTGTGATAGAGAATATGAACCTTGTAAATAAGGCCATTGAGCATATCATTGAAAAAGATTTAACACCCGAGGCTTTGTCGGCACATCGTATGGCCGTTTATATGGGCATCATGCAGTTAATTGTCCCAATATTAAAGATAAGTATTGGTGAAGAAAAATGGAATGCCTCTATGGAGCGTAATTACATAAATAATCTTCACGCCCATATAGAAGATCCTGGCGTTCCCTTTGATATTAACAGCATAAATAATGAGGAACTAAAAGCTATCGTATGTTTTATCTTGCGTGGACATAGTTTTTCTGATCTGACAACATTACTTAAACTGAATGCCATAGAAGATTATCGAGCAAGTTTGGTGCTGTGGGGAACTCTGTGCGGTTACTATGGCATGAATCGAGACTCGTTACAATTGGTACTGTCCGATGAGAATTACGAAGAAGTGTATAAAAAACTCTTCGGGAAAGAGTTGGGTAAGATAACAAATATTCAAGTGCCTGTCAAATCACAACCAGCGACAGAGGAAGAAGAGTTTAATGTTGAGGACTTTAAATTCCTCCTTGAAAAACTCAAGTTCAATAAGGACTTATTAGATGAGTTTGTTGATGCCGTGGTTAGCAGGAGCAAAACTGCTAAAATTGGAATTGCAAATGCCATTAATTACGTATGTGGCAACAAACCTTACAAGAAAGCAAAAAAACAATGTGAGTTGGCAAAGATTGCTTATAAGGCATACTTATTGAAAGATAATAAGGTCAAGTTTACAGAATACATCAAGGAAAATCTGAAAACAGGCAAGGCGCAGAAAGAAACATTTAAACATTTCGGATTTGGAGAGGATAAAGACAAAAAGAGTACGAAATTAAAAACAAGGGCAGAATCAGATTTGTTTTCTGTAACGGATAAAAAAGATACAATAGGAGACAAAGGTACAGTGACTGTACCAACAAAAATTGTTAGAGAAAGAAACGATAGTATATCTAACTTAAGAAATGTGCCACACAAAGAAGAATCCATTATAGAGAATACAGCATGGTTTAACGAATGTGCTTCTATGATTTCTGATTCACGTGCAAGAAAACAGTTCATTGAAGATATGGTATGGTTTGTGGAAAATCATCACGAAACATACAAAGATAAGAAAAAAGGAACAGTAAAAGGGTATTATGCAGGACATGATTGTACAAATGAGCGTGTAATTGAAAGGTTGAAAGTTTACATGGAGAATAAACTTAAACCACGATATGAAAATATGCGATGGCTTGCAGAAATCTATGCAAAGATTCCAATCAACAATATAATAGATTATATATCGAAACTGTATGGCAATTGAAAAAATTAATATATGTACTGATTCTAGTAAAATAGTTGAGGCGACAGCACCTATCATTATTTCCGCCAGCCGTTCAACTGATATACCAGCCTTTTATACCAAGTGGTTTTTTAACCGCTTGGCTAAAGGCTATTGCGCTTGGTACAATCCATTCAATCAGCAAAAGATGTATATCTCTTTCAGTAAGTGTAGGGCTATTGTATTTTGGACAAAAAATCCGAAACCAATAATGCCTTACCTTCATATACTGGATGAAATGGGAATTCATTATTATTTCCAAGTAACACTGAATGACTACACAAAAGAAGGCTTTGAGCCTAATGTACCTTCCGTAGAAAAGCGTATTGAAACATTCAAGAATTTGTCAGATACAATAGGCAAGGAAAAAGTCATTTGGAGATTTGATCCTTTGATTATCACTTCAACCATTGGGCCACGAGAATTGCTTACAAGGATATGGCATATCGGAAACAAACTGAAAGGCTACACTAATAAATTGGTTTTCAGTTTTGTTGACGTAAAAGCATACCGCAAGGTTCAGAATAACCTTGTTAAGGAAACTATTTTCTTCACAAAGGAAGATGTTGAAAATGCAGAAGCTAATTATGCCCAACGAATAGAGATTGTACAAGGACTTAAGAAAATTCGAGACGCATGGCATGACCAAGGTTGGGATGTTGAAATGGCTACATGTGCTGAAGATATTGACCTTGAGTCCTACGGCATTGAGCATAATCGCTGTATTGATGGAGAACTGATGAAACGCATTTTTGCTGATGATGAAGAACTGGTTTACTATCTTCATACCCTTAAATGGCCTGAAAAAGATATGTTTGGTAATCTTCCACCTATCCCAAAGAAAGAAAAGAAAGTTAAGGATTCTGGACAAAGAAAGATTTGCGGTTGCATGGTGAGCAAAGATATTGGTATGTACAATACTTGCCGTCATTTCTGCGTATATTGTTATGCAAATACAAGTAAAGAATGTGTATTAAGAAATGCTGAAAAGCATAACGAAAATAGCGAAAGTATCATAGACTAATTTATGCTAGAGCTCGAATTACAACAATATCTCCTACGCAAATATCCGCAGGAGAATGCTATCTGTGAATGGAAGGAATTAAAAAAACGGAAGGCTCGTTTAAAATACAATAAGCGTAAATTATGGCACTCGCAACAAACATAAACGGCTTGCTTAACAAGCAAACGATAGGATACATCCGCTTTGAATTCAAGAAAGGATGAGATCCGATAATCACATATAACTATTTTTTCTGAGCGTTTATTTGCGCCTATTCCACTGCTGTTTCTTTGAAAAATGGCAGTTTAAGAGTAACTTTGCCCCGAGTAAACCAAAAACGATGACAACAACTAAAAAACGGGTGGCTGCGTTCGATGTGCTGAAGGGCATCGCCATATATCTGGTGGTGATGGGGCACGTGCTGACGATGTGCATACGCGACATCGACAGTGCGGTGCTGTTCAAGCTTGTTGGACAAATCCATATGCCTATATTTTTCTTTATCAGCGGCTATTTCACCTATAAGCTTACCGGCAACGGTGATTTCGCCATGCCCAATCTGCGCAAACGCTTCTGGCAGCTTATCATACCGTTTCTGGCGGTAAGCGCGCTGTGGATGTGGTATTTTCCGCACAGCCGTCTGCAATCGCCCCTGTCGCAGTCGTGGCCGCAACTTCTCACCACTTATTGGAAAGACGGCTATTGGTTTACGCTGGCTCTGTTTGAGGTGGTGCTTGTCTATGCCGGCATAAGCCGTCTGATGGCTGCCGCGCGACGCTTGTGGATGCAGGTTGCCATACCAGCCGCCGCATATCTGGCGTTGATTCTTGTGTCGCCCCTTATTTCCGACCCCGCCGCAAACTTCGACCCCGTAGGCATCGGACTGCTCACACAGTTTTTACCGGTGTTTATGATGGGTGTGTTTGCCCGCAAATATTCCGACGCGTTCCGCCGCATGGCTACACAGCCGTGGGTTGCCACAGCGGCTGCCGTGGCGGCGTTCGGCACGTGGTATTATTCCGTATACACGTGGGAGTTTCCTGCCCTACCGGCATGGTGCCAGTTTGTGGCGCAACCCGTGCTCCACGCCTCGCTGATGACTGTGGTGTTCGGGATGGTCTACCGCAGCGACGTTGAGACGTTTGCCTCGACGCGCGCCGGACGCTGGCTGACTCTTCTCGGCAACGAGAGTCTCGGCATCTACCTGCTCCATTACTTTTTCCTCTTCCCTCTCACACCGCTTCAGGAGCCTATGCGCATGCTTGGGCTCACGTTTATGCCGTCGGTGATGGTGTCGGCGTTTTTCGCTTTCTTCATCATCCTTGCAGCGCTTGGAGCCAATTGGGCGATAGGGAAAAACAGAGTGTTGGCATTCCTTTTGATTGGTAAAACTGTAAAAAAAGATATAAAATGAATATAGCGATTGTTGGTTCTGGATATGTAGGTCTTGTTTCGGGCGCATGCTTCGCAGAAGTCGGCGTCGACGTGACCTGTGTCGACATCGACGAGAAAAAGATTGCAAACCTTAGAAACGGTGACATCCCCATCTACGAGCCGGGGCTCGATGACTTGGTCAAGCGCAACGTGGAGGCAGGACGCCTGCATTTCACCACCTGTCTTGAAGACGTGATCGACACGGTGGAAGTGGTGTTCAGCGCCGTCGGCACCCCTCCCGACGAGGATGGCAGCGCCGACCTTCGCTACGTGCTTGAGGTGGCGCGCACATTCGGCCGCAACATCAACAAATACGCTCTGCTCGTCACGAAGAGCACCGTGCCTGTCGGCACTTCCCACAAAATCAAAGCCGCCATCCGCGAGGAACTGAAGCGACGCGGTGTCGACGTACCGTTTGAGGTGGCGTCAAATCCGGAATTTCTGAAGGAAGGCGCGGCGATAAAAGACTTCATGTCGCCCGACCGTGTGGTAATCGGCATCGAATCGGAGCGTGCACGCAAAGTGATGGAACGCCTCTACCGTCCGTTCCTGCTCAACAATTTCCGCGTGATATTCATGGACATCGCATCGGCGGAAATGACCAAGTACGCAGCCAACTCAATGCTTGCCACGCGCATCTCGTTCATGAACGACATCGCCAATCTGTGCGCTCTTGTCGGAGCCAATGTCAATATGGTGCGCAAGGGCATCGGTGCCGATGCCCGTATCGGCACAAAGTTCCTCTATCCTGGCTGCGGCTACGGCGGATCGTGCTTCCCCAAAGACGTGAAAGCCCTTATCCACACCGGCGCGGAGCATGGCTACCGCATGCGCGTAATCGAGGCAGTGGAATCGGTCAACGAACGTCAGAAATCAATCGTCTACGACAAGCTCTCGGCTTTCTTCGGCGGCGACCTGCGCGGCAAGCGCATAGCCCTGTGGGGATTGGCGTTCAAGCCTGAGACCGACGATATGCGCGAGGCTCCGGCACTGGTTGTCATCGACAAGCTGGTTGAAGCCGGCGCAGAGGTGGTGGTCTACGACCCTGTGGCAATGGACGAATGCCGCCGGCGCATCGGCAACCGTGTGGCTTATGCCCGCGACATGTATGACGCTGTGGTCGATGCCGACGCCCTTGCCCTTCTCACCGAGTGGAAACAGTTCCGCCTGCCTTCATGGGGAGTGGTGAGCCGTGCGATGCGCGGCAACGTCATCGTCGACGGACGCAACATCTACGACGAAGCCGAACTCTCTGAGGAAGGCTTCATCTACCACTGCATCGGAAAGTAAAGGCTTATGCGGCAACCGCCGCGCTTTCGAATCAATCGGATGGCGCAGCGGGGTTAATTTAGCCAAAATCGGCCATTAGAAATTGGCTACTAACGCCTTTCCAACAACCGATTTTAAGCATATCTTGCAACTTTTTTTCACTGTTTGATATGCGAATTTGCAACTTTTTTCCAGCATTTGCGCCGCATTTCTGCAACTTTTTTCCAGGCGATGCCCGAAAATTCAGAGCGCCGGATTGGAAACAAGACGGCGGACAGCGTCGTAGTCGGTCGGGGCAAACCAATGCATACCGGCGTCCTTGGCATACCACGTAAGCTGCTTCTTGGCGTAGACGCGCGTGTTTTTCTGCAACCGAGCCACGGCTGTCGGAAAGTCCATCGTGCCGTCGAAATAGGCAAACATCTCCTTGTAGCCTACGGTGTTGAGCGAATTGAGGTGGCGCAGCGGATAGACGCGGCGAGCCTCCTCGACAAGCCCCTCCTCCACCATCTTCTCAACGCGCCGATTGATGCGGTCGAAAAGCTCCTGCCGCGGCAGGTTCAAACCAATCTTTACAATTCTGAACGGCCGCTGCTTCACAGTGCCCGTGCGCAGAGACGAGTAAGGCTTTCCCGACTGCAGACAGATTTCCACCGCATGTGCCACGCGCTTCACATTGTTCAAGTCAACCTGCTCATAGTATACGGGGTCGAGCCTGCGCAACTCCTCACGCATAGCGTCGGCACCATCCTCGGCAAGCCGGCGCGCAACGTCGCGGCGCACGTCGTCGCTTATCGTGGGCAGCTGGTCGATGCCCTTACACACTGCGTCGACATACATCATCGAACCTCCGCACATCACCACATAGTCGTGGGTCAGGAACAAGCGTCCGATCACCGCCAACGCGTCCTCCTCAAACTGCGCGGCGCTGTAGTATTCGTCCAAACCGAGGATTCCGACAAAGTGATGGCGCACAGTGGCAAGCTCGTCGGCTGTAGGAGCGGCAGTCCCGATGGGAATGTCACGAAAAATCTGGCGCGAGTCCGCCGACACGATTTCCGTGCCGAGGTCACGCGCCAGACGTATGGCAACCGCCGTTTTTCCCACCCCCGTGGGTCCAGTAATCACTACGAGAGTTTTCTGCGGCATACAGCGTTTTTCTTTATCGTTGAGCCACGAGTTTGCAGATTTCCACAACCACATCGGTTGCTTTCTCCATTGAAGGAATCGGCACAAACTCATAGCGGCCGTGGAAGTTCAGTCCACCGGCAAAGATGTTGGGACAAGGCAGACCCTTGAACGACAGCTGCGCGCCGTCTGTGCCGCCACGGATAGGCTGCACCTTCGGAGCCACATCGGCATTTTCCATAGCCTGCTTTGCGATGTCGACAATATACATCACCGGCTCAATTTTCTCACGCATATTGTAGTATTGGTCCTTGATTTCTATCGATGCGCAACCTGGATACTCATGGTTCACCTTGCGCACAAGATGCTCAAGTTCCTTCTTGCGGCGCTCAAAGCGGTCGCGGTCGTGGTCGCGGATAATGTAAGTCAGCTTCGACTCCTCCACCGTGCCCTCAAAGCCGATAAGGTGATAGAATCCCTCATAGTCCTCGGTGTGTTCCGGAGTTTCCCACCGCGGCAACATGATGCTGAATTGGTTGGCGATGCGGATAGAGTTTATCATTTTGTGCTTGGCATAGCCCGGATGCACGTTGCGTCCCTTGAACGTAACCTTAGCCGACGCTGCGTTGAAATTCTCAAACTCAAGCTCGCCTATCGCTCCGCCGTCCATCGTGTAAGCCCAGTCGGCGCCGAAACGCTCCACGTCAAACTTGTGCGCGCCCAGACCGATTTCCTCATCGGGATTGAACGCGATGCGGATGTCACCGTGCTTGATTTCCGGATGAGCCTGCAGATATTCCACAGCAGTGATAATCTCAGCGATACCCGCCTTGTCGTCGGCTCCGAGCAGCGTCTTGCCGTCGGTCACGATAAGATCCTGACCCTTGTATTCGCAAAGCTCAGGGAAATCGGCAGGCGAAAGCACCACATTGCTGTCTTTGTCGAGCACGATGTCGCCGCCCTCGTAAGCCTTCACGATGCGCGGGTTGACGTGGCGTCCCGACATGTCGGGCGACGTGTCGAGATGGGCGATGAATCCCACAGTAGGCACTTTCTTGTCAATGTTGCCCGGAAGAGTGGCCATCAAATAGCCATTCTCGTCGAGCGATATGTTTTCAAGCCCCATTGACTGCAGTTCCTTTTCAAGAGCCTGGGCAAAAATCATCTGTCCCGGAGTGGATGGTGTAAGATTGGTAAGTTCGTCACTCTGAGTGTCGAACTTGACATAATTTAAAAATCTGTCGACAACATTCATATCTGTTGAGTTTTTCTGATTTCAAGATGTTAATTGCGTCGCGCGAACGACATTGCAAAGGTACAACATCTATTGCACAAAACTACCCCGCCGACAATGTTTTTTAATGCCGTAACGCAGTTTTATGCTCCAAAAAATTTGCGACATAGGAAAAAATTTGCAAATTTGCAGTCTAAACAATGGGAACGGCCTGCAACAACCTTGATTTACTACAGGCAACCAACGTTTTTTTTACAACTCTTTACTTGATTTATCAATGCTGACATCTCAGGACATATATCGAGAAGGCGCCCATAACGGTGTGTATATGGGTCTGTTTCTGGCTGTTGTATCGGTGCTGTCGTTTCTCAGCGACCGCAACTCGCTGCTCGGCATCATCGCCATGCCTATGCTCGTCTGCGTGCCGGCAATCCACTTCTCGCTGCTGCGTTCCGCCTACCGCAAATACGGCTTAGACGCATCGTTTTCAGCACTATGGATGCTCGGCATCACAATATTCGTCGGAGCGTCGATGATTTGCGCGCTTGCCACCTACTGCTACCTCGACTTCGCCGACCCCGACTTTTTCTACCGCACAGCAACTGCGATGATGGAAATCATGAAAGGCCGTCCGGAGATGGCCGAAACCTACAAGACTTTCAAAGTGATGGTCGACGGCGGACTGCTGCCGTCAAACATCGAATTCTGCATACAAATGATGATGCTCACAATTTTCAGCGGCTCGCTGCTGACGATTGTCCTCATCCCGCTCGTGAAGCTGCGGTTCAGAGGCTTCAACAAAAGAAACTTCCAATAACAATTTATCCCCAAATAATTAGACTATGAAAAAGCAATTTATTCTCATCATTGCTGCCGTCGGCTGTCTGCTTACGGCAAGCTACGCTGTCGCCGACAACCAACCGACCGACGACATTTATGCCACCGAGAAAACTCCGACTCTGACCAAAGAGCAGAAGAAAGCGGAAAAAGCACGCAAAAAACGCGAAAAAGAAATCAAAGACTCAATCAGTTTCGAACTGGCGAAAAAAGCCGTGGAGGAAGGACGCTTTGTAATCACTGCCGACCAGATTCGCGGCAAGCACGGACGCACCGTCAACGTGAACCGCACCACCAACTTCGTCCTCGTGCAGGGCGACACAGCCGTTGTGCAGTTTGCTCTTGAAGGCATTGTCAACAGCCCAAACGGCATAGGCGGACTTACCGTGGAGGGACGCGTGACAAAAAAACGCATCGACTACGACAAACGCGGAAATCTGAACTACACGATGTATGTGACCGGCACTGCCCTTTCCGCCGACGTGACGTTCACTCTGCCCAAAGGCTCAACCCGCTGCAGCGCTACCGTAAACTCAAATTTCAGCAGCGACCAGCTGACATTCTCCGGCGAGCTGTGCCCGTATCGCTCGAACGTGTATCAAGGATGGACTTTCAAATAGCACTTGTCTGAAAACATAACAAACTATCTTTGTAAAATTAAAAAAGATAACATTCTTTCCTTCTGGAGAGGTGGGTGAGTGGCTGAAATCAACAGTTTGCTAAACTGTCGTAGGGGTTATTCTCTACCACGAGTTCGAATCTCGTCCTCTACGCTATTATGAGAAATAATTTCGAAAACTATTTGATATACAAGAATTGTCCTTTCCATAGGTAGCAGCAAGATGAACTGTAACCTACGGAGAGGACAACTCAACTGAAATTAGCAATATGTCATAAGAAGAAATGAAAAAGATTATTATAATATTGATTTTTATGTGTTCTTGTTCAACAATAAAAGAAATACCTATTACTAATATTACTGATATAGTTGGAGATTATGAAGCGTGCATTATAGGACATCACAAAACGAAGGTCAATTATATGTTAAAGATTATGCCTGATAGCTTCTGTTTAAATATCTTGGGGTAAGATTATGATATCATATGTACAGGTAGATTGATAAACAAAAAAGACTTCTTGTTATTGAAATGTAGAGAAGAGAAAGATATTGATGTATTATTATCAAATGGGTATTCAAATAAAAGAGAATATATTGTTAAAATCCTAAATAGAAAGAAAATAAAATTAGATGAAGTTATTTTGAAACGGAAATAAGCCCTAATGGATCAGTATTATAGTAGAGTTTGTGGCTATAAACTAAGTTTTCCTATCTTTAAACTAATACCAAAACATACATCAGGCTCCCCAATAAAAGCCTTAAAACTATCTCCTAAAGATGTTCGCAATTTAAATAAAGCGACATCTGTTGAGGGATATGGTGATAAAGTGATTACAGACGAATATGGAAACTTTATCCCAGCTTCAGAGATATATAAATATGGAATTGTTAATTCTTCAGAGAATATGGAAGGATTTATACCTGAAATATTGGTATCTCCTAAATATTCAATTACTAAAGAAGACTTAAAGCCAAAATTATATTCGGGCAATATAGCTAATCATCCAGATGCTAATAATAGTATGACAGATTGGTTTAAGGTTATTTCTTACTTGACGCCGAATAATAAACAGAGATTTCTTAATTGGTTAAATAAACACTCTCTTACTGTAACTGGAACTACGATAGGTGGAGCCGCAGCAATAACAGATAATAAAAAATAGATAAGTAAAATGAAATTAGAGCATTATTTTTTATATCGGGACGTAGATGTTGATATAAAAAAAGTAGACAAAATTGAAATTACGGATGTTGGTTGCTTGACAGGTCCTATGAACACACTTGCTGTCACAAAAAATAATTATCCTAAATTCGATGAATTACTATCAATATTGGAAAAATATAATGGCAGAAACATGTGTACAAGTTATATAACAATAGACTTTTCTGATTGTTCACTTTATAAGGAAGCGTCCAATGCCATAGATCAAGCTAAAGAATGGCTTAAACAGAAACAAAAGTTATGATTAATAGGATATTTTTAATGCTTTTATTTATTATATCTACTGTGGATATTAACTATGCCCAACACATGAAATTCAATGGAATATCTATGGGCGAAACTCCTACAGTCTTTATAAGTAAATTAAAAGCCAAAGGATTTACTCCGTCATCATGTGACAATATTTTGACAGGAAAATTTTGTGGTGTAGAAGATTGTACTATTGCATTTACAACTGACAGAGATGCAGTATTGTCAACCTGTGTAATATTTCCAGGAATGGAAAAGTGGAAATATTTAAAAAATCGTTATAACTGCTTTAAATCCATATTAATACAAAAATATGGGAATCCCACTAAATGTGAAGAAGAATTTCAAGGTTATTCTAAAGATAATCATTCTAAACTACTACTTAATCTGCAATCACCTGCGGATATTCGCCTGCCAAAAACGTGTTAAGTCTTTCTGACCAAGCAACACATTGCATTACTTTAACTATTTGCAGGTCAGAAGAGTCGCGCCGCCTGATAGCCGGCATAGAGAGCAACAAAGCCAGCCACAAGACTGACCACGACATTTAGGCACATGCCGGCAGCATCGGAAATGCGCAGCATTTGCATGTTTTCGTTCATAAACGTGGAGAATGTGGTGAACCCTCCACAGAAACCCACCGTAAGAAACAATTTAAGGCTTTGCGGCATCCACTCCTGCGACAGTCCGCAGAACAGACCTATCAGCAAGCAGCCAAGCACGTTGACAGCCAGCGTGCCGGCGGGCATCCATCCGTCAATCCAATTCTGCACAGTGCGTGTCAGCAGATAGCGCAACGCTCCGCCCACAAAACTGCCGCACCCCACTATCATCAATGATTTTCAGCATATCCATATTTTTATTGCTGAAAAGCCTTCAATGCCGCGGCATTGAAGGCTTCACTATTTGTTTTCGTCCGTCACAGGCGTATTGTGCGATAAACGAACGGCTCCTTCAAAGGGATTTTTATCTTCAGCCGTTTGTCAATGTGATTCACATAGTCGGCAGCCTCGGCAAACGTGTCAAATCCTTCGGCAACGACGAAATAGTCCTTCGCCCCGTTCTGAATCACGTAAGCCTTCGCCCCGTTCTGCCGCAAGCGCGTGCAAAACGATTTTGCATTAAACATCTGACGCATCGCACCCACAACCACGCTGTAGCGCTTCATCTTGTTGACATCGTCGTCAAACGCCTGCCACACGTTGCCTTCAAGATACAATGCCGAGCAGCCGTCGACGGTCTGCACATACGGACGCGAAGCCTCCATTATTTTGTTGTGGATTGTCGGCTCGACAACGCTGTCGAGATCAGCCTCCGCGGCATTGCGGCTGCGCACCGCCGCCTCATACGACTCACGGTAGTTGCTCTCCGTTGTCTTGCAACCCGCCAATGTCAGAGCCGACAGCACTGCGATAACAACCAAACGCTTCATTGCCTGCTACTTCTTTTGATACTTATATATATCCTTGAGTTTCAAGAAATAATGCAGATGCGAGTAAGGCAGAATCGTGCCTTTGCCAGAGTTGCTGTAAGCCTGCTGGTAAGGAATCACCACCTCGCACGAATCGCCCACGTTCATAGCCATCAACGCGATTTGGAAACCGGTGATGTTGGCACTCAACACAGAGCGGTAAACACTGTCGGCAGGCGACGTCAGCAAGTAGGTGGAGTCAACGCCGACACCTCTGCACGTAAGCAGCTTATACTTCACGTCGACAGTCGAAGAAATCAGAGGCGACAAGTTGCCCTCCGTTGCCGAACGGTCGGTAAAGTAATGAATCAGCACATAGGCGTTGCGGTCAAACTCCGGTACCACCTTCTGATAGTAAGGTGTGCCGTCGGCATTTGTGCGCGCCTCCTGCTGTGCCAGCCACGCATTGTTTTCATTGCGCCAGTCCTCATAGTACTCCCACACGTCGCGCACCGGATCGAGCTTGCACGCCGAGAGCACCAGAAGGAACAACGCCAATAAAGGAAATTTTTTCATTAAAATTCTACTTTTGGAGCAGTCTGAGCCGCTTCATCGGCTTGGAACTGCGGTTTCTTTTCAAATCCGAACATTCCGGCAATTATGTTGCCCGGGAATTTCATCACGGAATTGTTGTATTTGTTGACAGCGTTTGTGTAGTCCACACGCGCCGTTGAGATACGGTTTTCGGTGCCTTCAAGCTGCGTCTGAAGGTCACGGAAGTTTTCCGTGCCCTTGATGTTTGGATACGCCTCCGAAACAGCGAGCAACGACTTCAACGCGCCCGACAGCTCATTTTGCGCCTGCTGGAACTTCTTCAAGTTCTCCTCGGTCAGCTGGTCGGCGGTGATGTTGACCGTTCCCACCTTCGCGCGCGCGTCGGTCACTGCCTGCAGCGTGTTTGCCTCATGGGCAGCGGCGCCCTTCACCGTGCTCACCAAGTTTGGCACAAGGTCGGCACGGCGCTGATATGCAGTCTGCACCTTGCCCCAAGCGTTCTCCACCTCGTTGCTGTCAGCAACAAGAGTATTGTACTTGCCGACAGTGCAACCGCCGAAAATCAGCAACAGTACAACCACTGCCGCAAGCACAATCCACAATGTTTTTATCTTCATAACCGATCTATTGGTTTAGTTATCCTCTTAGAGCAATTTCTTAAGCAACGACTTCATTGTCACCTCCTTGTCGAGGATGCCGGCGATGTCGGCAATGGCAACACGGCTCTGCTCCATCGTGTCGCGGTGACGGATGGTAACGGTGTTGTCCTCAAGAGTCTGATGGTCGACAGTGATACAGTACGGCGTACCGATTGCATCCTGACGGCGGTAGCGTTTGCCGATAGAGTCCTTGCCGTCGTATTGCACCTTGAAATCAAACTTCAGAGAGTCGATGATTTCCTGAGCCTTTTCTGGAAGTCCGTCCTTGCGCACCAAAGGCATGATAGCGGCCTTAACCGGAGCCAAAGCAGCCGGCAGGTGAAGCACCACGCGGGTCTCGCCGTTCTCGAGTTTCTCCTCCTCGTAAGAAGAAGCATAAACTGAAAGGAACATACGGTCCACACCGATTGATGTCTCGATTACATAAGGCACGTAGCTCTGGTTGAGCTCCGGATCGAAATATTGAATCTTCTTGCCAGAGAATTTCTCGTGGTTACTGAGGTCGAAGTTTGTACGCGAGTGGATACCCTCAACCTCCTTGAAGCCAAACGGCATAAGGAACTCGATGTCGGTTGCGGCGTTGGCGTAGTGAGCCAATTTCTCATGGTCGTGGTAGCGATACTTCTCATCGCCGAGACCAAGAGCCTTGTGCCATTTCAAGCGGATCTCCTTCCATTTCTTGAACCATTCAAGCTCATCGCCTGGACGCACGAAGAACTGCATTTCCATCTGCTCGAACTCACGCATACGGAAGATGAACTGACGCGCAACGATTTCGTTACGGAAAGCCTTGCCAATCTGTGCGATACCAAACGGAATGCGCATACGTCCTGTTTTCTGTACGTTAAGGAAGTTCACAAAGATGCCCTGAGCCGTTTCCGGACGCAGATAGACGCGCATAGAGCCGTCGGCAGTGCTTCCCATCTCTGTCGAGAACATCAAGTTGAACTGACGCACCTCAGTCCAGTTCTTTGTGCCTGAAATCGGGCATACGATGCCGTAGTCAAGGATAATCTGACGCAATTCCTCAAGGTTCATGTCGTTCATCGCCTTGGCATAGCGCTCATGCAACTCGTTGCGCTTTGCAGTGTGCTCGAGCACGCGCGGGTTTGTCTCACGATAAAGTTTCTCATCAAAACCCTCTCCGAATTTCTTTGCAGCCTTTGCTACTTCCCTGTTGATTTTATCGTCGAATTTTGCGATTTCGTCCTCGATAAGCACATCGGCACGATAGCGTTTCTTAGAGTCGCGGTTGTCGATCAACGGGTCGTTGAACGCATCGACGTGTCCGGAAGCCTTCCAGATTGTCGGGTGCATGAATATAGCTGAGTCAAGACCAACGATATTCTCATTCAACTGCGTCATGGCGTCCCACCAATAGCGCTTGATGTTGTTTTTCAACTCAACGCCATTCTGTCCGTAGTCGTAAACAGCCGACAAACCGTCGTAGATTTCACTTGACGGAAATACAAAACCATACTCTTTGGCGTGAGCCACAATTTTCTTGAACAAATCTTCTTGTGCCATTTTTTATCTTGTTTTTTCTAATAAATTCAATGTTCAGGGGGTCTGCTGACCACCTTTTCGTTATTTTAAGGTGCAAAGTAAATAAATTTTCTCGATTTTCTTCTTATTTTTGCAGAGGCTTTCCTCTGAAATTGTATTTATTTGGTAAATAACCTACTTTTTTAACGACAAAAACATATTTCCAGAAGCCTAAAAAACTGACCCAACTATGAAAGAAGACGAAATAGACGACATCTCTGAAAAAATCGACGACGCCTCAACCGGCGCCGAGGCTCACTCCACTTATGTGGTTCCGAAAGACAAAAGCAAGCATTTGTCGGGAATGTTCCAAAACTGGTTTCTCGACTATGCGTCATACGTGATTCTGGAACGCGCCGTGCCCCACATCCAGGACGGTCTGAAACCCGTGCAGAGGCGCATCCTGCACACAATGAAGGAACTCGACGACGGTCGCTTCAACAAAGTGGCGAACATCGTGGGAAGCACCATGCAGTATCACCCCCACGGCGACGCCTCTATCGGCGACGCCCTCGTGCAGCTCGGACAGAAGGAACTGCTTGTCGACACGCAAGGAAACTGGGGTAACATTCTCACCGGTGACAGCGCCGCAGCGCCACGTTACATCGAGGCGCGTCTTTCAGAATTCGCCATCGAGACAGTCTACAACCCCAAGACCACCGACTGGACCGTGAGCTACGACGGACGCAAGCCCGAGCCGGTGACGTTGCCGGTGAAATATCCGCTTCTGCTTGCGCAGGGTGCGGAGGGAATCGCCGTCGGTCTGTCGTCAAAAATCCTTCCGCACAACTTTGTGGAGATTCTCGACGCTGCGATAGCATATCTGCGCGGCGAGGAGTTTGCCCTGTATCCCGACTTCCCTACCGGAGGTTTCATCGACGTGTCGAAATATAACGACGGCGAGCGCGGAGGGTCAGTACGCGTGCGCGCAAAAATCGAAAAAATCGACAACAAGACATTGGAAATCACCGACGTGCCGTTCGGACGCACTTCGGGAAGCGTCATCGAGACTATCATCAAAGCTCAGGAAAAGGGAAAAATCAAAATAAAACGGGTGGACGACAACACCGCGAAACACGCCGACATCATCGTGCACCTGCTGCCTGGCACGTCGAGCGACCGGACCATCGACGCGCTCTATGCCTTTACAGACTGCGAGGTGAGCATTTCGCCAAACTGCTGCGTGATTTCCGACCGCAAGCCGCATTTCCTGTCGGTGAGCGACGTGCTGCGCCACAGTGTGGATACCACCAAGCGCCTGCTGCAACGCGAGCTCGAGATTCAGCGCGGAGAGCTGCGTGAAAGCCTGCTCTACGCCTCGCTCGAGAAAATATTCATCGAGGAGCGCATCTATAAGGACAAGGAGTATGAACAGAGCAAAAGCGTCGACGAGGCTGTGGCACACATCGACAAGCGTCTGGAGCCTTTCAAGCCATCGTTTGTGCGCGACGTGACACGCGACGACATCCTGAAACTTCTTGAAATCAAGATGAAGCGCATCCTTAAATTCAACGCCGACAGCGCCGACACCTACATCCAGTCGCTGAAAGACCATATCGACGTTATCAACGACAAGCTGACACGGATGGTCGAAGTGACCATCGACTGGTACAAGTATCTGAAAGATAAATACGGCGCCCATTATCCACGCCGCACCGTGATACGCAGTTTCGACAATATCGAGGCGACGCGCGTTGCCGAAGCCAATGAGAAATTGTATATCAACCGCGAAGACGGATTCATTGGCACCGGACTGAAGAAAGACGAGTTTGTGTGCAACTGCTCCGACATCGACGATGTGATTATCTTCTACAAGGATGGTAAATACAAAGTGACTAAAGTGGCAGACAAACTTTACGTCGGCAAGAACATACTGTATATCAACGTATTCAAGCGCAACGACCAGCGCACAATCTACAATCTTGTCTACCAGAACGGCAAGGGTGGCGTGGTCTACATGAAGCGTTTCGCCGTGATAGGCATCACGCGCGACAAGGAATATGACATGACACAAGGCACAAAAGGCACTAAGATATGGTGGTTCTCCGCCAACCCCAACGGCGAGGCTGAGACGCTGCGCGTGACTCTGAAAGAGAAACCACGCCTGAAGGTGCTGCAGTTCGACATAAACTTTGCCGACCTTGCCATCAAGGGCAAGCAAGCGATGGGCAACATGGTGACGAAAAACGAGGTGCACCGCATATCGCTCAAAGAGCGCGGAGTGTCGACGCTCGGCGGCCGCGAGGTGTGGTTCGACCCCGACGTGCTGCGTCTGAACTACGACGGCCGCGGCACATCGCTCGGCGAGTTCAACGCCAACGACAAGATACTGATCGTGCTCAAGAACGGACAATTCTACACATCTTCGTTCGACGCCGGCAACCACTATGAGGACAACATCCTGCTCATCGAGAAATTCGAGGAGAGCAAGGTGTGGACAGCCGTGCTCAACGATGCCGACCAGGGCTACCCCTACATCAAGCGTTTCACGTTTGAGGCAGCATCGAAGAAGCAAAGCTTCATCGGCGACAACCCCGACTCTTCACTGATTACGCTGTCCGACAAGCGATACCCGCGCTTCCGCGTGACCTTCGGCGGTGCCGACGAATTCCGCGAGCCTCTCATAATCGACGCTGAAGAATTTATCGGCGCCAAGAGCTTCAAAGCCAAAGGCAAACGCGTCACAAACTTCAACATGGACAGCATCAAGGAAATTGAGCCGCGCGAGATGCCGGAGGAAGAACTTGAAGCTCCGGCTGTCGATATCGATGTGGACAGCGTGGACGGCGACGACGTTATCAACCAGAACGACGTGCGCGATGAATTGACCGGACAACAACGATTGTTTGACGACGAAACCGAGGAATGATGCGCCTGAGACTGTCGATATTGGCAACGCTGCTTGCCGCTGCGACATGCGGACAGGCGGAGCCGCAGGATTCCACCGTTCTGCGTCCAGCCACAGTGACTGTGGCAATCGACGCAGGCGCGACACACAGCCTCGACACGTATCTCAGCCCGTTGTTCTACGACGGAATGCATCTGCGCATAGGATTTGAGAGGCAACGCGCATCTCGCTTCAACCCGGAGCGGTGGACAAACAAAATTGAGGCGGGTTTCACCTACGACCATCCGTCGAACCCCGCCGGCAACAACTCGCTCCACACCATCATCGCAGATGTGGATTTCGCCATGCTGCACCGATGGCGCGTGGCGCAGGGGCTTACGCTGCATGCCGGCGCCGGCATCGGTTTCCGCGGAGGCGTGACCTACAATCCCCGCAATTCCAACAATGTGTGCTCGCCGCTGATACGCCTCTATGCCGGAGCAAGCGGCATGGCGGCTTACCGCTTCAATGCCGGCAGGCTTCCTATGACGGTGCGCTGGCAGGCGACGCTGCCGGTGGTTGGAGGTTTCTTTCTTCCCGACTACGACCAATCGTTCTATGAGATGTATCTCGGCAACTATCGCAACACCATTAATTTCGGGTTCTGGCACAACCGTTTCGATATGGACAACACCGTATGCCTCGACTTCCATTTCGGCACGTCGTCGCTACGCCTGGGATACCGCAATGAGTTTACGACGGTCTGGGAAAACAACATCAGCCAACGCCGCGCCACACACAGCCTCGTGGTGGGAATTCAATGGGAATCGCTGCGGATTGACACGCGCCGAGCAATGCCTGAACGTGCAAAAATAATATCAGCAACTTATTGAATATGAAAACTGTCTGCTTAAACATATTGGTTATGCTGCTGTCGATTGCAAGCCTCACGGCATGCCACGACGAGCCCCAGTTTGCCGACACGCCGACAGGCAATTTCGAGGCGCTGTGGTCGGCTCTCGACCGCCATTACTGCTTCTTTCAATACAAAAACGTAGACTGGCAGGAGGTGCACGACCGATATGCCGCGAAAATCAGCAACAGCATGACCTCTGAAGAGCTTTTCCGCGTATGCTCCGAGATGCTTAAAGAACTTAAAGACGGACACACCAACCTGTCGTCATCATTCGACACGTCGCGCTACTGGATTTGGGAGCAATACCCGCAAAACTACGACGAGCGGCTTGTGGAGGAACAATATCTGCACTTCGACTACCGACGCACAAGCGGAATCTCATACCGCATCCTCGACAACAATTATGCCTATATGCGCTACCCGTCGTTCTCCTACAGCATCGGCGAAGGCAACCTTGACAACGTGCTGGCATCGCTCGCCATTGCCGACGGCCTGATTATCGACGTGCGCGACAACGGAGGAGGCATCATCACCAATGCTGAGACTCTCGTGGCGCGGTTCATCGACAAGCGCATTCTCGCAGGATACATCTCGCACAAGACCGGCTCCGGACACGACGATTTCTCCGAGCCATACGCTTACTACATCGACCCGGCAAAAGGCAGGGTGCATTGGACCGGAAAGCCGATAGCCGTGCTTACAAACCGTTCAACCTACAGCGCCGCAAACAATTTCGTGTCGATAATGAAGAGTCTGCCCAACGTGGTTGTGGTGGGCGATGCCACAGGTGGCGGATGCGGAATGCCGTTCACGTCGGAACTGCCTAACGGCTGGAGCGTGCGGTTCAGCGCGGCGCCTATCTACGACGCCGACCGACAGCTCACGGAGTTTGGAGTGCAGCCGACCGACGGCTGCCAGACAGATATGACCGATGCCGACCGTCAACGAGGCGTGGACACCATCATCGAGCGTGCGTTCGAAGCTCTGACCGACATGCAACGATAATCGTCAGCGTATATAAGGCTTGAAATTGTCGAGGAGCGAAAGCTCGTCGACGTGGCATGCCAACGACTCCGCCACGGCTGTCAGCTGCCCGGCAGTCAGCGCGCTTGTCTGCCCACCGTCGTTGACGGCAAGGCGATGGCTGGTGGCGGCAGGCTCTCCCGACACCGCCGCATCTGCCAACTCTTTTAAAATCTTGGCAAACGCCTCGTCGGGACACGCTCCCTCTCCTCTTTCGGCAGTGTCGCCACTACGCACAAAATAGTATGCCCTTCCTCGATTGCCGCCGCGCTCAATACGCGTGCGTACATATAATTCAGGACTGACCGTCAAATCAAATTCCAACGATGTCAGACCCTCTTTTTTCAATATTTCAAGTATTTTGTCCATTTCTTACAATTTCAACCGAAATATCGCACTTTTTTTCTTTTCTTGCAAATATCTTCCGCCAATACGCAAACGCCCATACAAATCACAACAATTAACACAAGACAGTTGCTTTTTAACGCGTGGTTGACTATCTTTGTGAAATCATCAACAAGGACAAAACCTCAACGACAATGCAATCAATACTTATAGTAGAAGACGATATTACTTTTTCAACGATGCTGCGCACATGGCTCGGGAAAAAGGGTTTTCAAGCAGAGACAGCAGGCAGCGTGACTGCCGCCAAACGACTGCTTGAAAAGACTGCGTTCGACTTGATTTTGTCCGACCTCCGCCTGCCCGACGATGACGGCATCACACTGCTGCCATGGAAAAAGGAGCAAGGCATCGACGCCCCGCTAATCATCATGACAAGCTACGCCGACATCCAGAATGCAGTGCTTGCAATGAAGGAAGGCGCGAGCGACTATGTGTCGAAGCCCATAAAGCCCGACCTGCTGCTGCAAAAAATAAACGATGCCTTGGCTAACGGCACAACCGCCGACAACGACGTGGCTGAAAAACCGGCCACAGACAGCGCCGACGACTCCGACCCCGATTTTCTTGAGGGCGAGAGCGAGGCGGCACGAAAACTGTACAGCATGGTGTCGCTGGTGGCTCCCACCCAGATGTCGGTGCTTATCAACGGCGCGAGCGGCACAGGCAAGGAATATGTAGCCCACCGCATCCACCGTCAGAGCAAGAGGGCGGACAAGCCGTTTGTTGCCATCGACTGCGGTTCAATACCCAAAGAGCTTGCCGCATCTGAATTTTTCGGCCATGTGAAAGGCTCGTTCACCGGCGCGCTTGCCGACAAGACAGGTGCCTTTGTGGAAGCTAACGGCGGAACACTGTTTCTTGACGAGGTGGGCAACCTAAGTTACGAGGTGCAGGTGCAGTTGCTGCGTGCGCTTCAGGAGCGCAAGGTGCGTCCTGTAGGCGCCACCAAGGAAATCGATGTCGACGTGCGTCTTGTCACCGCCACCAACGAAAACCTTCAGGCTGCAATAGCCAAAGGCACATTCCGCGAGGATCTGTACCACCGCCTGAACGAGTTCACGCTGCAGATGCCGGCACTCCACGAGCGTGGCGGCGACATACTGCTCTTCGCCAACTTCTTCCTACGCCAAGCCAACCGCGAGCTTGACCGCAACGTGGAGGGTTTCGACGCTGAATCGCAGCGCATACTGATGGACTACGCATGGCCGGGCAACCTGAGGCAGTTGAAAAACCTCGTGAAACGCGCCACTCTGCTTGCCGCCGACACGTTGATTCATCCTCTGGATTTTGCCGACGGTCTTACCCCGGCGTCAGCACCTGCCGACGAGGCGGCTCCGCAAGCACAGACTCCGGCATCGCTGCATTTGCGCAACAGCGACGAGGAGCGGGAGCGCATCATCGAGGCCTTGCAACAGACAAAATACAACAAGAGCAAGGCGGCACAACTGCTTGGAGTTGACCGCAAAACGCTCTACAACAAGATAAAGCAATACGGACTTTGACATATTCCGCCACACAAAGTGAGGATTTACGACACCTCATCGTGTGGAAAAATTCCCCACTTTGAGAAACAGATTACGCAAAGATTCGTTTATAACATATTGATTACAAACTGCTTTGAGGCATATCGGCGCATTGGCACAATTGTTGTCGCTTCAAAACATGGAGATAACGCACTTCGGCACCCTTGAAACGTTGCCTCTAAAAAGAAGACAGCATTTCAAGAAATGACTCATTAGTTTTGTGTGATAGTTCGTTTTTTTCATCGGCGGAGATGCCGACGCATAAGTTATAATTCCCTACGGTGTTGAAAGTGTGATTAGTTATTCAAGAGGCCATTTCCGCGACGGAAACGGTCTCTTTTTTAATGCTTCGCCACCTTGTCGGCATTGCGCGCCACAAAGTCCTTCCACGAAGAATAAGATTTCTGCGCTACAGGCCGCTGCGACTCGTAGAAATGACACAACGCCACGCCAAGAGCGTCGGTGGCGTCGAGATGCGGGTCGATTGCCTCACGCGGAATGTTGAGAATGCGGCGCAACATCTCAGCCACCTGCTCCTTCGAGGCTGCGCCGTTGCCCGTAATCGCCTGTTTCACCTTCAGCGGCGCATATTCGGCAATCGGAATGTCCTTAACCAAAGCGGCAGCCATAGCCACCCCCTGCGCGCGTCCGAGTTTGAGCATCGACTGCACATTCTTGCCATAGAACGGTGCCTCAAGCGCCATCTCGTCAGGCAGATACTGCTCTACCAAGCCCGTGACACGCTCGGCGATGCGGCGCAGACGCATATAGCGGTCGTCAAACTTGCTGAGCATAATCACGCCCATGGCAATCAGCTCCGGCTTGCGCTGGCGCACGCCGAGAATGCCATACCCCATCACGTTTGTGCCAGGGTCTATGCCAATGATAATCTTGTCCCAGTCAGCCTGTCTTTCCATCTACAAATCCACCTCCTCAAGAAGCGTTGAGAAACCAGCCACCTGATGTCCGAAGCGTTTTGCCATCTCCTCAACAAGGTCGTCGCCCACCTCCTCATACCACGTACGAAGCGTGTCGACATCGCTGGCGCGGAACTGCAACGAATAGTTGCGCCCGTCGCTCTCCTCGGCGTTGAGCACAAGCGTAAGCCGCGGCTCCGACAACCGCCCGTCGACGATGGCTCTGGGAATATACTCCGCGCGGAGCCATTCAAGAAAGCGCTCCACGGCATCATTATGAGCATGGAAAGTCGTATTGTATACTATCATCTTTGTCGATTAAAAGTTAAACGAAGCCGTAATGCCGAAATGCTCGCCGTCGCTCACGGGAGCCATGGCAAGATTATGCTTTTTGGCAAACGGTCGTGTAAAAATATAACTGCTGCCGGCACCTATCGCCGCGCCTGTCACCACATCCCACCAATCGTGCTTCTTGGCATAGGTGCGGCTCCAGCCCACATACGTGGCAAGCACATAGGCAGGCACGCCAAACTTCCAGCCGTAGCGGCGCTGCACAAATGCGGCGTTGGCAAACATCACCGCCGTGTGGGCCGACGGAAATGCGTGGTTGTCACTGCGGTCGGGGCGCATCTTGTGCACCGTATACTTCAACAGATACGACGCTCCGAGAGTGGTGGCCGTTGAAAACGCAGCCTGCTTCAAACCCTGCCAGTCGCGCTCCACAATCACAGCCGTCAGCGTAGCCAGCGGCATAGCCACAAGCAAAGCATCGCCGGTGCGCTTCACCGCCTGGCGGGTACTGTTGATTTCCACAACCTCCTGCGCGCGGCAACCCATAGCCGCGGCGGAAATCGCCAATATAATCACAAATACACGTTTCATAGCAAGTCAATCAATTTAGGAACAAACACAATCAGTCCGACCACAAAAGCCGCCACAGCCGTCAGCAACACGCCCCCGGCAGCAAGGTCCTTGGTGCGGCGCACCGCCTCGTCGTAGCCCGGCGACACACGGTCGGAAAGCACCTCTATCGCCGAGTTAAACGCCTCAGCGGCAAGCACAGCCCCGATGCACATAGCCACAGCCACCCATTCCAACGCCGACAAGCCAAGCCACAGCCCAAGCGTCACCGCCGTCACCGCCGCCGCAGAATGAATCCACGCATTATGCTCCCCCCGCAGCAGCATAACGATGCCACGAAAAGCATATACAAAACTTTTAGCCCTCTTGCGCCAACTGAATTGTTTCTCTTTCATATTGCAAAGATAGTGCAAGGTGAGTGGAAAGAAAAGAGCTTGCTCAATTTTCTTTCCCGAACCGCAGCCTATCTTATCAAAAGATAGTGCAAGGTGAGTGGAAAGAACTTGAAGAATCTATCTTTTGGCGTGTCAAAGTCAATTTTTCCCTTGGTCTACGGTTGAGCTTTTTCTGAATTTCCATAATTCTTCTGTCTGAGAAGTCGTCAAAATTGGCTTTCTTCGGGATGTACTTCCGGATAAGCTTGTTGGCGTTCTCAATTGCGCCCTTCTGCCAAGAGCAGTAGGAGCCGGCGAAATATACCTTCCCACGCTCTTTCACAGAGGATTCAAGGGCGGCGCACATGCGGTGCTGCTGCAAGGCAACAGAACCTGATTCTGCCACGTGGCGCGACGCATGCAACAGTGCTTTTGCCGAGGCTAAAGCCTCGTTAAGTTTCGTGAAGATTTTTTGCACATTGGTTGAAAGTTTAAGTCAAGTTTTTATACCTCGTTAACAATTTTTATTGGTAATTTTGTAGTCAGAAAAAAATACAAAATCAATACTGATTATGACTCTATTTGAACGACTTACCCAACAAGCCAAAGCAAACAAACAACGCATCGTCCTCGCCGAAGGTGCGGAAAAACGAACGCTTTCCGCTGCCGACCATCTTATCGCCGACGGCATCTGCGACATCACTCTAATCGGCAATCCCGCTGAAATCAAACAACTTGCAGCGGAATTGAGTCTAAAAAACATTGAGCATGCCACAATCGTCGACCCTGCCGACGAGGCGTTTACTGAGAAATATGCGCAACTCTACTATGAGCTGCGCAAAGCCAAGGGCATGACGCTGGAGGGCGCGCACAAACAGGTGCACAACTCGCTCTATCTGGGCTGTCTGCTCATCAAGAACGGCGATGCCGACGGTCAGGTCTCTGGTGCGTTGAGCACCACAGGCGACGTGCTTCGTGCCGCTTTCCAGATTATCAAGCCCAAGAAAGGCATCAGCGTTGTTTCCGGCGCGTTCCTTATGCTGCTTCCCGAAGGTTCTCCTTACGGGACTGACGGCATGATGGTGTTTGCCGACTGCGCCGTAGTGCCTAACCCTACGGCACCAGAATTGGCACAGATCGCCGTATCGGCGGCAGAGACAGCCAAGGTGCTCGGCGGCTTTGATCCGCGTGTTGCCATCCTCAGCTTCTCAACCAAAGGCAGCGCAAAGCATGAGATGGTCGACAAAGTTATCGAGGCTACAAAGATTGCCAAAGAAATGGCTCCGGGACTGGCTCTCGACGGCGAGCTTCAGGCCGATGCAGCCATCGTGCCTTCAGTGGGCAAGAGCAAGGCTCCGCAAAGCGACATCGCCGGCACTGCCAACGTGCTTGTGTTCCCGTCGCTCGAAGTGGGCAACATCACCTACAAACTCGTGCAGCGACTCAGCGGTGCACAGGCAGTGGGCCCTATCCTGCAAGGCTTGGCAAAGCCGGTCAACGACCTGTCGCGCGGATGCTCTTGGGAAGACATCTATAAAACTGTTATCATCACTTGCAACCAAAGCATAATAGCAAATCAAAAATAATGAAAATCCTCGTACTCAACTGCGGAAGTTCATCGGTGAAATACAAGCTGATTGAACTCGACGACAACGCGCAAAACGTCCTCGCCGAGGGCGGCGTGGAAAAAGTGGGTCTGCCCGACTCTTTCCTGAAATTCAAATACAACGGCGAAAAGGTGACAATCACCACGTCTATGCCAAACCATAATGTGGCTATCCGCATCATCCTCGACAATCTGACAAGCGCTAAATATGGCTGCATCAAGGATTTCGGAGAAATAGATGCCGTAGGCCACCGCGTGGTGCACGGAGGCGAGAAATTCAATTCGAGCGTGCTCATCACCGACGAGGTTATCGCCAAGGTGAAGGAATGCTACGACTTGGCTCCGCTCCACAACCCAGCCAACATCGTGGGCATCGAGGCTATCAGCGAGATTATGCCCGACGTGCCACAGGTGGGTGTGTTCGACACTGCTTTTCACCAGACAATGCCTGCCCGCGCATATATGTACGCTCTCCCGTATGAGGTATATGAGAAATACGGAGTGCGCCGCTATGGCTTCCACGGCACAAGCCACCGCTACGTGGCACGCCGTTCATGCGAATTTTTAGGGTTGCCTTACGAGCAGCAGCGCATCATCACCTGCCACATCGGCAATGGAGGCTCAATAACCGCCGTAAAAGACGGCAAGTCAATCGACACTTCGATGGGTTTGACTCCGGTAGAAGGCTTGATGATGGGCACCCGCTGCGGAGATGTCGACCCTGCTGCCCTGCTCTACATCCAGGAGAAAGAGCATCTCGACAATGCCGGAATGCAGAAACTCATCAACAAGCAGAGCGGTCTGACCGGCATCTCTGGCATCTCTTCCGACATGCGCGACATCGACGCTGCCATTGCCGCCGGCAACGAGCGTGCGCGACTGGCTCTCGACATGTACAGATACCGCATCGTTAAATATATTGGTGCATACACAGCGGCGCTTGGCGGTGTCGACGTGATTGTGTTTACAGCCGGTGTGGGCGAAAACCAGATTCAGCTGCGTGAGAGCGTATGCAAGCAACTGGAATTTCTCGGCATCGATTTCGACCCAGAGCGCAACAACTGCCGTGGCGAGGAGGTTGAAATCACACGTCCCGGCTCGAAGGTGCGCGTAGTTGTCATCCCGACCGATGAGGAATATATGATTGCCTGCGACACGAAATCGATTGTCGAAGGCGCGAAGAAATAGAAAAAACTATCAATGTGCTGCATCATTGTCCCGCTTTGCGTAAAGCAGGCTTTGATGCAGCTTTTTTCTCAAACAAAATGGTCAGGAAGTTAACTTTCGGCATCTTCATGATGCTCTTTGGCAAAATCATTCTCGGCTTTGTGCTGCTGTCGGTGGTCAGCGTAGCCATCTACCGATGGGCGCCTGTCAGATACACGCCTCTGATGGCGATACGCAGCGTTGAGCAGATGCTCGACGGACGCAAGGTGCACTGCGAGCATAAATGGGTGCCGCTCGACGAGATGTCGCGACACATGCCGATGGCTGTAATCGCCTCTGAAGACAACCGCTTCGCCTCTCACCACGGATTCGATTTCGTGGAAATCAAGAAAGCCGTGCGCGAGGCTGAAAACGGAGGCCGTCACCGCGGTGCAAGCACGATAAGCCAGCAGACGGCTAAAAACGTGTTTCTATGGCCGTCGTCATCGTGGGTGAGAAAAGGCTTCGAGGCTTATTTCACTGTGCTTATAGAGGCTCTGTGGAGCAAGGAGCGCATCATGGAGGTGTATCTGAACTCTATCGAGACCGGCGACGGACTCTATGGCGTGGAGGCTGTGGCTGAACAAAACTTCAACACCACCGCCGACCAGCTGACCGCCCGCCAATGTGCACTCATCGCCGCCACTTTGCCCAATCCGCTGCGATTCGACTCCGCCAATCCTTCGTCATACATGAAGAAGCGCCGCTCGCAGATTCTGAGGCTTATGCGCCTCGTTCCGAAGTTTCCTCCGGAGGAAGACTGACAACAGGCAACAAAAAAACGGGAAGCTTGGCGGCTTCCCGTTTTTTTGTCAAGAACAGCAATCACTATTCCACAACAATCTCTTTTGTCACTCTCGCACCGCGTTTCACGATTACCACAGTTCCAGGCTGCGGTTTTGCAATCCGCATGCCCTGCAGGTTGTAATAGACAGGCGCAACATCGGCGTCGTCGACAGTCAAATCATATACTCCGGCGTCGTTGAAATGCTTGTAGCGCGTCTTAATCGACGGGATTTCAAGACGATAGGCAGTGTCTTTCTTTCCGCCAGACAGATTGAGGCGCAACGAATTGAGACGTATCGGGAAAATGCCCACATTGTCGACATCGGCAATTTGCGCAAAGTCAACCGTATAATCTTGAGAGTCGCCCGACTCAAATCCCGACAGATTAGCCGACACATTGCTGCCGTCGGCGAGCGTGAACGACGCCACCGAGTTCTTGACAGCCACACCACCAGTCAGTTTCATCGTAAGCCGCAGCTCGTCAGGAAGGCTGTAGAGAAGCGTCGGCTGAACAGGGACAAGCGTAAGGTTGGGCGCACGAGTGCCCGACAGAGCGAAGTCGACTGCCAGACCGCCTCCGGCGAGCGCAGTTATCGCCGCATCATCCTTCACATTGTAACTCTCAATTTTCCAAGCCTCCGGATTCGATGCGTCTTCAATAGGCATCAGTTCCGCCGTAGGGCACTGCACCGTAACGCCGACAGTGCACGTAATGCCATCCTTGACACCCGTCAGCGTCGCCGTTCCATTTTTCAATCCCTTCGCCACGCCGTCGGCAACAGTCACCACCGCTGCGTCGCTTGATGTCCAGTCAAGCGCACGTGGCTCGACAGCCATCTCCTTGCCTCCGACAATAGCGTTCAAGCCAATCTTCCATTCACGGCAGTTGTCGAGAACCACTTCCGGATAAGCCGCCTTGACATCGTTGGCAGCGACAATCGCCACCGTCACCTCCGCTTTTACTGCTCCCAGCGAAGCTGTAAGCACATGTGAGCCGCTGCCGGTGGCATAGAGAGTGGATCCGTCTGCCACAATCTCGCCAAGCGCGCCGTCGCAGGAAAGCGTGACGCCGTCAACATCCATATCGATGAGTTTGCCATATTTGTTATACCCGTAGAAAACCGGACGATAAGAGCCATATCGAGGCATCCGCACCGCATAGTCGGCAAAACGTATCTCAGCCACCTCTTCATCGTCGGGAGCGTGGAGCACCGCAAAGATGCCGTTGCCCACCGCACGTTCTGGCGACACGCACGGACGGTTGATTGTGCCTTCCATCGCGTCCCACATCAATGTAGAGCCGCCGCCATCGAAATCAAGAGCGTCGTAGCATCCGTATGAGCGCATAAGGTCGGCACCCTGCGGATAGGTAGTGCCGCTGCTGATGGTGCTGCGTCCGTCGATGGCGCAAATCACGAGCATCGTGCGCTCCTTGTCATAGCCAATCAGCGTGCGTGGATTGAACGCGTCGCGAGGATTGATCCATCGGTTCGCCTCCATCACCGTCTCGCCTTCGCGAAGGATTTTGACATCGCCGCCTATAATCTCCTGCACGCCCTCGGGCTTGAGATTGCCATACGACGGCAACGACAGCGAATAGTTGACAGTAATTTCATCACCCGGTTTCAGAGACCGCAGCTTCTCGATGTTTGCCGTAGCAGCCTTGTCGGCCGAGATGACCATCCCGTCGGCAGGTATCGCCATATTTCCACCGTCGTAAGCCGCCTGGCTCACCACCATTTTCAGATTCTTGTTCAATGCCCAAGTTTCGCCGGGAGCGAGCGTGAAAGCCACTTCCACGCCTCCTGCCACCGTCTTGGTGTATTTTCCCATATAAGAGTTGTAGACCACCGTTTCTCCGTCAAGCCTATGGAAATTAGCATTTGAAATCGGCATCTCCACGCCGCCTATCGACGCGCTGTACGACAGGTCGGTAGCATCGATGCACATATATCCGTCCTTGTCGATTATAAAAGCGTTCTCACGGCTCACCCTGTCGATAACGTCGGGCGACATCAGTTTTCCTCGGCTTGCGCTCGACATGTTTGGATAGCCCACGATGCCGTATTGCGAATACGGTCCGCCGAAACTTCCGGTGATGAAAAAGTCGCCGTTCACACCCGTAAGATAGCGTTCGCCCTCCACTGAGTGACGCCGTCCCATCGAAGTCACCGTTTCGGCGTTAAGACAGGAGTCGTTGCCAATCTCCACCTTGAATTTCACATTTTCTGCCTCGCGGAGCATTGTTTTTATCACAAACGCCTGAATGCGCGTGTTTCCTGCGGTCGAGCGGTATTCAAGCGCGGTGCGTGTCATGCCCGGACCGCATTTGTAATGACGCAGCGTGTCGACGGTAAACGTCTCGCCCTGCAGGTCGACAGTGGATGGGGTTGAAAAAGCCGATGCCGAAGCGACAAGCGTAAAGCAAACGGCTGCAATTGGTTTAAATAATTTCATAATGGTTCAATGTCTGGTTTGTTCTTACTTGATACAAAAGTACGTGATTTTTCCGAAAACCGCACAATTTCCACACCCCCAAAAAATGCAAAAGCGGGGCATCCCTTCAAAAGAGATTACCCCGCCCTGTGTCTGTTGCCCATAGGCACAAAGCCTACAGCTCGTAGTCAACGCAGGCGCGCATATCCTTATGCTCACCGAGCAGCCCTGCCGCAGCCACATGCGCCGGATGCTTGGCATAGACCTCCACATCCGCCATTTTGTCGACAACTGCGGTGAGAACCACGTCCCACGTTTCTGCCGGATTCTGATTGAGCCCCACCTCTATCGAGCGGAGCACGTCGATTTTCTCAGGAAGCGCCTCAAGGGCGGCCTTGAACTGAGAAGCCACGGCGCGGCGTTCTTCAGCCGTGCCTTTGAGTTTAAACATTACGATATGCTTTACCATCGTTGTATATATTTATTTGGTGTTGTACATTCTTTCACGTGTAGCCTGCACTTTCTCGTCTGTGAGATAGTCGTCGAAGTCCATAATCTTGTCGATGATTCCGTTTGGCGTCAACTCAATCACACGGTTGCAGACCGTCTGTATGAACTCGTGGTCATGGCTCGACATCAGGATGTTGCCCTTGAATGCCTGCAGCGTGTTGTTGAACGCCTGGATCGACTCAAGGTCGAGATGGTTTGTCGGAGAGTCGAGCACAAGAGTGTTTGCGTCGGTCATCATCATCTTGGCAATCATACAGCGCATCTTCTCGCCACCGGAGAGCACAGATGCCTTTTTCAGCACCTCCTCGCCCGAGAACAGCATTTTTCCGAGGAATCCTTTCAGATAGATTTCGCTCGAGTCGTTGCTGTACTGGCACAACCAGTCGACAAGGTTCAAATCCGTGTTGAAAAACGAGGTGTTGTCGAGCGGCAGATAAGCCGTAGTGATTGTCTGTCCCCAGTCGTAAGTGCCGGCGTCGGCCTTGCGGTTGCCATTGATGATTTCAAACAATGCGGTCATGGCGCGCGGGTCGTGGCTAAGGAACACCACCTTGTCGTTTTTCTCAATCTGGAAGTTCACGTCGTCGAAGAGCAAGTCGCCGTCTTGAGTGGCTTTCAAGCCCTTCACCTCAAGAATCTTGTTGCCCGGCTCACGGTTGGGCGTGAAAATGATTCCCGGATAGCGGCGCGACGATGGCTGGATTTCCTCTACATTGAGTTTCTCGAGCATCTTCTTGCGGCTTGTGGTCTGCTTCGACTTAGCCACATTGGCGCTGAATCGCTGGATAAACTCCATCAGCTCCTTGCGCTTTTCCTCTGCCTTCTTGTTGGCTTGCTGCTGCTGGCGGAGAGCCAACTGGCTCGACTGATACCAGAAACTGTAGTTGCCGGCAAACAGCGTTATCTTGTTGTAGTCGATGTCGAGGGTGTGGGTCGACACGGCGTCGAGGAAGTGACGGTCGTGGCTCACAACGAGCACCGTGTTCTCGCAGTTTGACAGATAGTTCTCAAGCCAAGCCACGGTCTCAAGGTCAAGGTCGTTGGTAGGCTCGTCGAGAAGCAGGTTGTCGGGATTTCCGAAAAGCGCCTTCGCCAGAAGCACGCGCACTTTCTCCTTACCGCTGAGATCCTTCATCAGCATGTAGTGCTTGTCTTCCTTGATGCCCAAACCGCTGAGCAATGCGGCAGCGTCGCTCTCTGCGTTCCAGCCGTCGAGCTCGGCAAACTTCTCCTCCAGCTCAGAGGCGCGGATGCCGTCGGCATCGCTGAAGTCTTCCTTTGCATAGAGGGCGTCTTTCTCTTTCATGATAGCCCAAAGCACGGTGTGTCCTTGCAGCACGGTGTCCATCACCGAAAATTCATCAAACTCAAAGTGGTCCTGGCTCAACACCGACATGCGCTCGCCCGGTCCCTGCTGAATCATGCCGTGGGTCGGCGTCAACTGACCTGAGAGGATGCGCATCAACGTACTCTTTCCGGCGCCGTTTGCGCCGATAATTCCATAGCAGTTTCCTTGCGTGAATTTCAGATTCACATCCTGAAAAAGCACACGCTTGCCAAACTGCATTCCTAAATTGCTTACAGCTATCATAATTTACCTAATATATACCTACTTGAATCAGGGTGCAAAGGTACGAATTTTATGCGACATCGGCAAATCGCATTTTTCCACAGCCGTTGCTGTCCAAAAGAAAGGGCGGCCCGCCGGGGTCGCCCTTTCAATATCAATTATTTGCTACTATTTATTTCCAAGGTGTGTTCTGAGAAACAGCAGAGTTGGTCAATGCAATCTGGTCTCCAGGAATTGGATACAGATACTGACGAGCATCAAACGTACGCACGTGGTTGAATGAACCATCTACGTATTCGCCTTTCATATCAGGTTTAACAGTTGCTGTAGAAGCATTCGCACCTAAGAGAATGTTTGGATGCACTGAGCTGTCGAGGAGGTCGAGTTTGTGCCAACGAACCAAGTCCCAATAACGATAGTCCTTGTCCATAATCAACTCGCAACGACGGCAACGGCGAACTTCCCAAATCAAGCTGCTTACGCCCATATTGTTAGCAGGGTCGTTCATTGCAGTCAACGATGCTACAGTCTGGTCTGGAAGACCAGCGCGCTCATAAAGCTTGTTGAGAGTGAGGTTCATGTCGGCATCTGTAAGAGTGCCGAGCTCAGCCTTAGCCTCAGCATAGTTCAAGCAGATAAGTGCTCCCCAATAGAGAGGTGCGCAAGTGTAGTTCTTCACTGTGTTCTGACGGTCGTCAATAGGCAACGAAGTATTGTCAAACTTCGCTACACCATAACCAGTAGAAGAAGTCATCGCCATTGCGCCTGCACGCTGCCATGTCATGTCCTGATAGAAGATAACCGGATCGATAGTTTCCGACAGACGTCCGTCACGGACAGCGAGAAGATCTGCAATTGAGTATTCACCCTTATCATTGTAGACTGGAAGGTCTGACTTGTTCTCCGAAGTCAAAGCCAAAGGCTTGCCATCTTTGAAGAGATATGCGTCGAACGCGTCCTTTGTGATACCGTTCACCTTAGTAGAGGAGCAAGTGTAAGAAACGGTTGAGTGACACATATTCTGCTGGTCGTATGCCTTCATAAAGATAATCTCGCCATTCTTTTGAGCATCAGCGCGTACACTCTGATACAAAGCCTTATAGCTTGCACCGATAGGATATTTTCCAATCAGTTGCTCTGAAGCACTGACACATTCCTGCAAGTATTTGTTAGCACGTGCCTCATCGGCAGCATAGCCGTTTTCGGCAGCAGTACGATATTTGCAGAATGTGCCTTCCCACAAGCAAATGTCGCTCTTCACTGCCAATGCCAAATCCTTGCTCCAAACTTGCTTGCCGTTATTGGCAGAGATTGTTGCAATCGCATAGTCAAGGTCGCGGAGCACAGAGTCCATAACAACGTCGCGGTTTGTGCGCGGACCGTAAAGAAGACCCTTGTCGTTAACGTCAACTTTGTGGTCAACCCAAGTCACATCACCATAGCGTTTCACCAAAGTGAAGAATTGGATTGCACGGTTCAAGCGAGCCTGACCCTCAAAGTTGTTGCGCTTCGCAGCTTCAAGTTTTGAGCCGCGCACGCCTTCGATGATCGACATGCAGTGACGGATGTTCTCATACGGGCCTGAATACAAGCCAGATGAACTCGGAACAGTCTTGTTGTTCCATTCCGTAAACGAGTTACCAGCCTGGTCGTCGGAAAGAGTGCTGAAATAAAACTCACCGAGAGAGTTTCCACGACCATATCCAGAGAAGAAATTATACATATAGTTGCACTCCTGCTCAACGAGCGACTCATTGCTCCAGAACTCAGGGTTGCTCACCTCCGAAGTCAACGGATAGCGGTTGTTGTCGAGGAAATCGTCACAACTTGCAAGCGAGAGTCCGGCGAGTGCGAAAATGCCTAATGCTATCTTTGTTTTCATTGTTTCGTAAATTTAGAGAATTAGAATGTTACCTGCAAACCGAATGAATAAGTACGCATCATTGGATCTGTACGTCCGAATGTACCATTGCCGTAAGACTTGCTTGTAGTCCATGTGCTACCGATTTCAGGGTCGATCGGATTCTTGCCGAGACCGTTGTAAATCAAGCAAGGATTTTCAGCAGTGAAATAGATACGTGCTTTCTGAATCAGAGCCTTCTTTGTAATCTCCTGTGGAAGAGTGTAACCGATAGTCACTGTCTTCAAGCGGAGGTAAGCCATGTTGAGCAAGTATTTCGATTGAGGATAGAAGTTGTAACGACCTTGTGACAAGCCAGAAACAGCACCTGCACCTGCCATACCGTCATACATACAAGGATAATCGTTGTTCTGGTCAATCTCGTAACCGATAATGTTGCGAGCGTCGTCGAAGATCATCTTGTTGTAAGAGTTCTGGTGAGCGTAAGAAGCATCGGCGCCACGAGAGAATGGCATTGTGAATGCGTTCACATACCACATGTTGCGTTTGCCTACGCCCTGGAAGAACAAATCAACGTCGATACCCTTCCAAGCAGCACCCAAACGGAATGAGTACTCATAGCGAGGAGTTGCGTTACCAATCTTCTTCAGGTCACCGTGGTTGCGTACAGTACCTACAGGAATAAGGTTGCCTTCAGCGTCTTTCATTGTAGGATCGCCACCATTGATTACGCCATTGCCGTCCAAATCCTTGAACTTGATGTCACCAGGACCATAAACGAATGTGCCCTGCTGCAAACCGGTCTGGTCAGCTACGCCCGGAGCATAAATCCATGAGCCGTCGGCGTTCTTGCCTGTGAAGTCTGACTCCTCGAAGTAGCGGTCTGTCTCGAAGCCCCAGATTTCACCATACTCCATACCGCTGTAGAATTGGTTGATCAACTTGTTAGGGTTGTTGTACTCAGTAACCTTTGTCTTGCCGTCATAGATATTGGCGCTTGCGAAAACGTCAACATCGCCGAAGCGGTGATTCCAGCTGATACCAAGCTCCCATCCGCGAGTGCGGAGCGAACCGCTGTTTGCATAAGGAGCAGAAGCACCAAGAGTAGCCGGAAGAGTCATACCCGGAGCAAGCATGTCCTTAGTGTCGCGCTGGAACCAGTCGAACGTAACGTTCAAGCGGTTGTTCAAGAAACCAAGGTCAAGACCGATATCGGTAGTTGCAATACGCTCCCAAGACAACGTAGAAGACACCATTGAAGGTGTGTTCAACATTGACAAGAATGTACCGCCGGCATTTACCCAGCTGGTATAGCTTGTGCCCAACTTAGAGATTTGCTCCAAGAACATATAGTCACCGATAGCCTCGTTACCGATGTGACCATAAGAAGCACGGAACTTAGCGTTGCTTACATATTGTTTAGCCTTCTCGAAGTAAGCTTCCTCAGAGAAACGGTAGCCGACAGATGCCGATGGGAAGAATGCCCACTGGTCGTTGGCTGGGAATGAAGAAGAACCGTCGTAGCGACCGTTAACCTCCAACAAGTAGATTCCCTTATAGTCGTAGTTGATACGGCCGAAGAAACCTGCAGTTGCGTGCTTGGTGATGGTGTTGGTGATTGTCATGCTTGTACCGTCGGCACCACCAGTTGCCAAGCCAAGATAAGGTTTGTCATTGTCAGAAAGGACGTTCTTGCGAGCAGAGAAGTAGTTGTAATACTTGCGGTCTGCCTGTCCACCGACCATAACCTTGAAGTGGTTGTCCTCTGCCACGTCGAAGTCGTAGGTAGCGTAAGCATTGACTGTCCAGACATTCTGACGGGTATTCTCCTGTTGAGCGTAAGTGTCTTTCTGCTGTACCAAATAAGATGGAGCTGTGCTTGTGTTAGACCAGTTGTTCCAGCCGAAGATAGGCAGATATGACTTGCGCACGTTGATGTCCATCATGTCGTATGTGAAGTCAGCGTGGATGTTCAAGCCCTTGATTGGGTTCGCCTCCATCCAACCTTGCAAGCGAGTGTTGCGGGCAATATCCTCATGCTCGCCGCTCTGCTTACGGTCAGCGATTGGCTGAGCGTCGTAGTACTTGCCGTCGCCGTCATACTTGCGGTATCCGTAAGGGCCGAAGAAAGAACCCCAACGCCAGAAGTATGTGTAACCGCCACGGCCCCACATGTTCTGTCCGTCATAGTCTTTCTGCGAATAGTTCACCTGAGCACCGGCTTTCAACCATGAGAATATTTGAGTTGAGAGGTTGGCGCTTGCGTTGTAGCGCTTCACAGAGTTGTCTACAAACGACATCAAGCCTTCACGCTTGTCATAACCGAACGAAACGCGATATGTTGTGTTGCCCGAGCTGCCGTCCAAGCTTACGTTGTGCTTCTGAGAAGGAGCAGTGCGATACATAATATCCTTTACATCCCAGTCAGCATAGTACATAGTGGCTTTTGTCACAGGGTCCTGATAGAAGTCGCCCACGTTGTCCATGCTCTGGTATGGCAACATCTCGCTGTAGCCTTTCTTCTTGCCACCGTTCTGCTCATACCAAGCCTTTGCGTAAGGAAGCATCTTGTCGAGATACATACCGAACAATTCCGGGTCGGCACCCTTACGGTAGTTGGTCTGAAGCAATGCCTCGATTTGTTCAGGCACTGAGCCGTAGTCTGGCAATACAGTTGCGTTGCTCCAACCAAAGTTGTTTGAATATTTTACAGAAACGCGGTCGCCTTTCTGTCCTGATTTTGTAGTAATCAATACAACACCGAATGCTGCACGAGTACCATATACAGCAGAAGAAGCAGCATCTTTCAATACTGAGATTTCTGCGATATCGTCAGGGTTGACAAAAGTGATGTCGTCGGTAGGCACACCGTCGACAACGATAAGCGGGCTTGACGACTGTCCGTTTGACAACGTACCCGTACCACGGATTTTGATAGATGCGGCTGAGTTGATTGCACCGTCACCTGTTGTGATAGTCAAACCAGGAACAGCACCTTGAAGGGCTTTGGTAACATCGCCCACTGGACGTGCGTCCATTGCCTTCGACACATCGACTGTTGCTACAGCACCGGTGAGGTTGGCACGTTTCTGAGTACCGAAACCTACCACAACGACTTCGTCAAGAAGAGCGTTGTCCTCTTCCAAGGAAACGTTCATTGTCGGCGCAGCCTTGAGGGTCTGTGTCTTGTAGCCCAAATAAGAAACTGTAATTGTTGCTCCAGGGGTTACTTTAAGCGTAAACTTACCGTCCAAGTCAGTAACTATACCACGATTGGTACCTTTCTCCATAACGTTGGCGCCAATGACAGGCTCTCCCTTGGAGTCTTTTACTGTACCAGAAATGGTTAGAGTTGCTTTCTGAGCGGATACAACTTGCGGAGCGGGGGCGGCATTAGCCTCGAATCCCGCACTGCCTAGCAAACACATTGCGACTGCGGCAGCCGCAACTAATTTACATGAAGTAAATTTTTTTCGTTCAGCAAATTTGTCCATACTTGATTCAGATTAAACATAGTTTTATATTAGTACATCGTTGTCTCAAACGATTTCTAAGCCACAAAATAAGCGTTATTTTTCAATATTTACAAGAATTGTAATCAAAATTTTACGTTTGTGAGTTATTTTTTTAATTCTCGGTAAAATTTCATTTTATTAAACATTTCCGCACAACATTGTTATGCAACTATGTTGTAAAACATATTTTTATTTTTTATTTTCTTCGCCCTCTTATTCAAGCCATAGCAATTAAATTTACTGCAGTTTTGTTTCAATCCGTCAGTTTTATGCCAACTTTAATAACAAAGCACATTTCCAGCACCAAATTATCGGCAACCCACCAAAAGTTTAACATGTGTTAACGACAAGCCATCGGGCACAACGCCTCCGCCACCCCTTTTTCACCGTCACACCAAATTAATTTACAAGTATTTGCCAATCATAGCCCAAAATTCCGTAATTTTGCAGCAGATTTGGGGCAAAGCGCGCTGAACGAAAACATTTAAGACGAAAAAAACAGATGACATTTGAAGAATTAGAAATAAGAGAAGACCTGCTGCACGCAATCAAGGATATGGGATTTGAAAAACCGATGCCTGTACAGGAGAAAGTAATCCCACACCTGCTCCACGAAGACGGCGACGTCGTGGCTCTCGCACAGACCGGCACCGGCAAAACCGCGGCGTTCGGACTGCCCGTAATACAGCGCACCGACACGTCGCTGCGCCAACCGCAGGCTCTAATCATATCACCGACACGCGAACTCTGCCTGCAAATCGGCGGCGACCTTGCCGATTTCTCGAAATACACTTCCGGTCTCAGTGTGCTGCCGGTTTATGGCGGCTCGAGCATCGAGAGCCAAATCCGCACGCTGCGCAAGGGTGTGCAGATTATCGTTGCCACACCTGGGCGACTGCTCGACCTGATAAAGCGCGGCGAGGTGAACCTCAGCGGCGTGCACACCGTGATTCTTGACGAAGCCGACGAGATGCTCAACATGGGCTTCCTCGACGACATCAATGCCATCCTCGACAACGTGCCCGACAACCGCAAAATGCTGATGTTCTCAGCCACCATGCCCGACGAGATCGCCAAAATAGCGAAAAACTATATGCACAACCCTCAGGAGTTTGTAATAGGCACACGCAACGAGGGCTCGGAGAATGTGCGCCACATATATTATATGGTAAACGCCAAGGACAAGTATCTTGCCCTCAAGCGTATCGCCGACTCCAATCCCAACATCTACGGAATCATCTTCTGCCGCACCCGGCGCGAGACTCAGGAGATTGCCGACAACCTGATTGCCGACGGCTACAATGTCGATGCCCTCCACGGCGACTTGTCGCAGATGCAGCGCGACACGGTGATGAAGAAATTCCGCGAACGCACCCTGCAGCTGCTCGTTGCCACCGACGTAGCAGCACGCGGTCTTGACGTGGACAATCTGACCCACGTAATCAACTACGGCCTGCCCGACGATCCAGCCACATACACGCACCGCAGCGGACGCACCGGACGTGCCGGCAAAACCGGCGTGTCGGTTGCCATCATCCACTCGCGCGAGAAATCGCGCCTGCGCACAATAGAGAAGAAAATCGGAAAAACGTTCGAGAAGGGTTCGGTGCCTACACCGCAACGCATCATCGAAAAGCAACTATACAACCTTGCCGACCGCATAGAACGCGTAAAGGTGAACGAGGACGAAATTGCAAAATATCTGCCGGGAATCGTGAAAAAGTTGGAATGGCTGTCGGAAAACGACTTGCTGAAACGCATCGTGTCGCTTGAATTCAACCGTCTGCTTGAATACTACAAGGACGCGCCCGAAGCCATCGACTACGAAGAGCGCAAGCCGCGCGACCGGAAAGCCAAACGCGACGACAAAGAGCCGCGCGACAAGCAGCAGAGCGGCTCGCGGCAGAACAAAGACCGCCGCACCGCAGAGCAGGGATATGAGCGCATCTACGTGAACGCTGGAAAGAACGACGGTTTCTTCCCGGCGCGCCTGATAGAGACCCTCAACCAGAATATGGAGGGACGCGTGGAGATTGGCCGCATCGACCTGTTCCCAGGCTACGCATTGTTTGACGTGAAAAAAGGCGAATCGCGCCGCACCGTGTCGGCGTTGAAAAACGCCCGCTACTTCGGCAAGCGCCTATATGCCGAGATTGCCGACCCAAACCGCGACTACGCCCACAGCTCCGAGCGCAAGTCGAACAGCAAGGGCCGCCATGCCGACGGCGACGACAGCTTCGGCAAATTCAAGAGAAAAAGTAAAAAGAGCAAACGATAAAGTGCTATGAAACCTATATATGCAGTGCTCGGCATCGCCGTTGTATCGGCAGCGTATGCCGGAACTTTTCCATCGCCGCAGGCTGCCTCTTGGCATGAGAATGCCGACAGCATCACTGAAGTAGACTCTGTCGCCGAAGTGAGCATCGAGTCGGTTTCCGACTTCTTTCTCTTTGCCAACGAGTTCAACACAATCGAACAGTCGGTAAGGATGGACATGCTCGACTATTACGCCAGCGGAATGCGCAAGCACATGCCGACACGGCTTGGCGGACAGGCCGTAATCGACTCAATCGCCGGCGACCATTACATAAAGGTTTCCACATCATCGGTGTCGGAAACGGAGGTGCAGATGTATGTCAACAACCACGGCGACAAGCTCTTCGGCGTAATCAACCGCGTAAAGATGCCAGCCACCGACAGCCACATCTCGTTCAGCCAGACCTATGCCTTGGGTTCTCCAAGCGTAAGACTGATTGAGGAGCCGAAAGTCAGGGACTTCCTCACCGCCAAAGACAAGAAGACTCTCAGCGAGATAGAGTCGAAAATCGACTTCCCGCTCATCGACTACCGCTTTCTTCCAAACGGCGATGTGGAGGCGCGTCTCACGGTCGGAGAGTTCCTGTCGCGCGAGGATTCCGCTGCCGTGATGCCTTTTGTAAACAGCGGTATCACATACCATTGGGACGGCAAGCGATTCAAAATAAAGAAATAGCATGGCACTGCGCAAACGTCACATATTACTGATTGTGGCGCTGCTGCTTGCCTTCATCGGCATGGCAACAGCTGCGATTTCCATTCTCAACGGCAACGTCATATCGCCGTCGGAGTCGCTCGACATCGACGCCTACAAGATATCAGGCATCGACGTTTCTGCCCACAACGGCAATATCGACTTTGCAAAAGCCCGTGCAGCGGGCACCGAATTTGTTTTTGTCAAAGCCACCGAAGGTGCTACGTTCCGCGACAGCGCGATGAACAGCAACCTGCGCAAAGCCCACGAAGCCGGACTGAAGACCGGCGTCTACCACTTTTTCCGATTCGACGTCGACGGCGTGAAGCAAGCGCACAATCTGCTCAAAGCCATTGCCGGACGCCCGTTGTCGCTGCCACTGGTCATCGACGTGGAGTCGCACACCAACCCCTACACCCCCGCCGACATCGTCACCCGCAAAATCCATGACATGGTCGATGAGCTTACCGCCTACGGCTATCCAGTGATCATCTACAGCAACAAAAAAGGATTCGACAACCACGTGCGCGACGAGTTTGCAGACTGCGGCGTATGGCTCTGCTCGTTCACCCAACCCAACCGCGGCAAAAACTGGACTTTCTGGCAGTACAGCCACAAAGGATCCATCCCTGGCATCGACAGCGATGTCGACCTTGACCTGTGGCACGGCACTGCCAGCGAATGGCAACAGTACACCGCGAAAACAGAAAAAGCGATTTCTGTGGCGAATATGCTCTACGCTACAATAAACGCCAACCGTTTGCGTTAATATATTGATAAGGAATCTTTTCCTTACAGCAAACGATTGGATATTCGGATTATGTTGAAACACAAGGCTATACGATATATTTTATTCTTTTTTGCCCTACTTGCGGCAATAAGCGGCAATGCGGCGTCATACGCCGAGACTTCCGCCCTCAACACCGGCAAATGGGTAAAAATAAAAGTTGAAGACACGGGCATCTACCAGATTTCAGCAGCGACATTGTCGGGCTGGGGCTTCAGCGACATCTCTAAAGTGAAGATATTCGGCTACGGTGGCGCCATGATTTCTGAAATCATGGGCAACGGTTACATCGACGACCTGCCGCAAGTGCCGGTGATGCGCTCGGGCAACAGGATCCTGTTCTACGCTCAAAGCAACGTGTCGTGGACAGAGACATCGGGCAAAATCCGCTTTCAGCAGCAACAGAACCCGTATGCAACCGCCGGCTACTATTTCATCACCGACCGCAACGACATCGATGTGGCTGAGATGCAGACCACTGCCAAAGCGGAGAAAGCGTCCGACAAAGTGATAACAAACACGCTTGCCCGCATTTACCACGAAAAAGAGCTTACCGCCCCAGGAACCACCGGCCGCACATTGCTCGGCGAGGATTTCCGCTCTGCGGGCACACAAAGTTTTCAGTTCAACCTGCCCGGCATCGTCAGCGACACCGACCCGGTGGTGAAAGTGGCATTCGCAGCCTACCACACATCGGGCACCGCGCGCGCGCTCACCGTGACTTCCGGAAAACAGGAAGTGATGAAAGTGAGCGTCAGCTCGCTCAGCGGCAGCAACGAATACGACATCTGCTCCACTGCCTCTTCTATCGGCACTGTGTCCTATCCTGGCGAAAAAATGACACTGCAGCTGTCGTTTTCCACCGGCACGGCTGTGCGCCTTGCCAACCTTGACTACATCACCGTCAACTACCTGCGCAACCTCAACCTTGCCGACAAGCAAATTGACTTCCGCAGCTTCACGGCAAACTGCCGCGACAGCGTGTTTGCCGTCAGCGGCATCAATGAAAAGACGGCGATATGGGACGTAACCACAACCTATGCGCCGCTGAAAGTTGACTTCCTTGCCGACAACGCTTCGGCACAGTTCCGCCAAACGGAAAATGGCAAGCGCGAATACGTGGCGTTCAACACCGCTGCCTCCTTCCCCACTCCATCGTTGGTGGGCAACGTGAGCAATCAGGACATCCACGCCATGACACCGCCAACGATGCTGATAATCACGCCGACGGCGTTCAGAAACCAGGCGGAGAGCCTCGCTGCCATGCACCGCGCCAACGACGGCATGGCAGTGACCGTGCTTACCGACGAACAAATCTACAACGAATTCTCGTCGGGAACCCCCGACGCAATGGCATACCGCAAGGTGGCGAAGATGTGGTACGACCGCACAGCGTCAGCCGGCCAATACAGCAACGACAAATTCCGCTACCTGCTGCTGTTCGGACGCGCGGTGTTTGACAACCGACGCATCACCTCGACGGCACGCAACCTCGGCTACCCGACGCTGCTCACTTGGGAGTCGGCCGACATCACAAGCGAGAGTAGCAGTTTCAACACCGACGACGTGTACGGCTTCCTTGAGGACGGCAGCGACGCCGGACGCACGAGCCTGCGCAAAATGTGTATCGGCATCGGACGCATCCCCGTTAAAAGCGCGGCAGAAGCAACCGAGACTGTGCAGAAAATCAGCGACTACATCAGCAACCCCGACATGGGCAACTGGAAGACGCGCATAATGATGATTGCCGACGACGGCGACAGCGGAATCCACATGAGAGACTCCAATGATGCCATCGACAGTCTGCGAGCGAATGGAGCGGGCAATTATCTGATACAACGACTGTTTATCGATGCCTACAAAGCCTCGTCGAGCGGTTCGGGCCACTCTTTTCCGGAGGCGCGCACCCAGATGCTTCAAAACTTCAAGAACGGTGTGTTGTTTGCCTCCTACGTAGGCCATGCCAACCCCACATCGTGGACCCACAACGGACTGCTGCGCTGGCCCGACATTGAGAACGAATTCTTCTACAGCCATCCCCCTTTCGTGTTTACCGGCACTTGCGAGTTCACTCGCTGGGACTCTCCTACCGTGTCGGGAGGCGAAGTGTTGTTTCTAAACTCGCGCGGCGGATTCATCGGACTGCTGACAGGCTCGCGCGTGACGTCGATAAGCGGCAACGGCGACCTCTGCCGCGCTGTCGGCGCCGAGACGTTCAAGCCTCTGCCAAACGGCGAGATGCCACGCCTCGGCGACATCGTGATGAATGCCAAGAACAACTATTGGTACACCCACTCGCGCTACTCTTCGACACTGACAAAAAACACCGAGCACAGCCTCAAATACGCACTCATCGGCGACCCTGCGCTGCGCCTGAAATACCCTAAATACGACATCCGGCTGACAGCGGTCAACGGCGAAAGCGTCGACGGCGAGGTGAAACCGGAGACTATGGCGCGACAGGAAGTGGAACTCGAGGGAAAGGTTGTCGATGCCGACGGGATTACCATGACCGATTACAATGGTACGCTGACAACCACCGTCTACGACGCGGAAGTGTCGATAACCACCAACGGATACTATGAAGGCGGCACCGACACCGACGACAAGTGCAAAGTGACCTACCAAGACCACACCAACCGACTGTTTGTTGGTTCGGGAGAGGTTAAGGACGGCCTGTTCAAAATGAAATTCCGTATGCCTACGGGCATTATCAACAACTACACTCCAGCTCTTGTCAACCTGTATGCTCAGGACGAGAACAAAGGCGACGCCGTAGGCAAGAACGAGGACTTCTACATCTACGGTTTCGACGAGTCGCCAGCCGACGACACCGACGGACCGGAGATACGCCTGCTCGCACTCAACTCAACGGCATTCAAAGACGGCGACAAGGTGAACGAGACTCCTTTTCTCGTGGCATCGGTCTACGACGTGTCGGGAATCAACCTGTCGCCAGTCGACATCGGACACGGCATAACCGCGACTATCGACGGAACAACCGTTGTTTCCGGTCTTGAGAACTATTTCTCGCAGGACACCGACGGCGTGAGCCACATAAACTACCAGATGGGAGAACTCGCCGAGGGACAGCACACACTGACGTTCCGCGTGTGGGACGTGCTTGGCAACATGTCGGAAAAGACAATCGCATTCAGCGTGGTCAACGGCATCAAGCCGCAGCTGTTCAGAGTCTACTCAACAGCCAACCCGGCAAAGACAAAGGCCGACTTCTACATCGAGCACAACCGCCCCGACGCGGTGCTCAACGTAACGCTGAGCATCTACGACATGATGGGACACAGCGTCTGGAGCACATCGTCGACCGGACGCAGCGATATGTATAAGTCGATGCCTATAACATGGGATTTGACCGACGGCAGCGGAATGCGCGTGCAGCGCGGCATCTACATCTACCGCGCAACGGTCTCGACCAACGGCGGCGACGAGGCGTCGATCACCCAACGCATCGCAGTGGCTTCGGAATAATCGCATCGGATTATTTTTCAACATAGAGAATCAAGTAGGAGAAAAAAGAAGTAGGGTTTAGAACCCTACTTCTTTTTTACTATCCTTTGAATGTTTCGCAGTAATCGTCAGGATGGACGGTGTGGCGATGAAAAGAGCATTGGTCGCTGGGAGTGCCAGCAACATAATAGCAGCATCTCCCACAGCGGTGGTTGACGTCGCGCTTTTTAGAGTTAGAGCCTTTCGACGAGCCGCTGGCAAGAAACACCGCGGCAAGAAACAACCAACAAAAAATCAAATACCCTATGCCGTGAAATAACAAGAAGAATGCCTCCACCACTGCCGGACGAAGTCCTCCAAGTTTCTTTGCCCGCATGCACAGCAGGATAATCTCATACGCCACCGGCAATGCGAATGCAACGTAGAAGTTATGCGTCACGCCAAACGCCGCGCCTGCGACAAACACGAAAATAAGCGGCCGGAAATAGGTGGCTTTCGAGCACCAGGTCACCCTTGTTCCCGCAAGAGAGTCAAAGAAATTCTCGCACGATTTAGGGCCAAACAGCGACCACAGCCCCACGGCAATGCCCAACAGCATCATCAGCGAGATTATGCCCGTAATCCATCCAGGCATGTGTGCGCCTGAGGCTGCGCCGTCGCCCGATTCCTCGACATACTCGATGCGGTTATCCATATTATTTTCCTGCAACGGCTCTACGCTTTCACGTCCTTCCGCAACAGGCTCCGACACCGGCTGCCGCTGAGCGACGGAAGTCTGGCTTTGTTGACTACTGCCGTCTCCGTCGGCAGCAGTGACGCTGCTGCCTTCGTCCACCATTTCGCAGCAATAAGAGGCTATATACGCCTTGCGGCCATGAAACGTGAAGACAAACATACTCCCGTCAGTACCCTCCGATTCATAGACTTCGCCACGGTATGCGCGTCCGAGGTTAGTTATCCTCTCGGGTTCGGCAAAGACTGTCACATATTCGTCAGACACCCTGAATCGATCTGCAAACGCGTCGGGAATGCAATTCAATAGAATGGTTAAATACAGCAGTATTCGCAAAAATCGGTTCATAATAATAGCTTTTACAATGACAAATATGCAAAATTAACAATTATCGCAGCCCTAACAAATAAAAAAGCTCAACAAGTAATAATATCAAGCAGAATATATTAATATATTAATTTCGCCCTTACTTGTTTAATCTTCGATTCAAGTATTCACATTTGCAAAATTTGACAAAAAAAACTAATTTTGCAGTTTGTAAGGAAGTTAATAAATTAGGAGTTACAATGAACGAGGATGGTCAGAAGATTCTATTGCCTGAGCCAACATTGCGCAGGCTTCCGTGGTACTTGGCATACGTCAATATGCTTCGCACCCAGAAGATAGAATATGTTTCGTCGACACAGATTTCACGCAAAATCAATGTCGACGCGTCGCAGATTGCCAAAGACTTGTCGTTTCTCAACATCAAGGGAAAAACGCGCATCGGCTATCAGGTTGAGACGCTCGCCACCGAATTGTCAAATTTCCTCGGATTCCACAACGACCACACCGCTTTCATGATCGGCGCCGGAAGCCTCGGCTCCGCACTGATTCAAGACTCCGGACTGATGCAGTTCGGACTGCACATCGTGGCAGGTTTCGATGTCGACGAGAAAGTTGTAGGCACAGAAATCTGCGGCATTCCCATCTACCACATCTCCGAACTTCCGGAACGCGAGAAGCAATACAAGGCTGAAATCGGCATCCTCGCCGTACCGGTGGAACACGCCCAGGAGTCGGCCGACCTGCTTGTGGCAAACGGACTGCGCGCCATCTGGAATTTCACGCCGTTCCGCATCAAGGTGGCTGACAATGTGGTTATCCAAAACACTTCCATCTATGCCCACCTGGCAGTAATGTACAACAGAATCAACGGGAACAAATGAAAATCATAAAATTCCGAAACACCGACAATCCTGAAAAACTGGAAATCGACGTAATCCCCGACTCTGCAATCCAAAAGAGCGGCAAACCGTTTTTTGTGCCCGACTTCGCAAGCCGGTTCCAATTTAGCGCAGCCGCCGCGATACACGTGTGCCGCCTCGGAAAAAACATCGCGCAACGGTTTGCAAACAGATACTACGAGGAGGCTGGGCTATGCCTTGTGTTTGAGGCAAAAGACTTGCTCGACACCCTCAACGCCAACGGCAAACCGAGAGCGTTGGCAACATCGTTTGACGCTTCGCATATCGTTGGCGAGATGACTCCTACCGACATCGCAATGCTCGGCAAGAACACCGCAACACTGGAAATCAACGGGGAAGATACAGAAAAATTCACGTTGCCGTCAGCTGCCGACTTCGACAAATGCATCGCGACGGCAAGCCGGTATTTCACGCTGAAAATCGGAGACTTGATACTAATTGAAAACGGCGAATGGCACAATGCGGAAATCAACAGCCGTGTAACCGCTCGTTTGGGCGACTTTGAATCAATAAACATAAAGATAAAATAACCAAGGAGATATGACTAAATACATCATCGCTATGGCTGTTGGCGCGGTTCTCGCCTCTTTCAGCAGCCAGGCTGCGACAAAATTCAAGGACTCTTCCGTCCTTTCATCAGGGAAATGGGTTAAAATCAAAGTCGGCGAAACCGGCGTCTATGAAATCACCGGCGAACAGTTGAAGCAATTCGGATTCTCCGACCCAAAAAAAGTGAAGATTTTCGGCACTGGAGGCATCCAGACCACCGACAATTACAACAAAGACTATACCGACGACCTCGAGCAGGTGCCGGCAATGCGCACCGGCGACAAATTATATTTCTATGCCAACGGCTTGACATACGAGGAAATAAGGAGCATTGACTACACCACCAACTTCGACATATACCGCTCAATCTCAAAAAACGCCTACTCTCCCGCTTCTTACTACTTCCTTACAGACAGCGAGGATTTTGACGCACGCGATATTGAAACCGTCGACACCAACGAAAGCAATCTTGCCTCCGTCAAGGAATGGCGCTCGAACGGCGTGGTGTCGATTTGGCACAAGAACGACATCGTAAACCCTACCCGCTCAGGCAAACTTTTCCTCGGCGAAGATTTCTCAAGCACAAAAGAGTTTGAAATTACGATGTCTACACCAGGCATCATCAGCGGAACAAATGTGGTTGTAAATATGTCGGCAGGCGTAAAAACCGCCGACTCGCAAACTGTGACACTGTCGGTCGACGGCACGGTTTTAGACACAAAAAATGTGTCAAAATCAGCCGATGCCGCAGTCTATAAACTAATCACTTCTTTCGGGTCCACCCCAGTGACAGAGGCGATGGCGCAGGCTGAGTCGGTGACAGCGAAAGTGAGCACGTCTGTGTCGCTGCCGATTGCGAAGATGAACTATATTTCCATCTCCTACAAGTCGCCGCTTGCCCTTCCTGCCGACTCCTCACAAATGCGCTGGCTCGTGAAGACAACCAAAGAGTCAGGACTCGTAATCGGCAACACCACTCCTACAACACACGCCTGGCTTGTGTTTACGCCAAACAATTCTCCTTACAAAATCTACAACACAAAACAATACACCATCACAACAAGTGAGGGAACAAGCTGCATTGTCCCGAATCTTGGCACAACGGCTTATGCGGAATACGTGATTTTCGACACCGGAAAGCAGCAGAAGCAAGTGTCTTTTGCAGGCAACGTGGCCAACCAGAACCTGCATTCACTCGCCACGCCCGACATGCTCGTCATCACCACTCCCAAACTGAAAGCCCAAGCCGACCGCATTGCCGACTTCCACCGCCAGCACGACGGCATGGACGTAGAGGTGGTGCTGCAGGACGACATTTTCAACGAGTTCGGCAACGGCATGCGCGATGTTTTCGCATACCGTCAGCTGTGCAAGATGCTCTATTCACGCAACCCGTTGAAATTCCGCTATCTGCTGCTGTTCGGCAGCGGCAACTACGACAACCGCGGAATCTTCGGCGGCGACATCGAGGAAACACTGCTCACTTATCAGACCGACAACAGCTACCACAGCGTGTCCTCCTACTGCTCCGACGACTATTTCGGCGTGATGAACGACGAGGCTGTCAATGTGGAAGGCACAAACGCTCTGCTCAACATCTCGATTGGACGCATCCCGTTTGCCTCTGCTGCCGAAGCAAAAACATACGTAGACAAACTGCTTGCCTACATGTCGCACAAACCCGGCAAGACCGACACGTGGAAGAGCAACATGCTCATGATTGGCGAATATGGCGACCAATACATCCACACGACACAGACTGAATCGTTTATCGACAACTTCAACTATGAGATAACCCCGAAGACATCAGACACTCCGGAAATCAGAACGAGAAACGACAATGCCGTAAATTTCAACAAGATTTATCTTGAGCCTTACGACAACGTGGACAATCTGCAGGCCACACGCGAGAAACTGGTCGAAGATTTCAATGTAGGACAGAATTTCATCCTCTTCGTGGGGCACTCCAACATTTCATCGCTCACCAAACCGACCGTGCTGATGAACCTGCAGCAAGCAATCGACACGAAATATGACGTGCCGCCAGTGATGTATTTCTCTTCATGCGACGTGGGCAGATACGACGGCGGACAGACTTCATTCATCGACAAACTGCTGCTCAACCCCAACGGCGGCATTATCGCTGCCGTGGCAGCGACACGCGAGGCATACACATCGTTGAACGGACGCCTGACCGACTCGTTTGCCAAGTATCTCGGCATCAGCGAATCCGACAGCCGATTCTATGCTAAATACGAAAAAACCTGGGGCCGCGTGTTGATGTTTGCGAAAAACTTCTCAACCGACCGTTCACGCAACCGTCTGAAATACCACTTGCTCGGCGACCCGGCAATGCTCGTCGACATCCCGTGTGACCGCACCGAGGTGACCGAAGTCAACGGTGTCGCCGCCTCGAAGGGCATCGCCATAGGTGCTATGACTCCAATAACCATAAAAGGCCGTGTCAGAAACGACGCAGGAGAAGTCGATACCGATTTCAACGGCTATGCGAAGGTTTCGCTCTACGACTCCGAAAAATACTATATGACACAAGGTGACGAGACGCTGACCGAGCGCGGAGCCGAACTTGCCGTGACAAGCGCCGACGTGACAGCCGGCGAGTTTACGGCCACAATCATAGCGCCAAACTGCATCACGACCGACGACAAAGAGAAACCGCTGCAAGTGACCGCTGTCAGCAACGACGGCACTGTGGTGTCGGGATTCTACAACGGTCTGACATTCGACCGCTCGCTCTCCGCCGTTTCCGACGACACGACAGCGCCAACCATCAACGCCTTCTACATCAACGACAAATCAACGTTCAAGGACGGCATGGAGGTGGAATCGTCGCTGCGCCTCAAAGCGGAAGTGACCGATGATGTTGCCCTCAACCTGTCGCATGAGCAGATTGCCACGACTGCCTACATTTCTATCGACGGCGGAGAGCATGTTTATCCTGTGTGCTCCTACCAGCTCGACGGAGCCGACAATTGCATAATCGACCAAGGCATCTACAACCTGAAATCAGGCCGACACACGGCAGAACTTGTTGTTGCCGACATGTCGGGCAACGTTGCCACACGCACAATAGCCTTCTACGTTGCCGTCAGCGACAACGCCACACTCACCGTCGATACGACAGCCCTGATACACTCCGTGACATTCGACGTTGAGAACGCCGACAACTACACCGACGCGCAACTCGTTGTCAGCGACAACAGCTGCAACGTGGTGCTGCGCACCGACGTAGGCTCATTCCCATACACATGGGACGGCAGCGACAACAACGGCAACCGCCTTGCCGAAGGCAACTACAACGCAACGGCAATCATCGACGGCAAAAGCCTCCGTCAGAAAAAAATCGTAGTCGTAAAGCAATAAATGCCACT